>Ga0206855_10043_pt1 | contig 39202 bp, 36 predicted proteins | sample Alteio_BWOrgCont_51_FD_152637 | JGI IMG/M metagenome (GOLD analysis project Ga0206855, IMG submission 152637) | Enriched cells from forest soil in Barre Woods Harvard Forest LTER site, Petersham, Massachusetts, United States -... | ecosystem: Environmental > Terrestrial > Soil > Temperate forest >...
CTGGGCCATCGCTTGTTGGGACAAGTTTTTTAATCCGCTCAGGCCGTCTTCCACTTCCTGAAACGCGACGAGGACGTGCTGGCGATACTGGGCCACCGTTTCGAGATACGTGGATTCCGCGCGGCTGTAGTTGGCGTTATTCCTATCACCTTGGAATATCGGAATGGAAATACTCGGCCCGATTGCCCACAGTTTGCTGGGCCAATCAAACAGGTTGCCAAAGTTGGCGCTTTCAAACCCGGCGCTGCCAGTTAATTTGACCTCCGGAAAAAACGCGGCCTTGGCCACACCGATGCGAGCGTTCGCCGCGGCCATAGTGCGCTCCGCTTCCGCCACATCGGGACGGCGCTCCAACAGGCTCGACGGCGTGCCCACAGGAATTTCAGGAGGCAACCCCGTCAAGGTGGCAGAGACCAAGTGGAAAGTTTCCGCCGGCTTGCCTACTAATACTGCCAAGGCATGTTCAAAAGTTTCCCGCTGTTTTTCCACGCCTGCCAAATCAGCTTGCGTTGTGGCCAGCGCATTTTCGGCTTGGGCTACTTCCAGGTCGCTGCTGGCCCCGCCCTGAAAGCGGTCTTGGATCAACGACAGGCTCTGTTGCCGCAACGCCACCGTGCTTTGGAGAACCGCAAGTTCCGCATCTACCGCACGGAGGCTGAAATAAGTTTGTGCAACCTCGGCGTGGAGCGTCAAACGAATCGTCTCGAAATCAGCAACGCTGGCCTGGAAGTCCGCCGTGGCCGCTTCACTGGCCCGCCGGACTCGGCCCCAAATATCCACTTCGTAACTGAGGTCGAGCGGCACGCGAATATCGCTGGCGGAGAATGCTTGATGAGGTGCTGGCGGGGGCACCGGTTGATTCGCTGATTGCCGATACACGGAGCCCGAAGGATCAAGGGATAGCGCAGGATAGAATTCCGATTTGGCTACGCGCGATAACGCCCGCGCCTGATCCACTCGCGCTACCGCCGCTTTCAAATCCTGATTATTATCCGAGGCCTGCGTCTCCAAGTCGTTAAGTTGAGAATCGCCGTACATGTCCCACCATTGCCCTTTGGCAATGGTGTCCTGTGGACTGGCCTCTTTCCATGTAGTGCCGTCAGAGGTGAAGCTTGTCGGTGTCTCGACGGCGGCCCGTTGGTAATCCGGCCCGACGGCGCAACCGTTGAACAATCCCAGCGTAGCGAGCCCTACGATGCCGAATAGATGTGAGAATTTATTCATTAAGATATCTCTTTGGATTTGGGGGACTTTTGTTGGGCTTTTGGGGCCTATTTAAATAGACCGGTCAGTAAAGCATGGTGGCAAAAAAAATCAGACAGTGGCAGCTTCCGGCAGTTTAATTCCAAGAAGGCGAAAGACGCCTGGTTTAAGGCGCTTGAGCACTTCGGGGTTATTGTCAATTTTGGCCTGCAAGAGCACGCCAATGGTGAAGTCGTAGATTTGCCTGGCGAGCATCGCAGGGTCTTTTTCCTTGATTACACCCTCATCAACCGCTGCCCGCACAGCGCCAGACAAATACTTAATGGCGCGTTCCACCATCTGCTGCATCTTGTGCCGGATATTTTCATCTTGGGTGCTTAATTCGGAACCAACAGAACAATAAGGACATCCGCACATTTTTCCGAAAGTTTTGTATTTGTCGATTTGGTCTTTAACAATCAGATCGCTGTATTGCTCAAATTGAGATACCGCCCCGACCTGAGACGAGAATACCTGATCGAGAATGGGGCGCTTCCATTGCCAATGCTCCTCGAAAGCCGCGCAAACCAAATCGGACTTGGAAGGAAAGGCAAAATAGAAGCTGCCCTTGGTGACCCCAGCTCGTTTGCAGATGTCCTCGACTCCCACGGAGCCGTAGCTCTGCTCCCAGATCAGCTCCATCGCGACCTTGAGCAGCTTCTTTTTGGTTTCGCCTTCAGGTTTCATAAGCCCAATGTACTATACCGTTCGGTTTATTGCAAGTGATTTTTTTAAAAAAGTTTTTTGGCTAACTTTGGACCTATGGCACCTATCAGTTATTAGAATGGTAAGGGCTACCCGTCTCGAAGCTCTAAACGACCAGCAGCACCTTGCCGGCTGCGTGGTTTTCCACGGCTTGGTGGGCCTTGGCCGCTTGGCTTAGCGGGAACCTCGCCGCAATCGGCAGCTTGAGCTTTCCCGCCGCAACTGCCTGGCCGACTAATAGAAGCTGCGCTGCGTTCGACCCGGCCTGTATCGCCACGACCTTCACCTGCGGGTAGTGAGTCGCATTACGCGGGGGCCCGAGTACGCTGGCGAATATTCCACCCGCCTTCACTTTGCCAAGCACGGCTTCTGCCGTAGGGCCACCGACCAAATCAGCTGCCTTATCCATCATGGGCAGCTTCGCCAAAGCGTTGGGATCATCGACGGCGACCACATCGTCCACTCCCAAATCCTTGGCTGCGCCAAACTGTGTTTTACGGACGCCCGCAATCACCGACGCGCCCCGCGATTGGGCAAAGAATACCACGGCCCGCCCCACACTTCCGAGCGCCCCGGTCACAAGAATAGTTTCGCCCCGTTTGACCATGGCGCCCCGTTCGACCACTTGGTAGCCCGTCAAACCGACGGTGGGCAGTGCGGCGGCTTCCACGAGGTCAAGGCCCTGGGGAAGCTTGGCAATGTCTTGAACTGCTGCCACGCAGAGTTCCGCATAGGCAGCCCTGGCGTGCGCAAAAACCCGGTCTCTCGGGACAAAGCCACTCACGCCCTGGCCAACTTTCACTACCGTACCGGCGACATCGTAGCCCAGAATGCCCGGGAACGTGACCGGGGCGAAGTCTTTGTACTGACCGCTTCGCTGCTTAATATCGAATGGGTTGACCGACGACGCAGCCACCCGGATGAGCACCTCGCCGTCGTGTAGGACGGGGTCGGCGGCATCCTGCCATTGGAGGACTTCGGGGCTGCCGTATTTTTCTATGATTACAGCTTTCATAAGAAATGGGGTGAAGGTTCAAGAATTTATGCCCCGGCCGACGACGACTTGGCAACCGTATGAATCGGTGAGAGAGATGCGCCGTTCACCAGACCGATAAAGTTTTCACGATAACGCCAGAGCAGAAATAGCGCAAGTGACGAAACCACGATTGCCATCGGCAATCCCGACGGAGCCATCAGGGCGTGAAAGGAGACGATGTTCACGATGACCGGTCCAAGCAGGGTCAAGCCTAGCGGCACCTTACGTCCGATAAGCAACAGAGCCCCGCCCGCGACTTGAAACGCGCCGACGATATAGAGGTAGTGGCTGACGAAGAGCGCCGTCATAAAGTCACGGGCCGGACCTTCCGGCAGGGGCGGCATCGGGATGAAGTTTAAAAACATGTTCAGTCCGAAGACGACGAAGATCAGCCCGAGCAGGCTACGTGCGATGATAGTTGCGATTTTCATAATTTTTCCGGTGTTATTAGTTTTTGGGTTGTGGGTTAAATTTCGATTAAGTTTAGGCTACCTGAGCCAGAATTTGTTTAGATCGCTCACTGGCGGCAGCGAGTGCTTTTTCCGGGCCAATGGCGCTCATAGCCACGCCTTCGACATGCACTGCGCTGACGTCCGTGATGCCAAGGAACTTGAAAACCGCCTGGAGATACGACCCGGCGAAATCGAAAGCCTTCATCGGCCCGTCCGAATACACTCCGCCACTGGCCAGCACGAGGATTACGCGTTTGCCCTTGAGCAGGCCTTGCGGGCCATTGGCACCATAAGAAAACGTCCGTCCGGCGCGAGAGACATGGTCAATCCACGCTTTGAGAGTCGAGGGCACGCCGAAATTGTGCATGGAAACCGCGACCAATATCGTGTCGGCGGCGAAGAGTTCGTCAATCAGGGCGTCGGACAAGGCTAAAGCCGTGGCCTGGGCGGGCGCGCGCTGTTCCCGCGGAACATACATGCCAGTGACAAATGCCGATCCAACGTGCGGTGGTGGATTTTGCGCCAGGTCCCGAACCACGAGCTGTGCGCCAGGATGCTGCTGCTGAATCTCGTTCACCAGGGAACGGGCGGCCTGATGCGAGTAGGAATCGCTTCCGCGTGGACTGCTTTCGATGAGTAGGATATTTTTCACGGTGTTATTTTTCGTTTGGTTAAGTTGTTTCAATCACTGGCGGCATTGTACCCCCGATTCGTTAGCCGGACTAATACCATGTTCCTTGCGCTGCCATGCCTTTTCGGCATAATGACTGTCACCATGGAACTCCGGCATCTCCGCTATTTCCTCGCCGTGGGCGAAGCCGCATAACCGACATGCAACTCGCCGTAATGTCCTCGGGCGAGAGAGCGAACTTGCTCCACGGATTCATCGGCGCGTTTCAGAAAGCGTTCCCCCGCGTCAATGTGCTGCTCCATGATGGCTCGCGGCGCGAACTCATCGAGGGACTCCAAAATGGCGCGTTGCAGCTCGCGCTCATGCCGCAAACCGAGGTTGATGGCATTGAATTTGAAACCTTGCGCACCTATCCATTTTGCGTGGCATTCGCACCGGGCCATCCTTTTGCACGGTTGAAGTCCGTGTCTCTCGAAAAAATGGCGGCTGAACCCCTGATCGGATTTGTCCGCAAGGATTACCCGGACTATTATTCGCTGATTGATGGCCTCTTTAGTCCTCTGGGCCTCAAGCCCCGCATCGCACTGGAATGCGACGGGGCCAGTTCGCTGATCACAGCGGTTGAGTCTGGCCGGGGTGTGGCGCTGGCACTCTCCGTTTTCAAGATTGTGAGTGGAAAGAGATTGGCTTATCGCCCTTTGGCCGGGATAAATGATCTGATTCCGGTCGGCATCGCCCGGGCGAAGAGCGGAGATGTCACGCCTGCTGGGGAGAAATTTTGCGAGATTTTGCGCAAGGTGTCGAAAGGTGCGGACGGCGGTTCAAAGGCCGCAATGACTTAAGCCGCAAATGCTTCAAACAGGTGGCCGTCCAGCTTCATGCGTTCGCCTTCTCATTGACCGCCCTTCTCAGTTCTTTGATGAACCGGACTACGGATTTCTCCCGGGCTCGATCTTTTCGATAGCCAACCGCTATGGTCTGCGGTTTTGGTTCAGCCGAGAGTCCTTTTAATACAAGGCTCTTGGGAAAGACCCGAGCGACGCGGGATAAAATGACGGCAACCCCCATTCCAGCTACGATCGCCGCCGTCAGGCTGCTTAGGCTATCATACTCTCCCGCGGGTTGGACGTTTTGGCGATGTTTGCGAAGCCATCCGGCAATCATTTCCCAGTATTCGGGATAGTCTCGACGGTTGAACGCCAGCAGCCGTTCACGGGCGACTTCCGCGGGCGACACTTTGGATTGGGCGGCAAGAGGATGTTCGCGATTGACCACCAGATGCCATGAAGAGCGTATCAGCGGCGTCCACATCAGCGTCCTGATTCTATGATCCGGCTGGACCGTGAGCACCAAATCGAGCTTCCCATTCTCCACTCTTTCTAAAAGCTCCGAACTGCATAGATCGCATAACTCGACGTGAAACCGAGGGTGCGCGCCCATAAATTTTTTTAATGCCCTTGGAAGTAGATTTTCCGCCATCGAAGGCGCATAACCGATCCGAAGACGCTCACGCGGATTTACTACCCTGACACTGTGCGATAATCGATCGGCCTGTTGCAGAAGCTCGCGTGCCTTGGGCAGGAAAGTCTCGCCGGCCGGAGTCAGTCGGAAAGAATGGGCCGAACGCTCTAAAAGAAGTTGGCCGATTTCCTCCTCCAACGCTTTGATTTGGCGGCTGAGCGCGGGTTGAGAAAGAAATATTTTCTCCGCAGCGCGAGTGATGTTCTTCTCCTCCGCGACGGCTACGAAATAGCGCAATTGGCGTAATTCCATTTTTGCGAGCATAACCAAAACGCATAATCAGGCCAAGAACTTAACATTAGTCAGAATTTCGCAGCGCTGGTATATTCTTCTCGTTCACAAACCCAACCATAGCATGTCCGCAAAAACTTTTCCTTCTCCATTTCTCACGCGTGAGAACACGGCGCTTTTGCTAGTTGACCACCAGGTCGGCCTATACACCGGTGTTCGTGACATCGACACGCTCGAACTCAAGCACAATGTCGGGGGAATGACCAAGGCGCTGCTTGCCTTGAAAATTCCCGTGGTGGCGACGACTACGACGGAGCGTATGTGGGGACCTATGATTCCGGAGCTGACCGAAGCACTCAAGGGGGTGCCCAAGATCGAAAGAACCACGGTCAACGCTTGGGACGAAAGGCGGGTCGTGGAAGCCGTGAAAGCAACCGGACGAAAACAGTTGCTCGTAACCGGAATTTCCACCGACGTGTGTCTAGCGTTCCCCGCAATTGCGGCGCTGGCCGATGGCTATCAGACGTTCGCCGTGATCGACGCGTCCGGCTCGTTTACCAAGATGCAGGGTGAGCTTGGCGTGATGCGGATGGTCCAGGCCGGCGTGATCCCAGTGGCTTATTCCAACGCGGTCGTCGAGCTTCTGGGCGATAACGCCGCACCCGAGGCGGAGGCGGTATATGGTGCCCTTGGCATGCCGTTCGTCAGCTTGGTCTACGGCCTTAACCAGTATTTCTCCAAACAACATTGAGATTTTCCCGTGGCGGATGGTCTAGCCTATCGCATCTGTTTATTGCAAAAAGTCCTCAAGGCTGGTGCTTCAATCGAGGCAAAGAGGCCACGGCCTTTTTTTCGGGCTGGCCGAAGGAACTGCCGGTTTAACCCGCAAGGCCGGACCAGAAACGAAAAAAAACCGCCCGGCGGCCGAAGCCACCGGGCGGTCCAAACGTGTCAACAAGAACAAACCTGCAATTTAGAACTGGAGCTGCAACTGGGTGCGGAAGCCGCTGACGTTGGCGCCCGAGCCGGAGAAGGCCGAGCCGGCAGCGCCGACTTGACGATCATTGAACTGGTCGAGTTCATATCCGGCGGACAACTTCAGGCTCGTGCCCATGATGTAGTAGTTTACCCCGATGTAATAGGAGGTCACGTCGTTGTACAAATTCGTCGTGCCGCCAATCGCGGTATTGGTGTTAATGCCGTCGCGCTCGACGTCAGAGATGTTTGTGCCACGGCCGTTGGTGCCCAAGTAGCTGTAGCGGGCGGCGATTTCCCACTGTGGGCTGATCTTGTAGGAAGGCGTGATGGTGAAGCCGTAAGGTGTCGCTTCGGTTCCGATGGTGCCGCCGGGGTTGCCCCATTTGCCGCGCTGGACCCAAGCCTGCAGGAATTCGGCGGACAGTTCGAAGTTGCCGTAGTCCACAGTCACATAGGGGTTCCAGCCCCATTCCGCGTTGGCTTGCGTACCAGCGGGAGTACCGACGCCGTTGTTGTTCTGATTTTGCGACACGCCGGTGTAAACACCGAAGTTAAACTTCCAGTCATCCATGGAGCCTTGATAACCAGCGCCCGCCCAATACGAAAGGCGGTTCAAGCCGGCGCCATTGCTATTGCTGACCTGGAGATTTTGGTTGTTCATCCCATTGGCGATAGCGAGATCGTAATAGACGCCGTCGAAGACGGTATCGGTTCCGGCCACGTTACCATTCCAGTAAATGCCCGTATGGCGGTTGGCAAAGCCAATGCGCTTGGCCTGGATCCCGTCGTAGCTCTCGTCAAAATAACGGGCAACCGGTGCGCGCTCGATGGCTTTCAGCTTGGAGGAGGAGGTGACTTCTTCCTGCGTGAAGTCCACCTTGCGATAGCCGATTGCGGCCACACCATTGTAGTCATCGAATTTCTTCGTGATGACCACTTTTTCAAAGCTGTTCTGGCCGTTGGTGGTGCCGTTGATGGCGCTGGCGCCCGCGGTGGGGGCCTGCGTCAATTCCGTACCGGCAAAGTCCATCAGGACTTCACCACCCCAGCCATTGCCGAGGTCGGCGACGGCACCGAGATAAACCCGGCGCAGCTCGAATTGGTTCGTGCTGGGAGGATTGGTCGCGCCGGAAAGATTATCCTTTGTCGTGAGGAAATCATATTGCGCCTGGATCATACCCTCCAGCTTGAGGGCCTTGACCGCGGGGTCTTTGGCCGTAACCATCGCTAAGGGATTGGAGGACGATTTGGCGACGCCATCAGCGTCGGCCTGGGAGATGACTCCCTTCTTGACCAGAAGGTCAAGCGTAGCCTTGTCTTGCGCTTGCATGGTCAGGGTGCCGAGAACGGCAGTACCCGCCAGCAGGCCGAGCATCTTCAAGGAATAATGATTCATTCCTTGCGTTGCCTTTTTGTGAATTCTTCAAAACTAGGTTTATAGCAAAGGTTTATGTCAATTTCGTCGGGCTTTACGACGATCTGATTTACCAGCAATTCGACTATGTGTCGTTTCTCGTCTGGGGTCATTAAGGTCCAGCGGTTATGGACGTTGCGACCGTCGGCAATGATTTGTTCGGCACTAAGGCCATCCACCCTGGCAGCGGTGACATGCGCCTCGGCCTTGGGTATCTCCTCTTCAAGTTGCACGCGGCGGGTGTCTATGGGCGCATACTTGACCTTGAACTGTTCAGCGGTCAGGCCGCCATCATAATAGAGTTGAAAGACTTTCTCGCCCTCTTCTTTTGTCTTATTAAGTTCAGCCTTTAGTGATTCGAGCAGGGCAACTTTATCCGCAATGAACTGGCCAGCCGAATTGACATACTCTGCTGCCTTTTCTGGTGACATGAGATAACCTGTCAGTTGATCATGGAAAAGTGAATCTAAGTCTATGATGGGGATTTTATTGCGGCATTTTTCGCATACATACTTCGGAGTCCTAGTCCCCACATACATTTTTGCCCCACAATGACAAAAAACATAGCCCGCGAAAGGATGGACGGCTCTGGCACCAGGTCGCCGTGCTAAGGACGCTTTACGGGCATCCAAAAGACCGTTGCATTGTTCCCAAAGTTCTTTGCTAACAATGGGCTTCACTTCGGTAACAACCCATTCGTGTTCAGGTTTTTGACCTCTAACTTTGTTGTTACCAACCATTCGTGTGTAGTTAGCTTGATACTCACCTTTGGCAGTCGGATCGCGGATAAGATAGTCGAGGGTTGAGTCCGTAAACAACTTTCCGGCACGCGTGCGAAAGCCGCGCTCACTGAGCAGCCGGGCCACCCTCTTTTTGCGTCCGTGTTCGGCAAAAAGTTCATAGATGAGCGCACGAATGGGTGCCTCGCCGGGATGGGGCTGAATTTTGCCCTCGTGGTAGTGGTAGCCGAAAGCAAGTCTGCCATTAATGGGCTTGCCCGATTTTGCCCGCAAATGAACCGTTGCTCGGACTCGGTCAGCAATTTCCTCGCGTTCCCATTGGGCCATTGCGGCGATCATGGTGTAGAACAAGCGTCCGGCGGGAGTGCTTGTATCAATGGACTCTTGCAAGGAAATTAAGTCCGCCCCTTGCTTTTGAAAGAAATCGGCAAAATCCAAAAGTTCGCGGGTGTTGCGTGCAAGACGAGCTAATTTGGAAAACACCAAAGCTTGGATGCGTCCGGTGCGCACGTCCTCCATCATACGTTTGGTTTCCGGGTGGTCGGCGATGCTTTTGCCGCTGACTCCTGCAAGGTCATATACTTCGCGTACAATCCAATCACGCGACTCTGCATAAGCGCGGGCACGCATCTCGTGATGCTTGGGGCTGTCGCCACGCGCCTGGTCTTCCGTGCTGACGCGAATCCAGATGCCAACCACTTTTTTGGTTGCGGGGGATTGGCGAGGCGCTTTCATGGCATTAGACAAGCAGGGTTAGTAACCGGAGGCAAGTTTATAGTTAGCCAGTTACTAACTTTCAAGCACATTTTTATGGCATCTAAATTCATACCCGAAAGCGCCCTTCCGTCTATCGCAAAGGAATGTCGCTTGAAAGCCGGAAAAACAAAAATCCAGATTGCGGCTGAATTAGGAGTCACCCGCCCGAGCGTGCAATTAGCTGAGGAAAATCCTGAACAGCGCTTGGGTAGTTTGAGAAAGCGAATAATTGAAGCGTGCTCCGATTATGCGGTAGAGGGGCCATTTTATCGCCTCACGAAAAAGAAGCGCAAGCGCTCCGGATAATTTCGGAATTTCACTTCGCTGAATCTGATTAGTTGGCCACTGGAACAAGTTTCAAGACGGGAAAACGTGCGATAACCTCCAAGGTATCCGGGTCTATTACTCTCCTGCATTTTGCACAGACGTAGTTTCCAGTAGTCCATTTTTCAACAGTCGGCTCCACTTCGTTGCCAGTCTTGTCGCAAGGGTAAAAACCATCACCGACGGGGGTGTTCCCGCAGAGGCATTTCCAGGCGTCTCTATCTCCACGTTCGCAGTATATACGTTCCCGGTATGCACTTTTAGACATGACCATAGAGTATCACGCCAACGAATATTGTGCAAGTGGCACGGAATCACTTGGGAAGAAGCGACTCCCACGGGCATCTGAGCGCTCCCTGTATTCGCAACGCGGTGGTGATCAGAATGTTTGTCTGCCCGGCTTCAATCTTTTGCACGGTGCGGATGTTCAAATCCACGGCTTCGGCCAGTGCTTCCTGTGTCACTCCACGGGCAACCCGTTCTCGGCGGATATTTGCGCCAAAAATTTTGAGCTGGCGAGATAGCAGGGGGGATTTAGTCACGGCCTATTATGCCGCAAATCGGGCTTGACAGTTACGGCACAATGGGGCGTAATCGGCGATTATGAAATTCCTCCATCGCCTCGGCCCAGACCCCCATGCCAACGGTCAGCGCACCGCAAACCTGAGCGGATGCCCGGACATACTCGCCCTCGACTCGGGGGATTTTGCCGTCATCGGCAAAGACATTACGGATGCTTCACGCGGCCAGCTTCCCCCCACTGTGGGATGCGGGCCGGATGAGCGCGTTGTCCTGCTCCCGCGCAAGACCTTGGTTCTGGCGAAGTCAGACATTCCGAGCACGCTCTGAATTTTGTCGATGAAAGGCGTCTGCGCTATACTAGCAGAATGTTTCTTTTAAGTTGGCTAGCAGTCCACTGGTTTGATCTGTTGCAAGCTGTCGGTATTGTCGGCGGGCTTTTTTTTGCTGGTTGGTCTTTGCACATGGACACGGAAGCGCAACGCGTTGCCAACCTTTTGAACCTTACTGGCCAGCATCGCGATATATGGAAGATGCTATTTGAGGAGCCGAAACTTTCCCGCGTTTTGGAGCCGGAAATTGACTTGGCGAAAAATCCCATGACAGGCGATGAGTCCCGTTTCGTGGGCTTTTTAATCCTACATTTGAACGCCTCCTTCAAAGCCATCAAAGCCGGGGTGCTTATGAAGGCGGAAGGTCTAGCGTCTGACATTCAACAATTTTTTGATCTACCCATACCGCAAGCGGTTTGGCAAAAACTGCGGAAGTTTTACGATGCCGACTTTGTGGCATTCGTGGAAACGACCAACAAAAAAGCCCCTCCTGATGGAAGGGCTGAATGAGTCAAAGATTCTCTTTGAACTCTTCGTCGGTGACACCGGCTTGTTTTAAGACTCCCCGCAACGTGCCTTGGTTGATTTCACGGTGCATCGGCACCACGCAACCCTGGGAGCCTCGGCGCAAAATGGCATGACTGCCGCTTTGACGAAGGAAAACAAACCCCAGCCGTTTAAGTGCTTTAACGGCCTCGGCCCCGGAGACCGAGGGTAGTTTAGGCATGGGCTGGCTCGACTTTAAAGGTCTTCAAGATGGTGCGCTGCTTTGCGGGCAACGGGAATTCCTCCAAGTAAAGGCCGGTAGCCTCTTTCAAGTTGGCCAAAGCCTCCGCCTCGGTCTTGCCCTGCGTCGTGGTGCCGGTCTCCGGGTTGTATGCAACCAACCAATCGCTCTCGGCGTCGGGATATATGACTGCGGTTAATTTGTGCATGAAGTCACTTTACAACTTTTGCGTGGGTTGTGCAACCCGCGAAAAAGCTATCCGCCTGACGGGACCCGGACTTGAATTTGCACCTCTCTGTAATGCCGACGTTCGACCGGGACGGGGCGATCCAACTTTTGTAACGCGGTGATAAAGCCCTGGATGGCTTGTTCGGCATTCGTAACAACTTCTTCGTAAGTCCGGCCCCATGTTTGACAACCAGGAAGCGAGGGCACAGTGACCCCGTAGCCGCCCTCCGCAAGCGGATTCAACTTCACGGTATAGGTGTAGCATCTGTCCATGCAGGGCAGTTTACCACGCTTTTCGAAGTTGGGCAATTTGTGCGGGGGAATGGGGCGTGGTTAAATAGATCTGAAACTCGGTGTTCCTTCAATCTCACCACCAATATGAACTGCAATCTCGTTCTCCATTGCGGAGCGAGGGCCGTGGAACGCACGGCTCTTGCTTCTGTAGATACACCGGTCGCTACTCCAACGTGGCAACCGATCCCGCACCTGAGACTTGTCGAACAAGTCGAACTGGCGCTGAATTCCTTCCATCTGAAAATCGTCAACCAAGCGCACTGTTTGTCGCAAGACGGCTGGCGCTACTTCGGCCTAATGCACATTCGCAACGGGCGAGAAGAATCCGACTACGCTTGGGTGTTGGGCTTGCGCAATTCGCATGACAAAACCTTCCCGGCTGGCATAGTGGCCGGGACGCAGGTTTTTGTATGCGATAACTTCTCCTTTGGGGGAGAAGTAAAGTTCGCACGCAAGCACACACGCTTTATCGAGCGTGATTTGCCGAATCTGGTTGCACGGGCCATTGCCCGGTTAGTTGAAAAATGGCATACGCAGGAAAACCGTATTGCTGCTTACAAGGATCGTTCGCTCTATGACAGTGAAGTTCACGATCTCCTTGTCCGCGCACTTCTCATCGGTGCCATAGGTTCGCGCACAATGCTGCCAGTGTTGAATCAATGGCGCAATCCAGCCCATAATGACTTCGCGCCGCGCACTGCACGGAGCCTTTTCAACGCGTTTACTGAAACGCTCAAGGACGAAAACCTGATGGCTTTGCCAAGGCGCACGGAAGCACTTCATCTGCTTCTCGACCGGCACGTTGGTCTAGTAGAAATGGAAACGCCCCATGCGGAATTGGCCGTTGTCGGTGCGAATTAAAAATTACAGTAGCAAGACCCGCCTCCATTGGCGGGTCTTTTTTGTGACGGCTTACTTACCAGTTTGCGGATTGTTCTTCAATTCGGTTGCAAGTTGGCCAAGAAACTCCTGGCTCAATCTCTTAGATTCGTCCGTGTCGGGATACATTGTCCATATTTCATTGTTATAGTCGCGAAATTCAGGAACATTCAGATACACGTTACCGGTGCCATGAAATTGAGGATTTTTCATAGAAAGGTCTGAATAGGCCTTCTCGACTTGGGCCTTCGTCCAGGTAATCCAATTGATGCAAATGTAAGATTTGACTTCTACCCTCACAGTTTCCCCCCAATCAGTAATGAGAATTCTAAGACGCTTTTCGCCCGGAGGGTTTAAGAAGCCTCGACTAAATTCGACATATTTGGTTGAGATTTCGCCAAACTTAAAGTCATAGGAGAGCGGGGGCACTTTATTGTTGGCCAGCACTCTTGAAATGGCATCCCAAACTGAACCATAGCTGTTAGTAAATTGTTGGGAGTAAATTTCAAAATAGGGATCATCAAGATAACTGAATTTATCGAATTTCGGATCGCCTTGCTTTTCATGAGTAAAATAGCTGTCGGACTTATTGATGTTTTGCAAACGTCGCTCCTCGTCGATCGCTTGAATAAAAGACTGAACCTGGCTACGGTAATCCTTGGTAGTTTGAGCCCCTGGGATATTTGTTAGCGCCACAGCTAAAAGTGCATTCCCATTCGTCTCCTTAAAAGAGACCAAAGAATTATCTGCGAAATTTACACTGTCGGGCCAGGTCGCACGTTGAACTGCGGAGGCATTTGCCTGCCCTTTAATTTCAATTTGAAGTTTAGTGGCAGTTGAGTGCGGAGGGGAAACTAGTTCATAGACCACTGGATTCAACGGCTTAGGGGGAAGTGCTTTTGCGGAAATGCTAACCGCTAAATTCTTTGCCTTCTCAAATGCAGACCCCAATTGGAATTCAGGCCATTGTGCGGGTTGCTCTTTTGCCAAGCGTAAAAGATAATCTGTTTGCTCGATGACAACTTCAACATCAACTATCTGTGACGCGTCAACTTTAGGCATATCTCCGGACAAGTGCACCGCGATAGTCTTCACGGTATATGCGCTCGCCGGGATGAAGTCCTTTGTGATCTCTGCGCGTGCTGCATCCGATATGGTTTGCTCAAGAGCATATTTAGACTGAGTAACCTCCGCACCGGAAACCGCACTTATAAACTCGGCTCGGCTATTAATATAGGAGTGCAAAAGCTGTTCCGTGGATTCGTCGCCAAGAATAATACCTCCACGCTTTGACAAATCAGCCATGGTCAATAGTCCACTGAACTCAATGGGTAGGGTCGGCCAGTTCGCGATGGGATGAATATCCCAAGCTCGACAGTTAGACCAGGCCCTTACACAATCATCAAAAGACCAGCCACGCGGCAGCTTATTGGAGGAAATGTCCATCTCGACTGTGAACTGGTAACCGGCGGGTTTGGCCACGGAATAAAGCAGGGGTGATTGGTTGGCCGGAACATCAGGTGCGAGACTGGCAGGCAACCCATTTCGCCGTTCAATCGCAGTAGCATAAGCCTGCGGATCATCACCCTTCTCCTGGGCGCGTTTTGCAAAATCATCTGATGCAAAAAGTGGTTCGTTAAGCGCAAAGGTTAGCTTTGCCTTGCCGGATGCCTTTTCACCCGTTTGGGTGAAATTGCAGTCCACGGTTACAAGTTTGAAAGGGGCGAATGTTAATGGCGGCTGAAGACTGATGCTGCTCAAGAGCGCTTGCTGTGATGGCGTGGTGTTGATGCTGGAATCATAGAGAACCGGTGCGGCATAGAAAATGCCCAAGGCTAAAATCAAATAGGCAAACGTCGCGTAATGCTGTCTGCGAAATCTCCATCTTTTGTTAGCGCAGGCCTCCCTAAATAAGGCAAACTGTACCGCCGCCCCACTGCTTAAAAGTGCGCAAGCGATCCAGAATCCATCTTGCATAGCTACAGCCTCCTGGCTTCGTACGGCCATGGTTTGCTCAAAGGACGATTTTAAAGTAATCAAAGCGACAATGCCGACGACTCCACTCATTACGCTGAGCAAGGAAGCAAAGGGTTTGCGGGCCAAGGCGAGCGCCATAGCGGCTAGGGTCAGGACGAGAGCAAGGGCTACCTTCGGGTCGGCGACAACTGTCTTTGTTAGGTGGCTGCCGGTTGACGTATTGATGGATTCGACAGTGCCGCCCGTCACCAGCAAACGTCCGCTAATAACAGTTTGCTGCGGAAAACTGATCACTGCCACAAACGGCAAAAGAAAGCAAAGCACGGCGAAGGCAAACAGCAACCAAGAAAATTTTCGAGCCCGTTCAATACGGCCACCTTCAGGCACTGATGAGGAAATCGCGACAGTTTGGACGCTAACCGTCGGATCGGCCGACGCGAGTTCGGCCATGACCGTGTGGAATTCTGCCCAATCTGATTCGCCCTCGGCGCGCACAAGGGTTTCGTTGGATAACAAACCGGATTGTCGCAATTGCGACAATTCAGACTTGGGCAACGGGCCAACTTCAAGACCTTGGTGGTCGCGGTAGTAGTAGTTCATGGGCGAAAAAATGGGCAGCCAACTAAGGATTCTTTGGCTGCCCTCGTTTTACCTTTTTCATGGATTCCGCGATCAATTTAATCATTGCGATTTCCCGAGCCTTGGACTCTTCGGGGGAGAGCTTCGTATAAGTTGTATTTACGGTGTAGCCACGGCTTTTCCTTACACTCGGCGATGGCGATTGAATAGGTTTGGGAGGCGGTAAATCCTTAAGCATTGAAATAAATTCATCCGGCAGAAAATAGGTGACGTTCGTAGCCACTTCGGAGCCAAGGCTGTTCATCACCGCGCCTTTGACCTTGGCGAGCTTGTCTTCGTTGACGCCAATGACGGCGATCTGGGTAAAGCCTGCTTTCACGCATTTGGAGACATTCCCGACTTCGTGGTCAATAGTTGTGGTGATAGTGATTTCGCATGCGAAAGCGGCCCCGTCGCGTTCTAAAACCAAGTCCACGCTGCCTGCACCGTCAAGAATCTGCTTTTCAATTACCACGCGGAACCCGAGCAATTCGGCGGCGTCTTTGATGCGAAGTTGAATCGCCTGATGCTGTTTGCCGCCGCGTCCGAGGTCTGCCGGTGGCACAACTATTTTTTCTTCCTTAGCCAGTGTGGTCGGGGCTTCGGCTTGGGCAGGCATGGCTGGGGCAACGGGAGGGGCCGCGTCGGTTGCCCCTGCCGGGCCTGCGGGCTTAGCGGCCTTGGGCCGTTCTCGCTCTGTCGCGGTGGTGGACGTGGTCAGCGGAGCCGATGGCAACGAGGCGGAGAGGGCAACCTCCACTTCCGCGCGTGGCGTCGCATATTTTTCGTGGGATGCCGCAATGACTTCCTGCCGACACTGGGCGGCGGTCGCGGCATTGGGCGCATCGGGCAAGGCTACTGATAAATTAAAATCGCAATCGTTCCGTTCGATGCGACAAACCGCTTCGCCAGTGCTGAGGTTTTGTAGGTCGCGTGCTTCAAATGATGAAAAGTTGCTTTCCAAAGCTCTAGCGTCTTGATCTCCAACCCGAAAGCAAATGCGCGTGCAGGGGGTGGATAGCACGGCGCTGGCCACTTCGGGTTCCCGCTGTAATTGGTGCAACTCATGGTGCGCCAGCGTCAGGCCGATGTGATACTTGCGCGCGCCCGTCAAAATCTCGGCGATGGAGGGCGTGATGAAATTATGAAACTCGTCGAGGTAAATCCAAAAATTCCGGCGTGCTGCTTCCGCCTGGCGCTGCCGACTCATGGCCAGTTGGTGGAACTTGGTGACCAACAGACTGCCCAGCAAGTAGGCGTTTTCTCGGCCAATTTCTCCTTGGGAAACTCGGGCAAGAAAAATTTTCCCACTGTCCATGATGCCGCCAAAATCTAGCCGGTTTTTTGGTTGCGAGACCATGTAGCGGATAAGCTTCGGGCCAAGAAAGGTGTCGAGGCGCGTAAGGATCGGCCCAATGGACTTGTTGCCACTGAGTAGCGGAAAGCTTTTTCGCCAATAATATACCACGCCGGGGTCATTGACCGTGGCTAGAAATTGCTCGCGATAGGCGGTTTCCAAGAAAAAGCGCTGCATGTCCGCGAGGGTGCCCCCGCGCGAGCTTTCCAAAAATGCGCGCACGGCATTCGACAGCACACTGCCCATTTGGTCGCCCCAACTCGTGGACAGGCGACGGAAGACAGACACCAGATCAGAAGCCAACAAATTCTTTTCCGTCTCCGAGTGGGCCGATAGAATGTTGAACCCAACAATAAATTCCTCGTCCGAGGGATTAAGCAACACAACATCTTTGATTCGGTGCTCGGGGATGATGCCGAGAATTTTATCGATCAGGTCGCCGTGCGGATCAATTACCCCGATCCCTTGGCCGGCCTCAATGTCTTGGCAAATAAGATTGAAAAGTAGGGTGCTTTTGCCGGTGCCGGATGCGCCAATGATATGCGTGTGCCGGACTCGCTGGTCGGTCGTGAGTCGCACCTCGCGTGTCTCGCCCGCGTGGTGGTTGGTACCCAGCAAGATGCCCCGGCCCGCCGTGGTATCGCTAGGGGCGAGCTTGGTCTTCTGCTTTTGGCGGAGAAGCTTTGGGGATTCCACTGCGCTGCTGGGAAACCGGATGAAGCCCAGCAATTCGTCGGCATTGAGCAGCATTCCGCTCCGGTGCGACTGGCGGCGCAATACGTCTTCAAAGTGCGCCTCGGGTGGGTAATCGTCATTGCGCAATGGAATCAATTCATTCCCGCCGGATTGGGCAAAAGCGGACAAGGCACTCGCCAAGTTTCGGGCGATGCCCTGGACCCGGTCAATGTTTGGTGAGCGCACGGCAATACGGACCACCACGCCGAAAAGCGGGCGGGCGGCCTTGTTCTTGGCCCCTTCTAACAATTCGGGGACGTTGACAAAAAAAGCATCACCGGTATCCGTGGTGAGGGCGTCAACAATGCTTTCAGCCCACGGGTTCTTGACGTGCTCAAACAGCACTTGGAAAAGTCCAAACTCGCCTTCTTCAAGCTCGCTCAAGGCGGCAACGAGGGGAACGCAAAGGTCGTGCTGAACATCGGCCAGCGGCAGCATAGATTCTCGGGCCAGTCCGAATTCAACGACGAGGGTTTCGCTCGCGTCGGCGGCGTGCCAGGCCGCAGAAAGCTCGCCTTTGGCCGGTGCGGTTACAACTTCCGGGAAAATGGCGCGGAGTTGCTGCTTAAGATGCAATTCGTCCGCTGGGCTGACGGCCAGTTGCACCGTGACGTAGGCGGGTATGCCGATCAATTCAAAGGCAACCGGCGCAGTTGCCAATGCCACACTGCTGAGGAACGGCGCATACTCCTGCGGTTTGGGATGGAAAGTATCGCGCAGAAGGAGCGGAAACTCCGTAAGGGTTTCCCGCTCAAAGGGGATTGGCTCCGGCTCCTCTTCGTCCTCCAGGGTGCTGGCCGCCAGCAGCGGCGCACGCCACAGGGATCGAATAAACGAACTTACCACGGTTGGGCGTTTGGCGTCGTCAATGATGGGCTGGTTAAGCGGATTGGGAATTTTGTAAGGCACGAATACGGGTTCGGGCGCAACCGGTTGGAGATGCACCTGCCAGCCGCGCGTGCGCCGCTCCCAGCGCTGAAAGCGCGCGCTCACTTCCTCAAGGTAGTTCGCCATGGGCTTATTCGTTGGGATTTTCCTCACCGGGACGGATCGGCACTCTCTTGTAAAGTGCTCCTAGGATGGGATCGTATTCATGTCGGCGCATAAGCTTCACCCCCTTGACGGCGGTAATTAGGTCAATTTTCCTTTGCACGATTTCTTTCACGACGGTCAAATACATCATCCGGGTGTCGAGGCGATAATAGGAATCCTTGCGAATTCGCTCATAGATTAAGCCGATCACCGGTAAATTTAACAGGAAGGTAGAGAAGTTTGGCACTTTTCCTGGCTTCCGTGGAATTTTCGGATCGGCATTGGCTGGCGAAGATGTCGCTGTTTGTTGTGGCCGAAAAAACCAATAAACCGTCCCGGCCACGGCGATCAGCCCGACTATAGTGAATGTCTGGCGGCCAGCTACGAACAAGGCATAAACGCATAGATTGACTATCACTGAAATCGAAAGAAGGAATAGTAGCAGAACAAACCAACCGTAACGCGGCTTCTCCACGATTCGAAGGGAAAAGAAAAAAACTCGGCCAAAGGGTGCGGCACAAATATCAAAAGCCAGTCGTTCGCGGGTGAGACGCAAATAAGTCCGCTTTTCCGAAAAAAAACCGCCCTCGTGAAAATCCACGCGGGAGATGGTCAGGTCGGGCACTTGTCGGGCGATCAATTCCTTTTCGACTTCGGCGTAGAATTCCTGCGCGGAAAACTGGAATCTATCTACAGGAGTATAGGAGTGATGAAGAATGACGTTGGATGGTCGGTTGGATGAGAAGAGCATAAGGATTAGGCATTTATCCTTCAAGAATCCCAATGGCAAGGACTCAAAAATTAAATCTAATAGGTAGTTTACCTCAGAACGGGAAAGCCAAAATAAAACCCCCCTTCGGTTAAAAAGGGGGGGCAAGGCTCATGGCCCTGCTTAATCTGGCATTAAGCGCAGACTGGCGACTTGTTCGCCAGTAAGGTATTCGGGTTGGAAGCCTTCTTTCTCAAGCACGACTACGCGCACAAACGCTTTGGTGGCGAGACGGCGCAAGACTTCCTCGCGACCGGTTCGTCCGGCGTCGTCCTCGTCAAACATCACAATGATGGTGCCGTGCGGTTGGACTGCATTGGCGATGAGTTGTTCCTGGGTGGCTGACATACTGCTACCCATGAGCGCAACACACTTCCGGCAACCCAATTGCCAGAGCTTCATCACGTCAAAGAATCCTTCAACGAGAATAAGCGGGTGAGTGGCCGGTTCCTTAATGGCCTGATTGAGGCGATAGACCTCTGATGCTTTCCTGAATCCATCGGGTAACCGATACTTTGGCCGTTCCTCGGGTGGCTGCCCTGGCCAGCGGCCCGCGTAACCAACAAGCTCGCCTTTGACATTGTGAATCGGGATTGCAATTCGCCCGGACATGACGCCCTTGTCGCAATAGCCAAGCCCAAATTCTGTGACGGCTTCTGGTGTTATTCTGCGCTCCGTTAAATACGGATGCTGGTCAACCAATTTGAGGGTGAAGCCGAGTGGCTTGTTAGGCGCTGACTCCTTTGGCTCGGCTTTGGGTGCTGTCGGCTTGGGCGCGGGTGCTTGCGTTGGCTTGGCTGGCGCACTAGCCTTTGCTTCGGCTCCTCGTTTTGGGTTTGGCCTGCGTTCGGCCCGTTCGGATTCGGCGTTAAGCTTCTCAATGTCGAGGTTGAACCATTCAACCATGCGATTTGCTGCCTCGTTGGTATCAACCTTTTCCATCCTGGCGACAAAATCGAGGACGTTGCCTCCACAATGACAGTCGGAAAAGCAATTCCAACAATTTTTGGAAATGCTGACTCGAAACTGCGTTGCGTGAGTGCCGCGATGAATCGGGCACGGCCCGCTCAAGCTGTCGTTGCTGCGTTTGAATTGCTCGGTCAGCCCGTAATGGGCCAAAACCTGTTCCATCTTTACGGCTGCTTTCAAGGCACGAAAATCAATAAAACGAATTGTTTTAGACATGGGAGACTCCGGTGTATTGGGTTGGAATGAACCAACGGCCCAACATGGGCCGTTACTCCTGGCATCATAACATTGAGCACTAAAAACAAAAACCCCTCCCCGGTTAAGAGGAGGGATTGTGGAATAAAGCTATCCGATGCAATAGCCCATGTCCCTTAATGATGCTTGATTCGGATTGCCGATTACAACATGATCTAGCAATTCGATCCCAAGTAACTTTCCGGCTTCTACCAGTTCGCGAGTAATCTTTACGTCGGCCTCTGACGGTGATGGGTCGCCCGATGGGTGATTGTGCATCAAGACAATGTTCGACGCACAGGCGACTATCGCCGCGCGAAACACCTCACGGGGATGAATCATTGCGGAATGCACGCTCCCCATGGTGAGGAATTGATGACCTTTGACTTTGTGCCTGCGATTAAGAAAGAGAACGGCAGCGCATTCTATTTCAGGGTCGTAATACGGATTTGTCACTACATGAAGTCGCCAATAAGCACCGGCATCGTTTGGAGTCGCGCAATAATGCAGCGTTTCCGGGAGTGGGCATTCTCGCAAAGCGATGACTTTGTATTCCTTGGCAATATATTTTGCGCTGCTTGAAACTTGTCGGATGCGTGTTGTTAAACTTTTGGAAACATTGTTTTGCACGGTGAAGTCCTTTCAATTTGATAAAGAACAAGCGACTCGTGGTGAGCCGCTTCCATTGGCATCGTATCACCCAGGCCAGTAAAAACAAAATTGCCGACAATTCTATGCTGCCCAAACGCGCTCACTTTTATTTGAGCCAGTGTGCCACGGCAAAGTGAGGACATTGGATGTGTCGCGCACTTCATCAACGGTCGTAAATAGAAACAAGCCGTGTCCTCGTGGCATTTTTGAGCACGCTGCAACAAGGTGATCTACGCGCTCTTGGCTTGTGGTCACAATCAGGACTCGGAACCGTTTCGCGCCAAAGCGCGACTCGTGGATTTTTTGTGACCATGTAGCTTCGTAGGCAAGTAGCTTGCGCCAGATAGATGACAAGTTAAGTGAACGCCGGACAATAGGCATGGTTGCTTGGTCTGCCTCCACGAAATAAAACACCCTCTCGCTGTTGTCTGGCGACTCCAACGCAAAAATCCTGTCGGGGAATATGCCGACCCGTTTGGATTCATCTTTATGTTTGACCGTCACTCCCCATTGAAATGCCTTGCTCGGGGACTTGTCCGGCGCAAGGTCTTCCTCCAAAAGCAAACGCGGCGTGTCGGCGTTTTTGGTTGCACGGGTGAATGCAACCATGACATCGGACACCTGCAACGTGTGCTGCATGTATAGCTGCTTCAAGTTACGGTTATCGTAGCGCGGTCGGCGATGGCCGGACGCAGCGATTGCCCGAGCACCCTTGCTCGCAAGCGCATAGACCAAAGGCCGCGAGCCATCCTCGGCAAAAAGCCTTATTTGGGCGCGCGGGCGGTCAAGGTAGGCGTGATGGAAGAGCCGTTGCAAGCGCCGCAAAACTTGTTGCATGCTGCCTCCTACTAACAGGCAAATTTGACGTGAATCGAGAAACCGGTGTCGAGCGATCTGTCTTAGTATTTCGAGGTCACGTTCTGTCAGGTATAACTCACCAAAACTCGCGTTGCGATTAAATCGAGATGTTCTCAACATTCATAAAGCATAACACAGAAGGCGTTGGCGCTGAAATGAATGGGGTTAAATGTTTTGCTTTTCGCGTTCAGTGGCGTAGAAATTTATAACATGAGTCATCCAATGCAGGCGTGGCCAAAATCAATTAAACGGAACCTCTTATTAATAATTGCCTTGGCATTGATCGAGGCTATAGCTGGCTTGACACTGCCGGCCATTTTGGCCTCGAAAAAGGCGCACATAGATGGCAACCTGACCAACATAGAGCCGTCTGATATTGCTTTAATCAAGTCGTCCAATTCCCGACTAGATAGCAATGTGTGGCTGGACTCAACCGACACATTCAATCCAGATGCTATGTTCAATTCAGGATTAAAAGCATACGCGGGGCATGATTATTCTCAGGCTATAAAAAGTTGGAGTGCGGTTCTTGCGTTGCCTAACCTTCCGCCAGCATTTCAGGCCGAGGTGTTGTTAAATCGAGGCGCAGCTTACGCAAGCTTGGGGCAGAATGATGAGGCGATTAAAGACTGGACCCAAACTATCAAAACGCCAATGGCTCCGGCTGATTTGGTGGCAAAGGCTTTAATCAATCGTGGGTTTGCTAATAACGAGTTGGGAAAGACGGTGAAAGCTATGGATGATTGGACGAGCGTGGTGAATATGAAGGATGCCCTTCCGGCTGATGTGGCCAAGGCTTTATTCAATCGAAGCCTCTTGCGTTACAACCTCAAGCAAGTTGTCGCGGCATCTACGGACTGGTCTCAAATAATTAACATGCCAGGTGCTCCGGCTGAATACGTTGCCAAGGCTTTGGTTAATCGGGGTGACGCCCTTTGGCAGGCGAACAAGTTCAAAGAGGCGTTGGCGGATTATTCTCTTGCGATAGATTTGAAAGGAAGTCCTCCAGTTATTGTGGCGGAGGCCTTATTCAACAGTGGCAAAGTGAATACTGTCGAACATGACCCATTGGCTGCCGCTGCAAATTGGTCGCGTGTAATTGAAATGCGAGGAGCGCTTCCCGAGCAAAAGGCTGAAGCCTTGGTGAATCGCGGCATCATCTTTTACCAAATCGGAGTTGAAGACCAAACCACCGCCAAGGAACAAGCTCTGCTCTTTAATCGAGCGCTACAAGATTGGATCGCCGTTATTACACTGCCGCAAGCCCCTTCGGCACAAGTCGCCGACGCTCAATTCAATTTGGGAGTGTTGCATTCGACCAAAGGGGACATAGCTGTCGCCATCAATAATTTTACGATCGCCATTACCACGCCGGATGTCCCGGTGAGAATATCAGCCAAAGCACTGATCAATCGCGGGGTTTTGTTCCAGAAAACAGGGAAGGCCAACGAAGCCATTACCGACTTTAAACATGTATTGGACTTAGCTGATGTCCCTGAGGAATATTCTGAAATGGCAAAACAGCATTTGCTCGATAACAAGAAGCCGTAATTCGGGAAGAGCGCAAGCGAACTCGCCAAAAAATTACCAGTCAAACAACTTTACTTTTTCGGCTCATCGGTGGAAACAAGGTGTTCAAAGCTGGCGAGAATGGCTGGCATGGGCATGCGGATTTGGGGCACGGATTGATAGCCTTCCCAGCCGCCGCCCAAGCCTTTATAGAGAGCGACAAATTGCAGGACCACAGATTCTTGGGCATTGGCGTACTGGTCTTGTAACTCATACAACTGCCGCTGCGCATCCAAGACATTCAGAAAATCAGTAAGCCCACGGTTATAGCGACCCGAGGCAAGGCTGACGGACTGCTGGCTCGCCGCGAGGGCCTGCCCCAAATGCTGCAAGCGATCCTGTCCCGCCGAGTAATTAGTGATGGCGTTATCAACTTCCTCAACCGCGCCCAAAATGGTTTTCCTGTAATTTACCAAAAGCGCCTGCGTATGAAAATCCTGCGCCTCAATCGCGGCATCTAAAGCGCCAAAATCAAGCAAAGGCCAATATGCGGTTGGGCCAGCTGACCAGATGGAGTTGGTTTTGTCCGGCCCCTTGTTAAAACCTTGGCCCTGTAATCCAATACCAGCGCTTAGACCCACCCGAGGGAACAAATCAGCCGTCGCGACGCCGATGCGCGCAGTGGAGGCGGCAAGTTGCCGTTCGGCCAGGCGGATGTCAGGGCGTCTTTGAAGCAAATCAACCGGCATGCCGGGCTGAATTAATCCTGGAATCTGCGGGAGAATAGGCGGACCTTTTTGCAATTCGTCGGTCAATTCATCGGGAAACTTTCCGAGCAAAATCGCCAAGCGATCCTGAGTCGCTGAGATAGAGGCCTGCAACGGTGCCACCTGGGATTCGACGCTTTCCAATTGCCGCCGGGAGAGCGCTACGTCCAATTCATTAGTCAGCCCCCGGTCATAGCGGGCTTTGACGAAGGCGAAAGTTTGCTGCTCGGTGCGAATGTTATCGTTGGTGATCGCCAATCGAAGCTGCAAAGTGCGGGCATCCATATACGCGCGGACAACATCCGAAATTAGGGAAATTAAAACAGCGTTGCGTGCCTCGGCAGCGGCTTGGGTGTCGTCATACACAGCCTCGATTTCGCGGCGATTCTTTCCGAAAAAGTCGAGTTCCCAACTGGCATCAAAACCTGCTACTTCGGTAATTTGTTTAAACCCAGTGGTGTTGGTGGCGGCATTGAGCGGGCCGGCTACGCGGCCTTTGGTCGAATTGGTGCCAGTGCCGACAGCCGCGCCACCACCACCTCCGCCTTTGGGCAGAATTCCACCCCACGCCACAGCCTCTTCGGCTCGGGCCTCTTGCAACCGATCAAGAGCAATTTCAAGGTCGGGGTTGGTTTGGATGGCGCGCTCAACCAACGAATTTAATTCTGGATCGTTTAAGGACTCCCACCAGCGAGCGGCGTCAATCGGTTTCGTCTCCGGAATAATGGCCGTTTTTGAATTGGCTGCCGTCAGGTCATTAGAAAATTTTCCAGGCATCGTGGTAGCCGGTGTATGGTAATCCGGGCCGACAGCACAGCCAGAGAAGCATGCGCCGATGGCAAGTATGGCAAGAGTTTTTGTCGGCTTCATCGCAAACGGTTTCTAATTGAAATATAAATACTATTTCGCTGACGCGGTGGTGGTGGGTGTTGGTGCTGGCGATTGAGAGGGCGCGTCCGCGTCCGTGGTCGTGACGTGATCGCCAGCCGCCACTTGGCTGCTCAAGTTCAACGCGACCCGGTCGTTTGGTGACAGTCCAGATGCAATTTCGACAAAATCTCCATGGTCGCTGCCGATGATGACACTGTGGAAACTCACCCGGCCGGTATTATCCACCACGGCGATTTGCGGGCCATTGGAGCGGAAGATCAAGGCGCTGGCCGGAACCTGCAAAAGGGGTGCTTTTTTGATAGCAAAATTAACATTCACGTCCATTCCCGGGAGCAAAGCGAAATCGCTATTGGGCACGTCCACTTCAACATGCAATTCTTTGGAAGTCTGGTCAATTGCCGAGGCCGTGCGTTCCACTTTGCCTTCGAATTTTCGATCTGGATATTCGCTGGCGACAATATCAGCCGGCGTATTAACGGTCATGGATATGCTCGCGCCTTGCGGCACATCCACGAACACGCGCACCTTGTCATACTGGGCAATGCTGTAGAGGGAGGTGGTGCTGGCAGTGCTGCCAGCCGTAACCAGGTCGCCCAAGTCTATGCGTCGGGCCGTGATAACCCCGTCAAAGGGCGCGCGCACTTCCTTAAAGCCCGATAGTTCCGTCAGGCTTTTTACATCAGCTTCATCCAGAGCAACCTGCGATTGGGCGGCCTCCAGCTTGGCCTTACTACTGTCGTATTCGGCCTTTTTTTCATCTTTTTCCTGCTCTGATACAACGCCGGGTGGCTCGTCTTTAAGTGAAGTCCAATAACGGTCATAGGTGGTTTTGGCGAATTCGGTGGCGGTCTGTGCGACGGTCACGTTTGATTCTGAGACTTTGAGTTTAGCTTGGGCCGCCAAAAGCTGGTCATCCAATTCCGGTGTGGCAATCGTTGCCAGCGATTGGTCTTTGACGACATGGTCGCCGATGTCCGCTGACCAATTCGACAAATATCCGCTGACTCGCGCGTAAATCGTAGTTTCATACCAAGCATGAACGTGGCCGGGCTGGGTCAATGTCTGTGTTTCCGGCCCATATTTCACGGTGGCAACATCGACTGTTATGGATGCGTGGGTAGCGGCAGTGGCATCCGCCTGCAATTCAGATTCGCGACGCGAGCGGCGATATTGCACTAAAAAAAATGCACCAGATAGAACTACAACTACAATAAGTGCGCCCACGGCCAGCTTCATTCCGGTATGTGGCGCAAAACTGGTGGTCACCTTTTGGTGTTCCTGCTTGGACACGTCAACGAGGATAGAAGGAGGGCCAGACGGCGGAACCGTGGTCGTCTCATTAGGTTGCTGACGGGGATTCAAGTCAGGCGATGGCATGGCGGGCTTCCTCCTGGGTAACGGTGCGGGGTTGTCGGCGCAGTAAACGATACATGGCCGGAACAAAAATCAAAGTGGCAAAGGTGGCGAAAATGAGACCGCCGATAACGGCGCGGGCCAGCGGGGCATTTTGTTCGCCGCCTTCTCCGACGCCTAGCGCCATCGGGATCATACCTAGAATCATGGCACCAGCGGTCATCAACACTGGACGCAAGCGAGTGTAGCCCGCCGTTACGGCGGCTGTCAAAGCATCGTCACCAGCAGCCATTCGTTGGTTGGCAAACGTCACCACGAGGATGCTGTTCGCGGTGGTCAAGCCGATGCACATTAAGGTTCCCATCAGCGCCGGGACACTAATGTGGGTCTGGGTAAGGAAAAGCATCCAAATCACCCCGGCGAGCGCAAACGGGACGGCCAACAGGACGATGATTGGGTCTGACCAACTCTGGAATTGAATCACCATGAGTAAGAACACCAACACAACCGACAAGGCCATGCCGCCAAACAAGCCAGAAAAACTTTCGCCCATGGTCTCAACCTGGCCGGCCAGATCAACGTGGATGCCGGTGGATTGGCTCGGCGCGTCTTCCGCAATCACTTGGCGCAGGTCTTTGGCCACGCCGCCCAAATCCCGGCCCTGACTATCCGCCTGAACATCGAACACTGGACGAATATTGAGTTGGGACAACACCATCGGCACAGTTCCGCGCTGCACTTGCGCAAAATTCATCAACAATTGCTCCTGAGTCGAATTGCTGCGGGTCACCGGCACTGTCAGTAGATCAGCCATAGACTGCACGCGATACTGCGGCGTCTGCACTACAAGAGGATAAGTCACGTTGTTGTTGGGGTTGAGCCAAAAATTTGGCGACACCATCGCGCTCGAATTCAGCATCGTCAGAACGCTGTTGGAAACGTCACGTTGGGACAAACCCAATTCGCCCGCAAGTGTTCGGTCAACCGCAACCATTTGCGCAGGGGCAAAAGGCACTTGAAAGATATGCGCGTCAACCACGCCTGGGACGGCGCTCACGTCATGGAGGATTTTTAAAGCGGTGGTGTAGTCGTCGGCATAATGCGGGCCGCTGACGCGAATATCAATGGGGGCTGGCTGGCCGAAATTCAAAACTTGGTTCACGATGTCTGCTGGCTGGAAGAAAAACTGCAAATCGGGGAAGCGTTTTGGTAGTTCCCGCCGCAGGTCGGCCATATGCTCGGCGGTGGGTGTATGGCCCTTCTTGAGCGCAATAAGCACTTCACCGTCCATGGGGCCGACCGTCGCGCTGTCACTCAACGCAATGTTGATGCCGCTGTAGGGCAAACCGATATTGTCCAGAATATCCTCCACCTGGTCATTGCCGACAATCTGGCGAATGGTTGCTTCAACTTGGGAGAAATATTCTTCTGTCTTTTCCAGTTTCGTTCCGGCGGGCGCGCGAACATGGAGTCGCATCTGGCCGGCATCAACGGAAGGGAAGAAATCCATTCCCAGCCGGGGAAACAACATGATGGAGGCACCCATGAGTAATATGAAGAACAAAGCTGTGGGCAACGGGGTGGCAACCGCCCAGGCCACGGTGTTACGATACGTCTCACGGAAAGCAGTGAACCCGCGATCAAAGGCACGATGAACCGGCGAAAAGGGATTGAAGCGCCAGCTTTGCTTGGGCTCGGGGGTGCCTTTTTTGTGCCCGTGGTGCATGACGTGAGAACGCATCAAGTATTTGAAGAGCACCGGAACCAGCGTGAAGGAGAGCAACAAGCTGGCTAGGAGGGAAACGCAGACCGACAAGGACATCGGCGAAAAAAGATATTTAGCGGTGCCTTGCAATAAAAATACCGGAACGAACACGATGCAGATGGCGAGGGTGGAAAGCAGTGTCGGGGTGCCAATTTCTGTAGCCCCGTCAACGATGCAATGTTCAAGTGTGTCAACTTTGCCGTGTGGGTGTTTGGGGTTTTCAATAATCGCGTCCGGCAGATCGTCGAGTTGTCGTCGCATGCCCAAATGCCTTTCGATGTTTTCGATTACCACCGTGGCGTTGTCCACCAAGATGCCCACAGCCAGGGCAAACCCACCGAGCGTCATGGTGTTGAGCGTTTGGTGGGCAGTATACATCACCAGTAGCGCCGTGATGATGGACAGTGGAATCGAGGCTAGGATGATCAACGTCAAGCGTCCGTTGCCGAGGAACAACAAAATCATCAGCGCCGTCAGCCCTGCCGCTAAAGCGCCGCCCAACACAACGCTAAACAGCGCCGCTCGCACAAAAATGGATTGGTCAAAGAGAGGCTTGATGCTCATGCCCGAAGGCAAAAGTGTCTCGATGTCCGGCAGTGCATCGTGGATGCCGTTGATGACGGCCAAGGTTGATACGCCGCCGGTCTTGCGGATGGTGATGAGCGTTCCGGGATTGCCATTGACGCTGACAGAATTGGTTTGCGTGGAATATCCGTCGCGCACCTGTGCCACATCCCGCAAGAAGACGGTCGTATGGCCGATAGTCTTAATGGGGAAGTCTCCAAGGGCCGCAACCGTTTGTGTGCTGTTATTCAACGGCACGGCGAAATCGGTGTTGCCGATCTTCACGTCGCCAGAGGGAGCCTGGAGATTTTGCTGCTCCAAGGCGTCAACGACATCGCTTGGGGCCAAGTTGTGCGCGCGCAAAGCATCCATGTCCAAGTCCACCATGATGACGCGCGGCTTGCCGCCATAGGGGTAGGGAACTTGTGCGCCGTGAACCACGGCCAGGGCTGGCCGCAAAACCTGCTGGCCAAAGTCGGTCATCCGATAGTCGGGCAGTGTTTTGCTCGTCATGCTCAATTGAATGATAGGCACGTCGGTGGCACTGTAACGCAGGATGAGCGGCGGCGTAATGTTGCGCGGCATACTTTTAAGCACTGTGTCTGCGCAACTTTGCAATTGAGATACCGCGCGGCTAATGTCCGCCCCTGGGTGCAAATAGACTTTAATGACTCCCACGCCGTTGTAGCTGTTCGCTTCCAACCGGGAAATATCATCAACGAGCGAAGCCATCTGGCGCTCATGTTTGACTAGAATGCGATTCTGAATTTCTTCCGCACTCATACCGCCATAAGTCCAGACGACACTGGCCACGGGAATGTCAATTTCTGGAAAAATATCAATCGGCATCCGCGCCGCTGCACCCAAGCCGAGGAGGCACACCAACACTAGCAAGGACATCACCGTGTAAGGCCGCTTGAGAGCAAATTTGACGATGGCCATGACGATGCAGCGTTTAGCTTTTTTACCGATTGCTCTAAAAACTTTGGGGCGAATTACTCATGGCAGTAGACCCATTTCTGACAACGGAATCTTCCGATAGTTGCAACACACCGTTATTTCTTTAAGCAAGGATGACAAGCAAGAACCTAAATGGTTTTGCAAGTGACGTTGATTATTATGAACCAAAATGGGCCAGATTAAATCCCCTAATCTTGATATAGATAATGGTATTTAACTCTTCAGTAAATGTTGAATCCGCCACTATTCCCATCGAGAATTGTGTTACGCGGCATAAATAGTGGAGTTCGTTCAGATTTGTTTCTGGGTCAAAATGATACCTTAACGTAACAATTGTGCCATTAAGCCGTAACCTCAGGTCGGTAAAACACCGTCGCTCGCAGGGGTATTACTTCATCCTGCGCTCCTAAACCTACAAATCATGAAATCAAAAATTCTAAAAGTGCTCAGCATTTTTGCTGGGTTCGCTATGTTCGGTGTTCTCACCGCTCATGCTCAAGACAAGGCCACTCTTGACCTATTAGTCAAGAAGGGGGTGATCTCCCAAGCAGACGCCGATGGCGTTGCCAAATCTGCCGCCACTCCCACGGTAGTGCCCAGAATGGCCAACGTTCAAAAAATCCAGATCGAAGGTCTGATTCAAGCTCAGTATGATGATCTGGCGGCGAGCGACAAAGCCGTGCCTTCCAATCCACCGGCCACCAACCAATTGTATTTCCGCCGAGTCATGCTCGGGGCCAAAGCTGACTTGGGCAATGACTGGGGTGGCGAAATTATGATGGACTTTGCTGCGATTCAAATTGCCGACCAGCCCAAATCGGGCCTGTCACCGCAAGCGTTCCCCACGACCGCCTCCACTACCGGTGGTCAACAGGGAATCCAGTACATTTCCCAAAACATGTTCGATAAGATCGCCATCACTAAGCAAGCGCCTGGCTATGGCCAGTTCGAAGTCGGCTATGACAAGACAAACTTCATTCAGGAAGAAATGACCCCCACGGCCGCGTTGCCCGCAATTGAACGTTCTATTGCGACTCGTTATTTTGACGAATATTATGGTTCGCCCACGGCTTATCGTCTGGCCTTTGCGCAACGTCGCACTGGTCTGTTTTGGAATGGCACCGTCTCGCAGATTCCAGGACTTTACTATAGCGCCGCCCTCACCAACGGCATTCAAAGCCAAATCAACTTCACTAATGTCGGCGGCATGAACAAAATTGGCGCGTGGGCTGGCGCTGGGTATAAAGGCAAGAGTGACGATTTGGGTCTCACCTACGACTTCGGTGTCAACGTCGGTTACTCCGGCGACGGCAATAGCCAGAATCACATCGCAAGCTCAAGCACGGCTGGTGGAACTGCCCAGAATGCCCAATCGAATGACACGTACGGCTATAACCCCTACCTGAAGCTTGGGTATGGGGATTTCAGCCTGCTTACTGAATTCTTCCAATCCGTATATCAAAATGGCCGCAGCACCGTTCCCTTCACCTCTACGCTCTTGACCACTCCGGGTACTACCAGTACTGCAGCCCCTTACGGTCTCAACATCATCCCTGTTTACAAAATCAATCAAGACTGGGATATTGATGGTCGCCTCACCTACTTGAGCACCAATGGCCGCGGCACCGATCAAAACGGTGTGTTGTGGAATGCTCCCAATGATAATTCGGGTTCGATTTCATCGGCGACGGGGCATGTCACCGTCGGCCAATACGGCCCGCTGTTTGACAATGCTTACTCTGTTTACTTGGGCTTCAATTGGATGGTCAGCCCAGGAGTTCGCTTTAGCGCCGGGGTTGAACGGGCTTACTTCACAGGTCGGCAGACTTACACGGCTGTCGATGGCACATCGAACTTCAGTGGTCCGAGCACTGCGATGAATCTGATTCGGATGCGCCTGCAAGTCGCGTTCTAAACTAGTCCAGTTTCGATAGCTGATTTGTGTGTTTAGTTCTTGAGGTTTGGCCGCCCGGTGGTAAATCCACCGGGCGGTTTTTTTATTTTGTTTCGTGTTCGGTCTTGCGCATTTTACAGACCGGCGATGCAAGCAGGAGAATGATATTCTCCATGGGTCAAAAAGCCTAAAAATAATCGCTTGACGCTGAAATAAACTTCGTTCATTTAATCTATATAAATTCTATGAGCTTTAACCCTATAGAGATTAAGGGGATTAAGCTCATTGCCATTATTTCATCGCGCCATGTCAAACAGCACGAATGCATCATCCTCGGTTGAGGCCAATCCCAACTGGCTCGATCTTGTCCGCCGCAAGGCTGAAGGCCTGCGGGAGGGACGGATCATTCTTGAAGTAGTCGATGGCCAGGTTACTGAAATCGAATGCGAGGAAAATACGTGTTTGTTTAAATCTGCCTCTTCGAGAGAATTGGATAACGAGGCCGATCTTCTGAGCGATCTTTCGGCAAGCGAGAAATTGTTCAGCTCGTCTGCAATTTGAAAACTCAAACAGCCATCTGCCAAAACTACTGCACTTAATCTATACATATTGTATGAACTATATCTTTATATAGATTATGGGAATTAACTCCCGCGATTCTCCAAGCCACTATTTCCGACCGGTCCACCGGCGGCTTCACAAAACACCTATACAAACTAAATCCATGCCCAGTTGACCGGTCCACCGGAAGCTGGAAATTAACCGTTAGCTCAAACCATGAACTCATCAACTAGACTGAAAAAATTCAGCTTCATTCATGCTGTGGCCAACATTGCTGCGCTTGTGGCAATCGGGTTGCTCACATTCGCTACCCCCGCTCATGCGCAGGACAAGGCGACACTCGACCTCCTGGTCAGGAAAGGGGTCATCTCCCAAACCGATGCGGACTCAGTCGCCAAATCGGCGGCTACGCCTGCCCTCGTTGTGGCCAAAAACCCCGATGTCCAAAAAATCAGGCTGCAAGGCATGATTCAATTCCAGTATGACTGGGTTACTACAAAGGACAAGGCCGCCAATGCCGCTGACCCTGCTGCCACTAACCAGTTCGAATTGCGCCACGTTTACCTTGGGGCACAAGCTGATTTGGGCAACGGCTGGGGTGGCGAAATCCAAACGGACTTCGCGGCAACTGGCTCGACCCAGCTGTCTGCCGCTCCGCAATCGCAGAATACCCAAAACCTGATTGAAAAGGCCATTATCACCAAAAAGGTGGATGGTTTTGGACTAGCTACCTTCGGCTTCCAAAAGACGCAGTTTTCCCAGGAGGAAAATACGCTGACTTCCGAAATTCTACCGGTGGAACGCTCCATCGCGACAAATTACTTCACTCGCCCCTACGGTGGCCCGACCACCGGGCGGCTCGGCTTTGGCAATCGTCTTTCCGGCATATATTGGGACGGCGTTTCGCCAGGCAGCGGGTTTTTTTATGGCGGCGCGCTCACCTCTGACATCGAAACTGCTGCCAGTTTAGGCGGGCCGGCGGCGGGCGCTCCTTCCTATAATGAATTCGGCTATTGGATCCATGCAGGCTATCAAGGCAAACTTGGCGATCTGGCATACAAGGTCGGCGTCAACTTTGGTTACACCGGAGATGCCAATAGCATTCCGGCCGCTGGAGCCGTACCTGCACAGAACAATTCCATCTGGGGCTATAACCCGTATGTAAGCTTGTCCTATGACCGCGCCGCAATCACGGCGGAGTTTTTGCAAGCCGTCGTGCAAAATGGCCGGGCGAATGCCAGTGGCAAGACGAGTGACGCCGCGCCCTATGGTCTGGTCATTACGCCTTCCTACAAAATCAATGATCAGTGGGAACTGGTTACGCGGTTCAGCGAATTATCCACCAATGGGCGTGGCGCAACCATCAGCCAGCAAGAATGGAGCGGTGGGAACACCGCAGGCACCGTCAGCGATTACAATAATGTCTGGGCCGCCTATTTAGGGGCCAACTGGTATATCGTCGGCAACAGCGTAAAGTTGTCCGCTGGTTATGAGTTCGCCCGGTTTAGTGACCGGCAAACGGTGACGAATGGATCCTTTAATGGCCCTAAGGCTGACGTGAATGCATTCCGCCTGCGTTTGCAATTCTTGTTCTAACCTGGAAGTGCGCGCTCGCATTTACACGGGTGCTCTACAATGAATGGCCGGGACGCTTCAGAAAGGCGTCCCGGCCATTGAGTTGGGAAGAACTAATGCCTTCATCCAGCCTTGCGAAGATGAATAGCTGCACCATGATTGATGAATGAAAAGTCGGCTAACATTAATGGTGGAACCCCGATTCCGCATTTCCGTGGGCCGCCGCTTTGACCTTGGCCCCGGCAAAGTTGCCTTGCTTGAGCAGATTAAGAAGACTGGCTCCATCGCTGAGGCAGCCAAGGCAATGGAAATGTCCTATATGCGCGCATGGATGCTGGTGAAAAGCATGAATGGAAATGTGGCCAACCCTCTAATTATGACTGTTCGGGGCGGGCGGAAACACGGCGGTGCAAAGCTAACTGAAACAGGCTGCCTGGTTCTGAAACTCTACCGACAAATGGAAGGGCAAAGCCTTGTTGCAACTCGTCCGATACAACTAAAACTGGCCCGAGTGCTGAATTCCTGAAACGCCAGTTGCCTGCCTCGGGCTGGCGCTCACCTCTTCGAGTATTGTGTGCCACTGCCGAGCCTAAGGATTATATAAATCACGCTTCTGGCGAACTTCGATATATTTACTTGCATATATCGTAGCTATTGGTTGTATTCCGCTCGATTATGAAAATCCACCCCTGTTTTCATTCGATGTCTGCCACAGCCAAGGCCTCTTTGGCTTTTGTGATTCGTAAGCAATCACCCGCGTCGGCCTTCTTGGTCAAAGCCGCGCCGTTTTTGGTCTTAATGCTGGCCATGTGCAGCCATGCCCAAGCGCAAAGCGCGCCGACGCCAACCCAATCCGCCAGCCTGTCCGATCTGACTTTGTCCAACTTCTTCACAGATGGCTGGACGGATGCTTATGCTAAGCGACCCAACCCCGGCGGCGCGCCAGACATGGCGTTGCTGCGAGTTCAGACGAACTTTCTGGAACGGGAATTTCGCACGGACTTTTACACTCAGCAGAATTTGAACAGCACGAAGAACCGGACGATAAACTTTCTCGATGCTTTAGTCGCCTATGGCTTGGATCGGCGGTTTATGTTGTCAGTGACCTCCAATTACGAGTGGATCAATTCGCATACAGCTGGCGGTGACACCGATGCCTCCAGCGTGTCGCTGGCTGGTCGTCTCCAGCTAATTGATATTCCCGGCTCCTCTTACGCGTTGAATTTGAAAGTGACGTCCCCGGCTAAGGACATTGGAAATGACCTTACTACGGTCACTTACTCCCTGGCTGGCTGGGAGGATTTGACTCCTTATGGATTAAACCGCGTCGGTCTCTACTTCGATGTTGCCGGTGATAATTTCGTGGGCCCTCACATCATCGGAGCCAAAACGACTGACGGAGCCTACGACGTTTCTGTTGCCAAGACTTGGACAGAGCCCGACGCGGCGTTGCAAAACTTCACAACTTTTGCGGAGCTTTTTGGCACGACCGACCTTAGTGGTGCTACCAGTGGAAAAACAGTATTAACGCTGACTCCGGGCCTTCGTACCGGTATTGGCCACAACCAAGTGCTTATGGTTGGCGTGGATTTGCCAGTAAGCAATCCGCGTCCCTACAACTACGCACTTCGCCTCACTTACATCATTAATTTTTAATGAGCGGCGGTATCGGCTTTATCCGCCTAATGGTGTGCGCAGGAGTATGGTTTTAGGGCTGCGAGGCGTGAGTACGCTCAGTGTAATTGTATTCTCAAATCATGGAGGACGGGGCAATATAGCTCTTATCTTAGCCAACGATAAAGTTTGTCCTCCACCGTAGCACGCGGGGCAGCATATTTTTCCCGTGATCGCTGGATAAGTTTTTGCGCCCTCATCGTGCGGGCATAGACTGGCGGGCGAGCTATTCCCCGGAATGGTTCACGGGTAGTGCCTTCGTTTGGAATACGGGTAAGTACTTCAAATCGGTCAAGGTCGGAAAAGTTTTCCGCAACAAAAGACTGTCCAAACTCCCCGGCCAAAACCTGTGCGTCGGTATGGCCTACGCGAAAAGATATTATTGTGCCGACATTCCCGAAAACTGCTGCTAGCGTTTCCCGTGGCAACTGTTCAAGGTATTGGTGAGCCAGCGTGAGGTTCAACCGATACTTGCGGGCTTCGGCTAGGGCCGCGGCGAAACCGTCAGTGGTAAAGTTTTGGAACTCGTCTATGAGAAGGTAAAAGTCTTTGCGCTCGTCCTCGGGAACGTCAACGCGGGTCATGGCCGCATGTTGGAATTGAGCAACGAGCAATGCGCCAAGAAGGCTTGACGGTTCGGCTCCGAGTTTTCCTTTGGCAAGGTTGGCAATGAGCACGCGATTGTTGTCCATCATAAAGCGAAGATTCACTTTGCTGCGGACTTGCCCGAGCACGTTGCGGAGCAAGGGAGACAAAAGTAGTTGCCCGAGTTTGTTTTGGATGGGCGCTATGGCCTCGCGCATAAAGCGGGGATCGTAGTTCGCAAATTCGTCATCCCAAAATTTTCGGAGAAACGGGTCTTTGATTTGGCTCACTACCCAGGACCGGTAAGTTTCATCAGACAGCATCCGATTGACGCCTAGCAGGGAAGTGTTCTGCGCTTCAAGCAGTGCGGCAATGGTGTTGGCGAGAATGTATTCGAGGCGCGGCCCCCAGGATTCGCGCCAAATGCTTTTGAAAGCAGACACCAATCCCGCCGTCACTAAGTGGCGCTGCGCCACTGGCACGTTGGCCAGCGGGTTAAAGCCGACAGGGAACTCGGTGTCGGCGGGGTTCAAGTAAACCAAGTCGTCGGACCGCCACGCCGGGAAGTTGTCAAGGAGGTCGGCGGCAAGGTCGCCGTGCGGGTCAATCAACGCGACGCCGTGGCCGGCGTAGATGTGCTGCAAAAGCAGATTGCGAAACAACGTAGTTTTGCCGGTGCCGGTCTGCCCGATGACATAGATGTGGCGGCGCGTGTCTTCAAGGCCGATACCAAACGGTTCGTCAGCCCCAAAGATCGTGCGTTGGCCTAAATGTAATTCGTTCATGGCGGCAGGGTCAGCCGCGACTCCGTAAAAATGAAAGCGGCCCGTGCTCTTTAGCCGCATTCATTTTGGGCATTCGGCAAACGCATTTGGGGGCGAGCCGGAAGGGTAATCGCGGCTGACTCCACAGTCTGAACGCCGGGTGATTATACCCCAAGCCCGTCGTTAAGTCAGGGGTGCGGTAGCGCCCCGGTGTGTTTTCCAGTCGTGGTGCCTTGGTGGGCCAGTCGTCCGCACGTCCTAGCCGGGCCTCTGAGGCGCGATAGCGGGGCAGTTGTGGAGTGACCCGTCGTGACCCCACGTTGGTTGGGGTAGGCGCTAGCCGGTGCGCCCGACTTCGTGTGGTTTGGTTCGCAGACGGCTGGCTAAGCCGGACCGAACCCGATAGCCGTAGGAAAACACACGAAGTCGGGCGCAGACCGACCAACGTGGGGAACCCGTAACTCAGGCCGATTCGGCCTAGCCCGTGCTTCGGCGGGCGATAGCCCCTACAAACCATGTTTGTAGCCCCGTTTGTAGAGTCGCACAATCTACCTTTCGCGACTCGGCTCTTAAATTTGTGCCGTCGCGCACAAAAAATATCGCGGCAATTTGTTCGCGCCGCGATCTCTTTTCCGTTCTGTCCTTTAAGGGTTCGGAAGATTACTCTTTGTATTATTCAGATAGATTATTCTGTGGACGTTTGTGTCCTACCTCCCAGGAAATTTTTGTCCACCCCCCCTGGACGTTTTTGTCCTACCTCCGTGGACATTAAATCCTAAACTTTTGGGCCAAGTCTGCACGTCCTTGCCCACACCTGTTTTCCCGATGCATTTGAATTTATACGGAACCAAAACCAGGCGTCAGAAATTGATACCGCAAATCGCAAATTCGAAAATCTATGTGATATTGGAGCGGCAGAGTTTCTTATGCCCTACGACGATTTTCTTTCCGACCTCAATGCAGCCTTTATCTCTATGCACCGGATTGACCAACTTAAGGAGCGTTACATCGCTTCCATTGATGCAACAGTAAGGCGGGCGTTAGACATGACTTCGCATACCTTCGGTCGTTGCTGTCAAATACAGTGCAGCCTTGGATTTCATTGCATTCATGGGATATGGCCCTTTAACGACGTTGCTGGCTAGTTTTGAAATATGCCCATCATGTTGGCTTCTAGTGGTTTATGACGAAACCATAATATACAATTTAACCGAAAGCCATGCTAAAATGACCGTATGGATTTTTTGACGATTCACCAGCTTTCCGTTGAGTTCGACATTCCCGCTCGCGTAGTCCGCTACCGTTTTCATCAATTGCGTCAGTCTAACAAGCTCGTCGAGGGGACGGATTATCGCCGGGATGATTTTGTTGATGACCAGCATTTCTTTTGGAAAATAAATCCGGTGAGCTTCATGCGGGAGACCCGCTTGAAGCCGGTTACCAAAGCCAAAAACCCTGTTACCGAACTTGGTAGCAAACCGCCATCAGGTGATACCAAAGTGGTTAACCAGCCACCCCCACTTGTTGACCAACCATTCCCCGGTGGTAACAAGGTTAGTAGCCAATCGGAGAACAAAACAGAACCGCCGCCCGCAACACCGACTGTCGAACGTGAAATGCTGGATTTTTTGAAGGGCCAGATAAAAGTCAAAGATGGACAAATCTAAACTTAAAGCTCGTTGGACAGACCGTTCAACAGGCCGAACAAATTCAAACTTTGTTGCGTCTGACCGGAGGCAAGTCTGAACCTGACGTTGTGGTTGCCAAAGAAGGCGAGACTTTGTCAACCGATGGTAACAAAGTTGATAACAACGACCCCGGTGTTCGTAACCAAACTGGTAGAGAGCCTGTTACCAAAACCAACGCTACTGGCGAAAATAGTAGCAACCAGGTAACGAGCAAAGAGGCGGGGCAGGGAAAACCGCTTGCCGCTTAGCCTTGAACTATCCCCATGCGGGAAATTTTGAAATCCGTTCACTTTGCGCTAGGATGAAGGGAATGGAAAAACATGATCGCGATTTCAAAGGTGTTTGGATACCCAAAGAAATTTGGCTTTCAGAAAATCTTTCGCTGATGGAAAAAGTTTTATTTGTAGAAATTCATAGTCTCGACAACGAACGCGGTTGCTACG
>Ga0206855_10044_pt1 | contig 38792 bp, 23 predicted proteins | sample Alteio_BWOrgCont_51_FD_152637 | JGI IMG/M metagenome (GOLD analysis project Ga0206855, IMG submission 152637) | Enriched cells from forest soil in Barre Woods Harvard Forest LTER site, Petersham, Massachusetts, United States -... | ecosystem: Environmental > Terrestrial > Soil > Temperate forest >...
TACTCCGAACGCAGGCTGTTCACCGGGTTGGCCAAAGCCGCTTTGATACATTGATAACTCACCGTCAGCAAAGTGATAAAAAGCATTCCTGCTGCCGTTAAAGCAAATATCCACCACGATATCGGCGTGCGGTATTGATAGCCCTGTAACCACTTCGACATAAAATACCAGGCCATTGGCGCTGCGATTACGACCGAGATAATTACTAGCGCCATAAAATCTTTTGATAATAACCGCCATAGCGTAAATACCGTAGCACCTAATACCTTGCGCACGCCGATCTCCTTTGTCCGTTGTTCAGCCAAAAACATGGCCATGCCAAACAGCCCGAGGCAACTGATGAAAATGGCAAGTGCCGAGAAGAAGGCTGTCAGCTTACCTATTTGCTCCTGGGCAGCAAATTTTTTGGCATATTCTTCGTCTGCAAAACTGTATGTAAATGGAACGGAGGGTACGATCTTTTTAAAAACACCTGCTATTTTGGGCAATGCGCCGCTGACGCTTATTTGCGGATTGATCCTGATAAAAACCCAATTGAGGTTACCTCCGAGGCGGAAAACAGTGGGCCTTATAGCGTTGTAGGGCGATTCCATCACCATATCTTTTATTACGCCGATGATCCTGTAATCCTTGTCGACATTGTTCCATTTACTTTTCCAATTGATGCTTTCGCCTACCGGGTTTTGCAAGGCCATGTATTTTGCAGCCGCCTCGTTTATAACGAAGCCAGATGAGTCGGAAGCAGAGCCCTTTAAAAAATCGCGCCCGTCCGTAAATTGCCAGCCGATTGTTTTTCCATATTCAGCAGTTACGGTTAGCGTCCCGAATTTTTCATCTGTACCAGGGTTCTTGCCTTTCCAGGTAAAGCCGGCATTATTGGAGGATACAGCTGTAAGCGGGCTTTCCGATTCGGCTACTTCGGTTACCGCGCCCGTATTTTTTAGCTCGTTGCGGAGGACATTCTCCTTCCCCAGGTAGTCTATTGACTGCATCGGTACAATGATCAAGCCCTCGCGGGAGTACCCAACCGGGCGGTCTTTGCCAAAGATCAGCTGGTTATATACAATAATGGTACAAATGATCAATACAACAGAAACCGTGAATTGCACCACTACCAATACTTTGCGCGGAAGGGTAGCCATGCGGCCTGCACGAAACACCCCTTTTAACACTTTTACAGGCTGAAAAGAAGACAAGTACAAAGCGGGGTAAATGCCGGCAAGCAAACCTGTAAACAGGACAAAACCAAGGCAGGCAAGCCAAAACCATATGTTGGTGAAAGGTATGGTGATTTGCTTTGCCGACAGATCGTTTAACATCGGCATAGCAAGCAGGACAAGCAACAGCGCTATGACAAATGCCAAAAGCGCCACCAGCAACGATTCACTAAAAAACTGGCCTATCAGTTGTATTCTGGCCGAGCCTATGGCTTTACGTATGCCTACCTCAGCCGCTCTTTTTTCGGAACGCGCGGTACTTAAATTCATAAAGTTGATGCAGGCCAATAATAATACAAAGCCACAGATAATGCCAACTATCCACACAAACTGAACAGGCCCGCTATCGACAACGCCGTCCTTAAAATTTGAATACAGGTGCCAGTTCTTCATTGGGCTCAGCAATATTTCCGGGTTTGCCGCTGCTTCCTGCTTCATGTCGTCCAGGCGCCTGATCACTTTAAGTTCAGCATCTTTAATATTAGCTGAGACTTTATCCAGATCAGCGCCGGGCTGGAGCTCCCCATAGATCAAAAAACGATGGTCATCCCACGCCATCGTGGGCAGGCGCGTATCGGCGGCAGCGTACAAGTCCCAGGGCGTAAAAAACTGCATTGCATGAAATTGTGCGTTCTGCGGCAGGTCTTCATATATCCCCGTTACCTTCACATCGGTGGTGTTACGTACATCATAGGTGGTACTTACTTTCACCGTTTTATCCAAAGGGTCAGTGTTGCCGAAAAGCGCTTTTGCTGCAGATGCTGAAAGTAAAATAGAATGTGGATCATTAAGTGCGGCCCATGAGCCGCGGAGCATTTTCAAAGTCAGCATTTCGGGCGCAGCAGCGTCAATATTTTGCCCTGTTTGCTCTATTTTATTTTCACCCTGCGACAGGTAGTAATTGTCGGGCTCGGTAGCTATTATGATATGCTTAAAGTAGTGCCGGTAATTTGTTCTGAGTTCATTAAGCAGGCGGTAAGGCATATGATCCGTTACATTGATATTGCCGAGTGCCTTTTCCTTTTGCATTACTTTTACAATGCGGTCGTAGTTTATGTGATATTTATTAAAGGACAGTTCGTCCCATATCCATAAACCGATCAGCATAGCTACTGCCATACCCACGGCAAGGCCGCCAACATTGATGAAGGAGGAAGCCTTGTTTTTAACAAGATTTCTCCATGCGATTTTTAAATAATTTTTAAACATAAAATTGCGGTTTAATTTCTCATGAGACCACATTGGAGCGGCTTCGTGACACGAAATTATCGCAACAGAGCGGGTACGAGGGTTCATGTTATAAGATGAACCCTCTTTTTTCAGATCGTTACTATATCCCCCCGGGGTTTTCCCGGTCATTCGCCGAAAGGCCCGGCTAAAAGTTGTTTTTGAATTGAACCCTGAGTCAAAAGCAATGCCCAGCAGCGTAAGCCGGTCATACGCTGGGTTCTGCATTTTTTGGATTACTTCGGTAATACGATATTCATTAATGAAATCATTAAAGCTTTTTTTGAGTACTGTATTGATAATGCGGGATAATTCGTGGGTAGTCAGTTCAAGCTTTTCAGCAAGTGACACTAAACTTAGTTCCGGGTCCTGGTAATAGAGGTTTCCTTTTACGACTTTTTTGAGCCAGGTACCTTTGTGTTTCAGTTCCACCGGAGCTGCAGGTTTTAAAAACGAAGGTGGCTTAACCGAAATGCTAACTTCCGGTCTTAAAAAAGCTACGGCCGCAATCCGGATCATCATTGCCGCTAACAGGAGATACAAAGGATAGCAGGCATTTAACCCTAAAGAAGAATGGTAATAAAAATAGTCCGCAGCGGTATAAGGTATCCACAATAGCCATAGCAAACCGAAACCTATCAGTAAATTACGAAGCCATCGCAATTCGTAGCGACGACGGTCGCCCCCGTTAAATTTCAGGCTTTGATAAAAACGCTCTATCAGCATATACGATGCGTACAGGTAGGTACCGACCGAAACAAACACCAGCAGTTGCAACATCGGGTTAAACTGTTGAAATATCAGGGTAGCATAAGTAGCTGCACCGGTATGCATACTTTCTTTAACCTCCAATACCAAAACACCAAACTCCAACAGCAAGGGGCTGAAATGCAGCAGATCCTTAAAGCGAAATTTATATGCCGGCCGGGTTATTTTAAGCACATAAAAATAAATCAGCGGGCCAAGTGCCAGCGAAAACTGCAGCGGTAGCCAACTCCAACGGGGAAAATAACCTCCCAACCGGATATCAATGCCGAGCACCCAAACCATCCGCAAAACGATGGTTAACAAAGCAAAGCCAAGAAAGCGGTTTGCGGTTTGGTTCACCCGTTTGGTATACCATAACCCCAGGGTAAAAGTAAGTCCGACAAATATCGTTCCCAGGAAAAGCAGGTCATACAGGCTGATATGGAAAGTATATGTATTCAACTATATTAACAGCCTCAATCACTGTTCCAAATCATTAACCTATTGATAAATAGAAAATTATACAATATTTTAAACATCTATTGTAACAAAAACGGACAGGCAGTTGTGCGGTTTTGAATCGCACGCTGCCTCCCCCGGGATATAAAAATGCGTTCCGTATCTCACCACGGAACGCACATAATATTCCAGCTAAATCGAATATTGAAAAATGGCATCTCAAGTGCCCACTGCCTACTCACTCCTAAGGCTCTTCACCGGATTCATTAATGCAGCGCTAATGGTTTGGTAACTTACCGTAAGCACTGTGATGCCCAACGCACCGAAACCTGCCACCGCAAAAATCCACCAGGAAATATTGGTATGGTACTCGTATCCCTGCAGCCATCGGTGCATAAAATAGTATGCCAGCGGCATTGCGATGATAAATGCAATGACTACCAATATCACGAATTCGGTTGACAGCAGCGTCCATACACTTGCCACAGAGGCACCCAGTACTTTCCTGACGCCGATCTCTTTCCTGCGTTGCTCCGCAACATAAGAGGCCAGGCCGAAAATGCCCAGGCATGAAATAAAAATGGCAAAGGCTGCAAAAATGGTCGATAGTTTTCCTACACGTTGTTCTGCCGCAAATTTTTGTCCGTATTCCTCGTCTACAAACCTGTAATCGAATGGGCTCGAAGGATTTAGACTTCGGAAAACAGGTTCAATTTTGCCAAGCGCCTGCGCCGGACTCAATACGGGGTTAAGCCTTATAGTAATGATGGGCCCGATATTCGGAACGTAGAAATAAAGTGTTTGCTGGACCCCCTTATAGGGAGATTCGATGATCATATCTTTTATTACGCCGATGATGGTAAAAGTACTGTGCCCGGTCCATTTGATCGTTTTGCCGACGGGGTCTTTTAAGCGCATATTCTTTACCGCTGTCTCGTTCAATATCACTCCGGTTTGATCAGTTGAAAAGCTTTTTGAAAAATCGCGCCCGGCAGTAAATTGCCAGCCGACGGTTTTTCCGAAGTCGACTGTCACAGCCGTCAGGGCAAAACTGAATTGCGTTGAGGACTTGTCCTGGCCCTCCCAGTCAAAGTTGCCGTCAAAATAATTATTTTGTGTAGCATCGCTCGACGACTGGGCAAAACCGGTCGCCCCGCCGGAATTGAGGAGTTCCCGTTGAAGGACGTCATATTTGCCGTTCAGGTCGGGGGTGTTCATCTGCACTTGAATCAAACCATTTTTATTATAACCTACGGGGCGGTTTTGGGCATACTGTATCTGGCGGTAGACCACAATAGTGCCTATAATCAGCATAATGGAAAAAGTGAACTGCAGTATGACCATAGACTGGCGAAGCCTGGCCCCCGTATTTCCTTTGCGGAAGGTTCCTTTTAATACTTTTACAGGCTGAAAAGAGGAAAGGTATAAGGCCGGGTAGCTGCCGGCAAGCAAGGCCGTGATTAAAATAAATAGGAGTGATATGATCCAGAACACCGGATTAAAAAATGGGAAGCTTATTCTTTTATCGGCTACCTGGTTGAACCAGTTAAGGCTTAACAATACTATGCCGATGCCTGCCGCAAAAGATACAGCCACTGCCAAAAATGATTCACTTAGAAATTGTTTGATCAGCTGGCTTCGCAGTGAGCCGAGCGTTTTCCGGATGCCGACCTCTTTGGCCCTCTTTTCAGAGCGGGCCGTGCTCAGGTTCATAAAGTTGATACAGGCCAGCAGCAATACAAATATGCCGATAATGCCAAACATCCATACCGTTTCAATCCTGCCGCCGGTTTGTACGCCGTTTTTCCATCCGGAATGCAGGTGCCAGTCTTTCATCGGAAATAAAAACAGAGTTGTTATATCGTTGGGGCCGGCTTGCTTGTGGTCGGTTTTGGACCAATAGACATTCCGGATAATTTGTGATATTTTCGCCGTGGAAACATCTGGATTGGCCTGAACAAAGATTTCAAATGAGGAACTATTCCAGTTTCCCAAATTATTCTGCACATTCTTGTCTGACCCGGCCAATAAGCTCCAGGAACAAACAAAGTTAAGTTCGGAAAACTTTGCGCTGTAAGGGAGGTCCTTAAAAACGCCGGTCACTTTTAAGCCTTGTTTATTGTCTAATTTTATGATTTTCCCGATAGGATCGTCATTCCCAAACAGCGACTTTGATGTTGATTCGTTGATCAGCACCGCATCCGGGTCAGTAAAATCACGACTTGTTCCCTCAACCATTTCCAGCGAAAAAATGCCGGTGAAATCCGGCTCTACGTACATGCCTTTGCGGGAAAAAGGCTTGTTATTAAAAGAAATGATATGATCCTGCATGTCGGAAATTAATGCTACCCTTTTAAAGTAATTGCCATAGCTGGCCCTTAATTCATTTGCCAGGGGGATGGGCATGTGATTGTTGTTTTCGGCGATGTAGGCATCGCCTTTTGTAACTTCTTTCCTGGCAATTTGAGCGACTGCATCGTAATTTTTATAATTCCTGTTAAAAGCCAATTCATCAGCTATCCATAGGCCGATTAACACAGCGACTGCCAGGCCAACTGACAAGCCCGAAATATTAAGAAAAGACTGTGCCTTGTTTTTAACCAGGCCCCTCCATGCGATTTTTAAATAATTTTTAAACATAAAATTGCGGTTTAATTTTTCATGAGACCACTTGGGTGTGGCTTCCTGACGTAAAATTATCGCAGCAGAGGGGGAATAAGGTTCCAAAAAATAAAATGGTCGCTCTTTTTTCACATCGTTTTTAAATTCCGCCGGGCTTTTACCGATCATTTGCCGGAAAGCCCGGTTAAAAGTAGTTTTGGAATTGAAGCCGGAATCGAAAGCAATGCCCAGGAGGGTTATCCGGTCATAAGCCGGGTCCAGCATTTTTCGGCTCACCTCCCGGATGCGGTATTCATTAACAAAATCACTGAAATTTTTTTTGAGCGCCACATTCACTATCCTCGACAAATCATGAGGGTGCATCTCCAACGTTTCGGCCAATGAACCCAAACTTAACTCCGCATCCCGGTAAAACAGGTTGGCTTCCATGGTTTTCTTCAGCCAAATAGCTTTTTGCTTCAGTTCCCCCGAGGGTAAGGGTTTTGAGACCAAGGGCCCCCGACCGGGCACAACAAACTCGGGCCTTAAAAAAGCTACGGCCGCTATCCAGATCATCATTGCCGCTAAAAGGAGGTATAAAGGATAGTAAGCATGCAAGCTTAATTGAAAATGGAAATAAAAACAGTCTGCTGCGGTAAAAGGTATCCACAATAGCCATAGCATGCCAAAGCCCGCCAGTAAGCGATGCAGCCAGCGCAATTGGTACCGGTACCGGTCGCTAACATCATTAAATTTCATGCGTTTGTAAAATCTTTCTATCAGCCTGTGGGAAAAATATAAGTACGTAATGACCGAAATTGCAATCAACAACTGCAATATGGGCCCCAGCTGCCGAAAGATCAGTGTATCATAATTGGCAGTGCCTGTTTTTATACGCTCGGTCACCTCCAATATAAAGACGCCCTGTTGCAACAACACGGGGCTAAAATGAAGCGTATCCTTCCAACAGAGTGTATGTTCCGGCCGTGTTATTTTAAGTACATAGAAATAGATCAGGGGCCCGAGAGCCAGTGAAAACTGTAGCGGCAGCCAGTTCCAGCGGGGAAAGTGGCTCCCCAGCCGGACGTCGATGCCCAGCACCCAAACCATCTGTAAAACAATGGTTAACAAGGCCATGGCAAGAAACCGGTTTGCGGTTCGGTTGATCCTTTTGGTGAATCCTAAAAGCATGACAAAAGTGAGCCCGATAAATATCGTTCCCAGGAAGACCAGGTCATAAGGGCTAATATAGAAAGCAGGTGCATTCAAGTGGTTTTACTACGTCAATCGCTGTTCCAAATTGCTAACTTACTGATAGATAGAAAAATAACACAATATTTGAAATATGTATTGTAATAAAAACGGACATTGGATCGTTCGGTTTCAACATTGGTTAAAGTGGCTAATTAACAGGCAGCACAATTTTAAACTCCGTGCCCTCCGAAACCTTGCTGGTTACTGATATTTTACCTTTCATTGATTCAATTTGAGTTTTGACCATAAAAAGCCCTAAACCTTTTCCTTCCACATGCGAATGAAACCGCTTATATAAGCCAAACAAATCCCTTCCTTTTGTGGCCAGGTCAATGCCTAAACCATTATCTTTAAACGTTATATAAAGTTTATTTCCAATTCTGGAGCTTGCGATTTCGATAAGCGGCGGTATATTTTCTTTCCGGTATTTGATACTGTTGGAAATGAGGTTTAAAAATATACTGTAGATAAACGACTTGACAAAATTGACTTCCGTAATTTCGAAATTAACTTTGATGACGGCATTTGACTGAATGATCACATTATGTAAGCTGCTCTTTACATCATTAAATATTTCAACCAGGCTAACGGTCTCCTTGTTTTCATTGATGTCATTTTTTAACTGAAGTATAGTATGCAAATCCTTAATCACATTATCCAATTTATTGATTGACACCGACAAGCCATTTATCAGACTTTCCTTTTCATCTTTGGTAAGATCTTCGTCTTTCAACATTTCGGCGCATCCGATAATATTTGCTACCGGCGACCTTAAATTATGAGAGATGATATAGGTAAACTGCTCAAGGTTTTTATTCTGCTGTAAAAGATCGTCAATTAACTGGGTGCGTTCAATTTCATATTGTTTCCTTTGCGTAATATCCTGTAGTGCGCCAATCATACGAACGGGGACATTATCAACGGAATAAATCACATACCCTCTGTCAAACACATCAGCCATGGTACCATCGCTTTTTAAGTATCGGTATTCTGCTTCCCAAATATTTGAGCGTTTTTCGGCCAATAATTTTTCAATACTTTTGGTGATCCTTTCCAGGTCATCGGGGTGAATTTTGCTTTGCCAGTCGTTATAGTTTCCTTCATTCTTATCTATTTTGTAACCAAACAACTTTTCGTAACCTTCGCCCCATTTAATAGTATACGTTTTTAAATCCATATCCCAAATGGCGTCGTTAGTTGCTTTTACTACATATTTAAACCGCTCGTTACTGGCCAGCAGCGAACCCATAACATTTGTCAGTTCCTCATTCGCTATCCTTAAATTTTCCTGGTAAATAAACTGGCTGGTTATATCCCTGTCAACAACTAAACTTCCGATAATGTCGCCGGTTTGATTTTTGATTGGCGATGCTGAAATTGACAAATAAACATTCCCTTTTTGAGGGTTTTTAATCAAATAAATTTCATCTTTTACCTTTTCGCCGTTTAGCGCCCGCACAATAGGCAGTCTGTTTTTGGGAACCAGCGATTTGCCGTCGTGATGATAAATATTGAATTTTTTGGCCCAGTCGTAAGTTTTTGAATCAACGGGCTGGCAACCCAGCAAATCAGCCATCACCTCGTTAAATATCAAAAAATGCCCGTCCTTGTCCGTCACCGCTATCCCGTCATTTGAATTGTCAACTACCGCATTAAGCAGCTGCTGGCGCGCAAACAGATCTTTTTCAACCGCCTTTCTTTTGGAAATATCAACCAGGCTCACTATGCTCCGTGTCTGCTGGTTGTCATCAATAAAAACAGCTGATGATATTTCACATGGAAAATGCTGACCATTTTTCCTGATCCCGATAGCCTCACCCCTGCCAACGCCATCACGTTCCCTGGTTTTTAACAGTTCAATGAACCCGGGGTCAGCGTTATCAAACATTGGAGTACGGCCCAATTTGCACATTTCCTCAACCGAGTAGCCGAAAATATCGACAGCCGCCTGGTTTGCATCAATGATGGCGCCATCCGGGATGGTGGTAAAAATGGCAGTAAGCGAATTATCGAAAATCGCTTTATAATAATTGATATTTTTATCGGCATTGTAACCAGGCGCCATAGTTAATTAATTATGAAAAAGCAATATAGCTGTCATTGCCGTAAATCCAAAACAAGGGTGAACAGAATTACCCGGCAATAATACGAATAACAAAACATTTTAAATTTCGTTTATTGCGCGGGCGGTAAACTGTTTAGCTTAGTGTAGTCGAAGACAGGCATAGTAATCCGAAGTCAGAGACTTCGGACAGCGGGGGGCATAGTCATCTGAAGCTGCAAACTTGGGGCAGCGGCCACATTGTTAATAACGGTTGATTCCCGAAATTGTAATTGAACATGATCTTATTGCTTGAGTTGTTGCAGAATTTTTTTACCGTTCTCACTTTTCGGATTAAGCTTAACAGATTTTTGATACATCTTGATTGCCTCTTGTTTTTCGCCGCTTTTCAGCAATGCCTCTCCGTAGCTGTCGAAAACATTCCAGCTATCGGGGTATAAAAGCGTGTTTAATTTAAATACGGCTAACGCTTCTGTGTTTTTTCCCTCGTTGAGCAGTGAATATCCCCATGAATTCAGGTAGTCCTCGGAATGTCGGCTTAATGCTTCTGCCTTTTTCGTCTCATTAGAAACCTTGATGTTATAATCCAGCGCTTTGGTCATTAACATCGTTTTTGATTTAGCGTCGAGTGTCGCGGCATAGGCTTTAGCGATACTATTGACTACCAGCGCGGGGTTATCAATAAAAATATAGTGGCCGCAATCATAAGCCGTGATGCCTGTACGGTTGTTTGCAGCCCTGACAAATTCCTCGTGACAACGTTTCCAGTCCTCAATGTCCTGGGAATTGTCAAAAGGCGGACGGCCTGAAACAAAGTCGATCACCGGAATATTGGCCGGGAAAGGGCTTTCCCGAACCAACTTTACATTAGCACTTAAATCGCCGTACTGGTAGTAGAGCCCGGGCCGGGTTGTTTTTAATGTTATTTTGTCTATATCATTTTGCCGCTGAAGAGCGCTAAGCCTGCTGTCGAACCAGCAGCTCGTGCTTCCGTCAATCAATACAGCTGCTTTTACTTTGTCGGGATGACGGTAAGCATAGATCGTCGCGGAAAAGGCGCCCTGTGAGTGGGCCACCAGAATAATGTCTTTATCATATCCCAGCCAGTGTAGTGCAGTTTCCAGCCCCAAAATACCATTTAATAAGCCATGCTGGTTAGTATCAATTGTGCTTTTGCCAAAGCCCGGCCGATCATAGGTGATCAATGTAGCATCCGTTAATTCGGAAACCGGTTTGAGCAACCCGGTCCAAACCGATGCGTCGTCGCCACCGCCGGCTTCAAATAAAATTGGGGTGCCATGCCCTTTAACTATGCAGAAATGTAGCTTATAATTTCCTACATCAACTAACGTGTCAATCGTTTGGTGATCGTTAACCAGATTGGATTGTCCAAATGTTATGTACCTAAATAATAAGAGCCCGAATAACAGTAAGTATCTCATCATAATCAAGAGTTCAAATTAGCGGAGGCAATAGTTAACAAAACAGTGAAAGCTGTTCAAAGACATTATAACGAGTTAAGGCAGATTAAAAATCATGCCAATTCCTAAATTATTGACAAGTAATAATTTACATGATATCCGGCCAAAGGGCTGTAACGGAAACGCACAAAGAATGTTCGTTTTTATCATTATTTTTTAGATTGAAGATTGAATAGGCAGGAAAAAAGCCCTACCCGCCCCGATATAAAAATGCGTCCCGTATCTCACCCCGGAACGCACAGTAGCAGTTGGCAATCAGCAGTTGACAGTTGTGATGCTGTGCCTGCTGCCTACTGCCCACTGCTTACTCACTCCGCAGGCTCTTCACCGGGTTAGCAATAGCCGCCTTTATCGCATGCGAACTAATGGTAAGTAATGCAAATAAAAATGCCGTTATACCGGCGATAATAAATGGCCAGGCATCAATATGTATCCTGTAGTTAAACGCCGTCAGCCATTTATCCATCATATACCAGGCAACAGGCGATGCGATCAGTATCGATATGATCACCAGCTTTAAAAAATCACTTGTCAGCAGCCTGCTGATGCGGGTAACGCTTGCCCCAAGCACTTTGCGGATGCCTATTTCCTTTGTTCTTTGTTCGGCGATGGATGCGGCTAATCCGAATAAACCCAGGCAGGCGACAAATATAGCCAGCATCGAAAACACTGTCGCCGTGCTGGCGGTGTGCTGTTCGGATGCGTATAGATTTTGAATATGCGTATCAAGGAATTCGTAATCAAAGCTGGAATTGGGCAGGTCACTTTTAAATTTATCCTGCACCTGCTGCATAAAGTACGGCAGGTTTTGCGCATTGTACCTGATAAGCATGGTATTTAACGGTTCAGTCCGTTTGCTGGTAATGTAATACACGTAACCGCCAATCTCATTTTTAAGCGACTCGTAATTAAAATCTTTAACTACGCCTTTAATGATGGATTTTGGCATCATCTCGGTGTAGATATATCGCCCGATGGCATCCTGGGGCTTTTTATAACCCAGGTATTTAATTACCGATTCGTTAACCAGTAAATAACAATTGGTATCGCCCACAGCTACTGTTTGGGGTATTGTGGTCCCGGCAAGCAATTTTAGCTGCATGGTTTTTACTATAGAACCGTTTGTATTACAGGTTAGTACGGGATACCACTCCTTATCGGCAGCAAATTTTTTGATGCGTTTCCCGCTTTCCATATCACCGGGAAGCGACTGCGACGGTGAAGCGCTTTCCACGCTGGCCATACCCTGCAGGCTGTTAATGAAAGCTGAAGCCTGCTGCTTGTTTTGAGCAGCCTTGATAGAAACAGAAACTATCCCTTTTGGATTATAACCAAGGTCTTTATTCCTGATATAATTTATCTGCCCGAGGATAATGATAACGGAAATGATGAGGATGATAGAAGATGCAAACTGGAATACTACCAGCGATTTGCGGATAAAATCAGCAACGGAATGCTTTATCTTCAGCTTGTTCATTAAAACAAGCGGTGAAATACGCGACAAGGAAAAAGCAGGGTAACTGCCCGCTACCAGGGTCACCACTATCCACGTTAGCAGCAACCCAACCAGGATGGGCGCCGAGGCCAGGGCCGACAGTTTTAATTCGATGCCGGTGATGTTTTGAAAAAAAGGCTGTAGTAAGAAGCAGGCCGCATACCCGGCGATAATGGCAATAAAAGAGAGTACCGCTGTTTCCGTGTAGAAAAGTGCAAGCAGGTGCCGCCTGTCAGCACCCAAAACCTTGTTTACGCCCACTCCCTTAGCGCGCTTTTGCGAACGTGCGGTAGCAAGGTTCATATAATTAATACAGGCTATACCCAGCACCAAAAGCGACAGGAACAACAATGCCTTTACCGTGCCGATACTACCAATCCTGCTTGAAAACCCTGCCCTGATGTCGGCAGAATACAGGTGGATATCCGTGAGCGGCTGAAAGATGAATTTTGTAAAAAACTGGTCCTTTTTTGCCATGTTTTTATCAATAAGCACCGTAGCCAGTTTTTGTGCCTGCGCAACATTTGCACCGGGCTGCAGCAGGCAATAGGTTTCATAACTGGAGTTGCCCCAGTACACATCTTTACCGGCCCACGAATCCATAATGTTATACATCATATCGCAATCAATCGTACTGTTTTCGGGCAGATCTTTGTAAACGCCCGAAACATGCAGGGTATCCTTATTTTCAACATAAATAATTTTGCCGAAGGCCGGCCCGTTCCCGTACAGCCTTTCCTTTGCCGACTCAGACAGAACGATTGACTTTGGCTGTGCAAATGCCGTTTTAACGTTTCCTTCGGTAAATGTGAAATCAAATATTTTGAACACCGACGTATCGGTCATATATAGGCCCTTTTCGCTAAAATTTTTCTCGCCGGCCTTCAGGGATATGGTGGCCCCGAAATCGTACTTGAGCATTCTGGTCATTGCTTTTACCTGCGGAACACTCCGTGCAATGGCAGGCCCCGCGATACCCGGCAGTTGCGCCCAAACCTGCGAATTGAATGTCGGGCTGGATTTCAAGTTAACACGATAAATATTCTTCGCGTTTTTATACATGCGGTCAAAACTCAATTCGTACGAGGCACATGCAAATAAGGTAATGCAAACGCAAATACCAATAGCTAATCCCGCTACATTAAGCGATGCAAACAGTTTGTTGCCGGCGATATTGCGCCATGCGATTTTGAAATAATTCCTGACCATATAATTTCGGTTTAATTTTTCATGAGACCACTTTGGCGTGGTTTCCTGGTTCGAAATTATGGCAGTAGAATGGGAATAATGTCTCAAATGATAATTTGAGCGCTCTTTTTTCAGATCGTTTTTATATTCTTTCGGGCTTTTGCCGGTCATTTGCCTGAAAGTGCGGTTAAAGGTGGCCCTGGAATTGAACCCGGCGTCAAATGCAGTGCCCTCCAGGGTGATGCGGTCGTAGGCAGTATCCTTCATTTTGCGGGTTACTTCCCGGATGCGGTATTCATTAATAAAATCATTAAAGTTTTTCCCAAATGCCGTATTAATGATCCGCGATAATTCGTGGGGCTGCATGTCCAGCGCTTCGGCCAGCGAGCGTAAGCTTAACTCGGGATCCTGGTAAAACAAGTTCGTTTCGATGGCTTTGCGCAGCCATTTACCTTTTTGCACCAGGTCAGCTGCGGGCGATGGTTTTAAAACCAGTGGCAACGGAGCCGGCATAGCAACATCCGGTCTTAAAAAGGCCGTGGCGGCTATCCTTATCATCGTTACCGCTAAAAGGAAGTATAAAGGATAATAGGCATAAATACCCAACTGGCTGTGGAAAAAAATATAAGCTGCCGCAGTGAGGGGAGCCGCCAACAACCAAAACAGCCCGAAACGCTGCAGTGCGCGGCGCAGCCAGCGCAATTCATATTGCGGCCGGTCGCCCCCCTTAACTTTTAGCCGCCGGTGAAAATCACGAATCAATTGATAACACTTGCGCAGGTAAATGCTAACCGAAATAACCGCCAGCAACTGCAATATGGGGCTAAGGGTTTTAAATGCCAGGGTATCATAAGTAGCCGCGCCCGTTTTTATACTTTCCCTAACCTCCAATGCCAAAACGCCAAACTCCAGCAGCAAAGGACTGAAATGAAGCATATCCTCCCAGCGGAATTTATATGCCGGCCGGGTAGTTTTTAGCACATAAAAATATATCAGCGGACCAGTCGCCAGCCAAAATTGCAACGGCAGCCAGCTCCAATGAGGGAAATAGGTCCCCAGCCGGATATCAATACAAAACACCCAAACCATCCACAAAACCACTACGCCCAGTGCCAGGCCAAGAAACCGGTTTGCGACCCGGTTGATCCTTTTGGTGAACCATAACTGCAGGACAAACGTCAGCCCGATAAATATCGTTCCGAGGAAGACCAGGTCAGAGAGGTTGATATGGAATGTATATGGGTACAAAGTATTTAGGCGCCTCAATCGCTGTTCCAAATTGCTAAGCTATTGACACGCAGAAAATTATACAATATTTTAAAGAAGCATTGTAACAAAAACGAACAGGAGGCTGTGCGGTTTTGAATGAGAGACGCCCAAAAACCAACCCGTCATTGCGAGGAACGAAGCTCTACGCCAGACAGTCAGCCAAACAAAATGTAAACGTGTCCGGCGTGCAGCTGCCAGGTAACGAGCAGACGAAGGTCTAATGATTAGCAAGCGCAGTCCGCCTTTAGGCGGATCGTCCCTCCCAATGACGTGGTGTATTTTCCTTATTTCTCAGGCTTCATCTCCAAGTTTTCCAATTTTTGCATAAACAATGCCCGGGCGGGGGCATCCAATGAAATTTCCCTGCTCAATAGCCATGATGTGGTAGAACCAGCGGTAGCAATAGTTGAGACCATTTTCCAGCCATTTTGCGCCATCCACAACAGGGTTTCATTACCATACTTAAAATGATATTGTTTTTTAGGATCCACAAGCACTTTGGTCTTGATACTATCTGGCAGCAGCTGGTCTAAAAACGATATGCGTTTCTCATTAGCGCCATAATCCTGCGTGTTGTAATGTACTTTTCCGTTATAATCAACCGAGCAAAAAATGGTTATATGCTGTTTTTGTGCAAATGCAAAAACAGAAACGAGGGACAGGCCGAGCGCAAATATTATTTTTTTCATTTCCTTTTATAAAATTTAGAATCCATTTACTGCAAACCAACGCAAGTAATTTCAGAGGCATAAAGTTATAGTTTTTAAAAAGCTAATACAAGGTGTACTGCCAGAACGGGTCGTCGGATTGCAGGCAGTGACCGGCAAACAAAAATTACCAGGTGCCTCTAGCTCTCGTTGGGATCTCAGGCGGATAGCAAAAAGCGTGGTCCCGTGCGGTTCCCCTCTTGAGAGGGGTGGAGGGGTGTGTTAGTGAATTTGCTGAAAACTTATCCGTCGTCGCAGGGTCTCCGGAACGGGACCCTGCGCTGGAATATGCCAGGAATTGACTCACCCTGCGCTGCACTATCCCAATGCCCAATGTTTTCACTATCATTGTATAACAAAACCTTAAACAGCAATGGATATGCCCGCGCTTAAAATAATTCTCTACCGCATATGTATGTGCGTGGTTATTATTTGGTTGCTGGCCGCAGCGGTATGGGAGTACCGGATTGATGATAAGTTTTGGGCGATATTTTTTCCATTATTCGCTTTGTTCATTCTTTGGCAGGCAATAAAAGGCTGGCACAAACCCAATTGGGGCTGGGTGGTAAGCATGGCAGTTTGGATAGCAGTGATTTCTTTTTTTAACCTGCGCAAAAATTACAACGACCATCAAAACAAATTGCTGCTCAACAAATATGGGCCCGTATTAAATGCTAAGCGTGCTAAATTCGGAATACCGCTTATCCCAGCTTATTGGCAGCCACATTACTACGGTGACCGCGAAGTTGACTGGAGTAAAAAAGACAGCACAATCGGCCATCAAAATAAAAATATCTATCTCGACTCCTTACACCGGGTTGAATCCGAAGAAGATACCTATAACCTTAAGCACGCCAAAAGTGGTGATAGGTACGTAAACATTACAACATATTTTTCTGAATCCGGAGACGTCGATTCAACCGGTTATACATTGGAAGCGGGAATGAACAATAAAACGATTTCGCGCACCCAGGCCGACAGCATTTTTAAGGCGGAAAAGATTGGGAAGGATTATTAATTTATACCTCGCGCGCGCTGAGCGGGGTACTAGGTAGTTGTTCCTGTTGCCGCTGGGTCTGCGGCACGTTTGAGTTAACCCATAAAATAGTTCAGCGGGAAGTTAGTTCGCCGTATTGTCATTGACAATTTGTGTTTTTTATAGGTTAAATAAAGCTCGAAGGTAGTCCTTATGAACTTCGACAAACCTTTCTAAATGTGTAATATTGACGGCAATCAAGTTAAAAGGTAGTAAGTTGAGATAAAGGTGCAATTCTAAAAATCTGCTGATTTAATCGTTTCTTTGGTTTCCTCTATAGCCTCCTTAAGCAAAACATAATCTATATCTATTTTCTTTTTTGGGAAAAGAGCCGTATACATCTGAATACAACGAATTATTGCCGAATCAGAGTGGCCAAGTTTTTTTAACGCCCCGAACTTGTCGCGGTTTTTTATATAATTTAAAGCCTCAAAATATTCTAAATTAGCTTCTGTGTGCAAGTATTCAGGATGGGAGCGCCTTTCAAAATCGAATTTTGACATTTTCTCATCTAAAAGAATTCTCGCACTTTTTAATTTTTGCGGATTTCTAGACATCCCAAAAGAAAGCACTTCCATGTAAATTAAAGTATTTAATAAAGCTGAGTGGGCCTTCGATAAAATTAGCGGATCGAATTCTCCCCTATCATAAGATTCAAACGCCTTTAGAGCATTTCGTATATCTAATTCAGTTTTTTTTAACAACACTTGTAAGCCTTTGTCCGCTACATATTCTTCCAATAGGTTAATGTGGTTGTTTTCAAATTCTTCTGTTAAACGAGAATAAGAAAGCAGTGCACGACCATGTATGAATCGAATGTCGTTTCTACGGTCCTTCTCGTGCATTATTAAAGTCAAGAATTCGTCGCATTCATCTAATCGATTATTTCTTCTTAATAACCAGGTCTTTATATAAATAAGGTTATCAAGCAAAGTTGAAAGCTTTTTTTTCTCTGGCTGCTCCTTCGATATTCTGTTTATTTTCCTTTCGAGTGTCTTTATATCGTAAGTCAGTAACTGGTCAAGTTCGTTGTCGAGATAGTACACATGTTGAAGGTTACCTTGGCCGTAACCTAGTTGTTTACGAATATTTTCTGACGGCAATAACAATGCAATTAAGTGAAGAAGGCATTCGCGCTTATAATGTTGTAACTCATCCGCAATCGACTCTCGGTTTAATCCTGAAGATATATCCGGCAATTCATCAACTAATAACTCGTCTTTAACCTCATTCAATAGAGTTTTAAGGTTATGAGCGAAATCAGTCATTTCTATTGGCGACAGAATCAGTTTGACAGTCTTGTCGAGTAGGCGTTCATACTTTGATACAGGGTCCACCTTTTTAAAAAGGGTCGGAAGATGATGATTAATACCTACAACGTATCCCTGGGAAGATATATCTGGGGTTGGGTTTTTATTTAAAATGGATTTGATTTTCTGCAATACCGTTACCTGAACATTGAAATTTCTGATTTCAGTAACAAGTTGGCTAAGGCTGTCGTTCTCCTCATTTTTCTTTAGCGCATTAATTAATTCACCAAAAGCCTGTTTGAGCGGTTCAAAGGACGCCTCCTCCTTTAGTTGGAGAAAGACCTTTTCCAGATTTTCGGGATACGACATGATTTGCTTCATCTGTGCAGACCACTCTATTCGTTCCCGAAGGCTACTAATAAGTTTGTCAATTTCGCTGTCTGGCTCTGTTTGCCTATTAAGAATAGCATTATGGGCCAGCGTTAAATTTTGAACAATTTGTTCAAATAGCTGATCTTTAGACAGTGCAGAATCTTTGAATTCAGAAAGTTTAACCGAGAAAATTGTATTCAAGTATAATTGACTTACATTCCTCATGAGGTTAAATGGTCGGTTGAAAAAAGTTGGAAATTGGCTTTCCATTTCATCAGATATATACTCCGATTTACTGTCCGAGGACAAATACAAGAAAATATACCTGCAATCGAGTTCTTCCTGAATTGATTCGAATTGTCGATTTATATTTAAAAGGCGATTAACTACCATAAAGTCGACTAAAATATTTTGCTGACGTATTTCATCAACTTCAATGTTCCGTTTTTTAAGTCGGTCAATATGTCTAAGCGCATCTGAATAGGCTGAATCTGTAGCTTGAGTATCTACAAAAATGTCCTTAATTCGTTCAATATGCAATCCTTGCTCATTCTTGTTTGTAACCCAGGGAGCAACAATATTTTCGTCAAATTGATGACTATGAATAATTAATTTTTTTAGGATATTTTTAAAGCGCTGCGGCCCTTTATGAAGTTCACCGGTCCCCGCAGCCCACAGCCATTTTAATCTTTTGTTAAATAATTCTTCTCTAATACGGTCTATTTCCTCGGGAGATAATTTATCGGACTTGAAGTTAAAAATTTCCACTACTCTCTTTTCAAATTCAGCAAATTCATTAATGTTCGCTTTCATTTCTCGTACCAAACGATTGCGCAGTCGATCTAGCTCGTCTTTATGCTGATCCATCAAGAGAATCTTAATGGATTTCATGAAGAAATTATCCCATGTGTTCACAGTGTCAGCCTTCCGGTCCATATCTGCTCCGTCGGAACGAGCCATATTAAAGCCAAATGGAAAACAAAATTCTATGATATCATGAGGATCAATTATATAATTAATGTGAATTTTGTATTTCGGGAAGTCTTCATTTAATTCAAAAAGATTTTGTGTAAGATCGCCCAGACGTGCTCTTGTTTCTTTAGAATCTTCAATATTGGCGTAAGATAATATTATCCGTTCCTGAATCAACGTTTTTACGTCATCAACGGGCATATCCTGTAGTAAAGATGCGAAAGTGCGGCTTTTCTTACTCATATACTTTTGTATTGGCAATACACAATTTAGCATTTGTCCACCACAGAAAGGACATTCTTACATCGTTAATTGGCGTTGAAACTATTACCTCCATGGGGATTGGCCAATTGTACACGGAGTCTAATAAGTTTCCGTTCAAGTTTTGAATTCTAAAACTTGGAGGGATTGATTCTTTTTCAATTTCAATGTCGACTTCATTTTCTATTAAAGCAAATTCATCATCTTGAACATATAAAGAATTTTTAAGCATATAAATAACGGCAATATGGAATATTGGATAAAAATCTAAAAATCTTTTCTTTGCAATAAATGACTGTAGCAAGGGCTCGGAAGCTCCAGGCAATTCGTAATATAATTCATTCAAAAGCTCCTGATTATTATTTTCGAGTTCGTTCAAAAAAAGTTCTGCGATAACTCGCGGAGACAGTAGCTTTTTATTACAAACCGCCTTCATTAACACGATTAACCCTATCAAATATTGCCCTTCGTTTCTCCCAGATGTAAGATTCACGTCGGCGTTTTCTTCCCATCGTTGAACAATAAGTTTAAACAATTTCTCGTTGCCACATACTGAAATAAATTTTTGGTTCTTATGATCTTTGCTAATTTGCAAAGTTGTCCAATTGGCGAAAAACTTCCATGAGATGGTTTTATCTTTCCAATACATCGAGGTTAAAACATCCAAAACTACTGTTATCTTTTCCAATGGGAGAAGCTCAATACTGATATCAAATGCCTTAAAAAAATCATCGACAGACCTGGCATTCTTAAAATAAGTTAATGTTATGACACAAAATCTTGGATCTCGCTCACTAAGCAGCCCTAACATTAAGAATTCACCAATTTCTTTGTTTTCAATTATCGTTTCATTAGTTGTCAAGGACAACTTGGTGAGTAATTCAAGGGAGTCGAAATGAAGGTCTCGATTACCCGCCTTAACTCCCTTCAGCGTTCGCCTGCTTGTTAGACTAATTAAAAAATCTGTAAGCTTACTTCTGGCTTTTCCAATAGGTGGGCAATTGATAAAAATTGATAAGAATTTCAGACTTACATCAGGGTGGAGAATAGGATGAGATGTAATTTCAGCAAATATTTCGACAAGCGCATCTTCAAATGTTTCTATTACAGAATATGAATGTTTGTAGCGATTTATATTTATTAACTCCAATGTCCGATCCAAGACGTTGAGCGGGTCATTCAATCCGTCGAACGGTGATTTAACATAAAAGTTATTGGCCGTATAATGATATCGAATCCACTTTTTTAGATCGGCATAGCTAAGGTTAGACAATTGTTCTAAAAACTCCTTTTCGCGTAAATCCATGTTATGCAGTAGTTATCAGTTGTTCAAATCTACGAAAGCTTTCGGTCAAAATTTTACTAAAATCCAAATTCACAGCAACGTTTACCCGACCGACAATTATTGAATCAAAAACAGTTGCATTCTCTCCAACGGTGACGACCGGAAAAGAAATGTGAATTCGTTCAGGTACGCATTTACCACCGATGACGCTGCAATTAAAAGTCAGTCCGTAACAGCCATCGTTTTTTTTATATGAAACGAAGCCGCCACCATTCCAATCTGCGTGAATCGTGGCAGGTTGATATACTTTATCTTTGAAGCCATCTTTATAGTGAATGGCTACTAAGACATCGTTATATTTAGTCTTTACAACCGTATCGTCATTTTTAACGAAAATACCCAGACGTTGGGCAAGTTCAACTGGGGGATTGTCCAACGAAAATGAATCTACAATCTCCGCTGTAGGAGTCACCCAGGCAAGAGGCTTCCCCCCGCGCATGTTGACATTGTTTTCTATCGGTATTGCAGGAAAAGGAATAAGATAGTTATGATTTTCATCCCATTGCACGTCATCCATATACTCTTCATGTCCCAGTTGTTTGTCTTTTGAATTCTCATCTTTGGTAATATAAAAATCGTGAAAATCAGCAAAATTAATGCACCGCATGTATCCATTCGCAGGATGATCGCTTGTTTGGAAAAAAGTTTCATAGAATTTATGATATAGATTTGAATGCGTGAAATCTATTCGGGTTCCTGCTTGCATTTCAAAAACCGTAGCAGAATGAAATTGTACGTGAGCTGGCATATCGTTAGAGGTGGTGATAAAATATGCCCCTTCATCGTTTTTACGCTCAAATATTTTATGATAAATTATTTTAGCCGGCAGATTTCCGGACGTAGCTTCAAACGCAATCGATGTCGCCAGTCTTAGATTTTTATTGGCCACATCAGAGCCATCATTTTTGAGAAGCTTTATAAATAACCACTCGCTCAATTCAACCTGCCGCGCAGGATCCGGGTTTTTGCTGATATGAACTGTAAAGTGTTTTCTTAGCGCTTTCTCAACTTCGACTTGATTCATTGAATAACGGTTTGGTTGGTCTAATATACAATATTAAAATCCAAGTCAATCAAAATATTAACTTTTTATTAAATAATTATTACTTTTATAGCGCGACAATCCGCGTAAAGGCCCAAAGCGCCGCACTTCTCGTGCTCCACTTCCAGGTATCAAACTATCCTTGCCCTCGCACATACCGTACTATTCCCCCTCCCCAACATCCATATTTGATTACCATTCCCGTACCAAAAGATTACCAAAACGGTAATCATCCGCAAACCCGATTTTTTTATCCCATTAAAAAAAGGCACTTTAGACGAGGTCATTAGGTCATTGAGTCATTAGGTCATTGGTTGCAGTTCGATAGCTATCGGGAGGCTTTGGACTATAAGCCCATGCCGATAGCGGGTTTACCCATTGAAATTCACCACTGACTACTAACCCAATAACCAATGACCCAATGACCAATGACGTTTCTACCCCCCCCCCATGCCCGAAAACGAATGCATTAGTTTTGCAACATGAACATTATCAATTAATTACAATTTACAATGCCGAAAAAACCAGCCTAAAACCACCCCAAAACCGACCCCATTCCACCCCAAAACAGCCACTTTTCGTACCCATACACCCCATAAAACGGCGCCTTTCAGCCCAAAACGGCCCAAAAACGGCCCCCTTTTGGCGCCTTCCGATTTTCAAGCCTACACATTTTGTAGAGCAGGTAAGACGGTACATTAATACAGAGGCGTAGCCTCGGGCAATATTGTAACAACGGATTTTAATCCGTTGAAAAGAAGCAACAAATAACAAAAGAACCGTAGGTTCGGCCCATATATTATGCTCTATCCGATTTTGACATAAGGTTTAGGTGCACAACACGGATCGTGCCGATGGCACTTAATACTACTACCTGACACATGCAACGGGTTGAAACCCGTCGTTACAACATTCATCGAGCCTCTGGCTCTCTAAGAGAAAAATTTAAAACAAATTAAGACCATAAAAATCTAAACTTCACGCAAAACGCCAACCTGTTAATATTCAGTAAACTGTTAACAAATAAATCACACCATATTTACGTTTATATGCAAGCGAATCGCTTATTTTTATAGACCCAAAAAAGGTCAGCTCTAATTTAACCCTAAAAATAAATTTATGACCTGGAGAAAATTTAGCGGCGAAGTAATTCAATCGCCAATTATCGAAGAGGTTGAGAAGGCTATCGAACGGGAAACAGCGCTCGGCAACAAGCTAAAAGTTTGCATCGGCACCGATTCGCAGGTAAAAGGCACCGTTACGGATTTCGCAACGGTTATTGTGTTTTTGCGTGAGCAGCGCGGCGGTTTTATGTTCATCCAGCAGGAGCGCACCTCCCAAAAAATGAGCATAAAAGAACGCATGCTCAACGAAGTGCAGCGCTCAATCGACATTGCCTACAAACTCTGCGACCTGCTCGACCTGTACGACGTTGACCTGGAAGTGCATGCCGACATTAACACAAACCCAATGTTTAAATCAAACCAGGCTTTGCACGAAGCCATGGGTTATATTTTAAGCATGGGCTTTGTATTCAAGGCCAAACCCGAAGCTTTTGCAAGCTCGTATTGCGCTAATAAAATTGTGCAGTAAAAGGACTTGATTCCGGAGGATGTTTTTTAACTTGCAGAAAATGCTATGAAAAAATTCGTCCCTATTCTTTTGATCCTGGTAGCTCCGCTTTTCAGCAAAGCGCAAATGCCAACCGACACCTGGGCTTTAACCAAATTGGGTGATAACGCTCCGACCTTTAATTTCAGCCTCACAAAAACCCAAACAGCCAATCTTGCAGATTATAAGGAGAAAATCGTTATGATTAATTTTTTTGCAACATGGTGTCCTCCATGCAGGCTCGAGCTGCCACGCGTACAAAAAGAAATATGGGAAAAATACAAAGACAATCCAAAATTTGTGTTGCTGGCTTTCGACCGCGAAGAGGGATGGGATATTTTATTGCCTTTTAAAGAAAAAAACCAATTCACTTTTTCAATGCTTCCTGATGAGGGGAGAAAGATATACAGTCTCTATGCCAAACAATACATTCCACGCAATGTGCTGATCGATGAAAATGGCAAGGTAATTTATCAATCGATGGGCTATACTGAGGATGACTTTAATAAGCTGCTTAACTTACTTGCCACGCGGTTAAAATTAAACAATTGAGCGCAAAGCAGAAAGCTAAAAGACCAAAGCAAAAGGCTTGCCTCCAAAGGTGTCGACTAAAAAGCTTTTTGCTTTTGGCTTTCCGCTTTTACCTAAAACCTACCTATAATCCAGCCTGTAAATAAACGCCAGCGAACCGGTAGTTCCCACGCCGGTGTTGCGGCCTGTTAAAAATTGTCCTCCTGTTATAAATACCGAAAATTCCCTGGTAAACGAATGTCCGTAACTAACAGAAGCCTGGATGAATGAAAAATCTTTATCAGTTTCGGGTATCGGCGAAAAGCTTTTGTTATCGCTGAATGAATTTATGCCGCTTACGCCGAGCGATACCTGGTTCATAAACTTTTTGTCGAGTGATAAGCCATAGGTCGCGCCAAACCTGTTTTGCCATGGACCGTCAGTACCAAAATACTGGCGCACGCCATCGTAAAGATTAAAATACGAGTTATCGCCAAACAAATGTCCGCTGCCCGAAAGCGCCAGCTTCAGTTCAGCGCCTTCTTCGCCATAGCCTAAGGAAGGGTTATTGGTATACATTGGCGTAATGGCGGTGCCTTGTAGCGAGAAATAGTAAATAAATTTAATGTTCGCCAGGTAATACCTTATACCGGTTTCCAAATCAGTAAGGCCCGAACTTACCGTACTGGTGGGCGCAACATTTTGTATATAATTATTGTAAACGTAGGGGAGCGTGGCAACAAGAGCCCATCGCCTGCTGATGCCATATTCGGCATAAAGGGTTACCCCGATTGAGCTGAATCTTCCACCATCGGCAAAACTCCTTTTTACGCCGGTTGAATCCCACTGCGAATTAGCGAAAAAATAGCTAATGGAAGGGGAAATCAGCAACCGTCCCGGACGAACCGGAAATCCGCCATCGGCATAAGTTGAACTTTGTGATGTTATAAAAAGAATTGTGATCAGTAACAGAACTCTTGATAAAGCTTTTAACAGGCTCATGATATATAATTAATTTTAAAATAAAGCGAATTGGTCGCGCATCCACCGGCCTTCGTACGCACTATAACTTGGTCCGATCTCGTGCGCCAGGTCCCTGAACACGATGATATGTTTCGGCGACCGGATATTATTATAGAGCGTATACACATTATTTGGTGGTGCTATATTGTCAAGTTCGCCGAGGCCAACCAACGTTGGGCACTCCAGGTCGGTAGCAAAATTTTTCGAATCGAAATAATCCAGATTGTTTAGCACCTTTTCCATGGTCAGTCCTGGCCTTGTGGCGATATATTTCCTGATATCTATAAAAGGCCAGTCAACCTCATGTACTAAGTTGCGCACATCGCTCAGTATCGGGTTTGCCGCCGAACAAAAGTTTATACGCTTATCGATGCTGGAAGTTGCAACTGCTAAAAAGCCGCCCAAACTGCCTCCGGCAGCAATTATATTATCATGCCTTAATTCGGGGCGTGTAAAAATAAAATCAACCGCGCGCACACAATCCATCACTGCGCCCCGCAAAACGTATTTGTTTTTATCCTCTAAATTCAGCAATATATACTCTTCCCGCTTTACGTTAATCACATCGCGACTATAGCCCTGACCCCTGGTATTGATAGTAAATATGGCAATATCCGGATCGGAACCCGACATCGGCCCAAGCGTAACCTGGTAACCCGGCAATCCAAGCAATACGGCAAATTTTTTATTTTTATTTTTATTGACGGGCTCGGTTAAAAATCCGCGGATCAGCATATTATCCAGCGATTTCATTTCGATCATAAACACCCTGCGGCCATCTTTTGCCGAATCGGGCATCTCGGTTATTTTATATTCCGGTTTTACCTTCTTTAAATCGGTCATTGCATTATGCCAGAAAGATTCAAAATCAGCCGGCTTGCCAAACTGCGACCTGATCTCCTCGGGCTTGATGCCAAATGCCCTGCGGGTAGTATCATCATACTCGGTTACGTTGATCATGAAGTTTACCTTATAAAAACCAGGCCTTAAATCAGGTAAATCAAAATCATATTTTTTTATGTCGCGCGGGCCTATTTTTACTTTAATCGAATCTGCTTTAACTCTTTTACCGGTTTCGGTAGTGATCAAATACGATATCTTCCCGCTCTGAACAGTTTTATAAGTGTTGTTAACCTCGAAAGTATACGATGCTGCAGAACTGAAAATACCATCGCTGCTGTGTGGCTTTAAGGTGGTTATTATTGTCCCCTCACTGTCCTTGTTCTGCGCCAAAGCATGCTGAACTCCGGTTATCACGGTAAACAGGCAAACGATAGCTATAAATTTATTGAAAATGTTGCTCATGTTAGTAAATCATCTTTTAAGCTTCGGCAGTCCATCGGGGGGCCGCAAAGGCTTGTTTTACTGGAATAACCTGATAGTTAATTTTTTATCTTATATTAAGGGCTATTTCCGTGCCGAATTTTATCATACTGATAATTTTGTATACGAATATACCTATTATGGAGTTTCTTTATTTAAAATTATGCCTTTTCAAAGCCTATAAATTATTAACATTTAAAAAACCGGGCAAATAATTCAACACCTGGCCGCCGGTTAATTTGTTTACGGTATCCTGAATTTTTCGCGCAGCCACACATTCTGAAACATAAAGTAATTAAAGTTTACCTCGTGTGTGGAGTTTGGTACGCAAACATATTCCTTATTTGTACTGCTGATATGATTAAACAATGCCATACTGCAGCGGGGCGGGCAAAATTGGTCGAGTAAGCCAATGCCCATCAATACAGGGCACTTTACCATCGGTGCAAAATTCTGTGGATCATAATAATCAAAAGTGCTGAAAAAGTTTTCCCATTTAAATCCGGGATGCATGCTCTGGTACTTCCTGAAAACTTTAAACGGAAACACCTGCCTGTTATACGATGAGGATACAAGTAAATCGTCGTGAATATCAGCATACAACGGCACCTGCATAGTCAATACTTTAACCCGTTTATCAAGCGCTGCGGTAATCAACGCCAAAGCGCCGCCCTGGCTGCCGCCTTCAACAAAAATTTTAGTAGTGTCAATTCCCAAATTGGAATGTGAGCATAAAAAATCAAGGCCGCGGATGCAATCCATATAAACGCCGCGATAAATGTATTTGTCCTTATTTTCAACGTTTACCAGGCAATAGTTGTCCGTACCGATGTTGATGACATCCGTGCTGTTGCCGTTTCCCCTCACATTTAGGTCAAACGCTATAAAATCATCGTTATCCATATTCGGTTTAAGGCTGACCACGTAGCCGGGCACACGGTAATGAACAGGGAACTTTTTACCATCGGTCGGGATAACCAGCCATCCGCGTATCACCAGGTTGTCGTACGAGTGCATTTCAACGGAGTAAACTTTCTTTTCATCTGTCGACAGGTCTTTTCGTTCCAGCACCCTGTATCTCGGCGCCACCTTTTCTAATAGCTCACGCGATTGCAGCCAGAAAGCATCAAAATCAGCAGGTTTATGTAATTTGGAATGTATTTCTTCGGGATCAACACCAAACACCCTTTTAACCGTATCGTCATATTGTGGCAGGTTGATCATGAAATTTATACGATAAAACCCAATGGCCTTGGGTGGTATTTTTACCAGGAGTTCCTTATTGCCGCTTCCCTTTATCTTAACATGGATTGAGTCGGACGCTACTTTTTGCCCTTCATCCGTAGTAACTACGTACGACACCCTGCCTTCCTGGAACTGGCCGGTATTATTTTCCAGTTGTAACTTATACAGCACATCCTCATTCTTTTTAAAAATGGCATCTTTACTTTGGGGTGTCGCTTTGAGTACAACGTCCCCGGTTTCTTCTTCCTGCTGCTGTAAGGCCGCAACTTTTAATGTCGAAGCAAACAATACCAGTAATGTGACGAATAAATAGCTGATTTTTCTCATAACTATAATTTTAAAACTGCCAGCACCTGGCCGCCATAACCTACCCCTGTATTTGTACCAAACGGCACATAATAACCGCCAACGAACATTGAAAACCTGCGTGTAAACGTGTGGCCAAAATTTAACGATGGTTTAAAAAAAGCAAATTCCCGCTCAGCAAAAAGGTCTGGGTTAAAGGTCCTGTCCGAACTAAATGAGCGGAAAAACAACATGTCAAGGCTCACCTGGTTATGTTTTGTTACCGGGAAACCAATTGTCGCCAAAAAGCTTACTTGTTGCGGCGCTTGCGAACCATAGTAGCTGCGCACAGCAAGTTCAGTATTAAAATACCCTTTGTCGAAAATCGATTCGGGCAGGTTTCCGCAAAACATCAGTTTCACTTCACTGCCAAAATCGCCCAGGCCTAAAGGTGCATTTGTATTGGTATTATTGTATAATGGCACAATGCCCGATACCTGTACCGACAAAAATCTTTTATAGTTAAAATTTACCAGGTTGTAGCTTAGGCCGGCAATCATGTCGCCCGGGCCCTGGTTAACTGCCGTATTCCCTGGACCGAGCCTGTTTACCTGGTATAAAAAAGGAATATTTGCAATAAAATCAAGCCTGCGGCTGATGCCATAACCGAGATATAAATTTGTTGAATACGATGTAAACCCGGTGCCGGGGGCGCCTTTTACTACGATATCATTATTGTCGAAATGGTCAGTTTGCTTATAATAAGAGAATGAAGGAATAACAAGGTCGCGGTATTTACCAATAGGCCAGCCTGCAAATGTTTTGCAGGGCATCGTCGCGACCAAAAGCAGCAGCGCGCAATAGGTAAATCCTTTAGTTTTCTTCATCAGGTATTAAATTCGTTAACTAAATACTTCCGTTAGTCAACTATCCCCTTTGGCCGGGGCTGATACTTGATCAAAAAGTTAGATTTACGGATGTAGTGGTTTACCGGTTCCTCTATTAATTTAAATAAAGTGACCGAAACGGCGTTTAATACGATAAAAACGATGATAAGGTTTAGCCAGTTGTACTCGAAAGGGGAATGCCAGTCCAAATTCCACTTATCATACAACGAATAAATGTAATCATTAAGGTTGTTTATGCCGTTGGCAATCAGGTTGTGCATCCATCCCAGGTGGATGAGATAGAAGATATAAGAGGCCTTGCCAAGCAACTCAATAAAAGGGGTTGCAAGGAATGTTTTAAAATGAGTGGTCTCCGTCAGGATGCCATAATAAAACAATGCTACGGCAATGCAAAGAAAGTAGTTGTTAGTGATAATGCCAATGGGGCTTTCCAAACCGGCGTTCCAGTGTTTGGGGATGGGCTGCAGCGCCATAATGAACACACAAACAAATATCAGTACAAAGCCCGAGTAAGTAAAGTTAATTTTCCTGGTGCGTGTAAAACCGTTTTTAAGGATATATCTTGCCAGTTGCACGCCCACAAAAAATTCAAAGCACCGGCCAAAAAAAGTGAAAAGCAGCACAAATGGGAAATTGCCAAAGAAGCCATGCCAGTTAACATTTCTGAAGATCAATACCATCAATATAGCGAACATGGTGATGATAACCGGCTGGATATAAAATTTATTATATTTCTTCGCGATGAGGAATATGATCGGCGCCGAAAAGTAAAAACACTCCTCAACCGTAAGCGACCATCCCTGGGCGATGCCCGAATCCCAAAACTGGTAAAAAAAGCCACGCAAAAAGGTGATGTTTAAAAACATTACGGCAACAGGGTAATTGCTCCCTTTGGTAACGCCAGGGTCTTTCGTGATAAAATAATAAACAAATGCAGCTATGGTGAGCAAAAAATACATGGGATAAATACGCGCCACGCGGTTTTTTAGGTACTGCATAAACCAGTCCCTTGTTAAGTTGAAGGAGTTATAATAGCGGAAAGTGATCAAAAACCCCGAAAGCACAAAAAAAAGGCTTACCCCGATATGGAACTCGCCAAAAAAACGCTGTAAAATATGTGGAAAACTGCCATCAACCTGGTCGCCGAAATGGGATATAAAAACCAGGTATGCTGCCATTGCGCGTACCCCCGTTAATGCCGGTATATAATTTTGTTGTAGCCTTTGTGACAATACTGCTTAATTATAAATTAATTCCTAAGATAGTTTATTTCGCGGATGTTTACGAAAAAACGCATTGTAAGTTTATCTGAACCGTTGATTTGAATGATTTTTCACTTATCATTTGTTTTTCAATGGTGTTCAAGATAGCTGCGCTGTTTTTGGATTTCGTTGATTTTTAACAGATCATTTCTTAAGTCGGTAAATTAACCATCTGAGAAATCCCTAAATCCGCTTAATCCCGGTTCAATCCCGGTTCAGATAATATTTAGATCCCTGTACCACCCCTCTTGCCAAAATCTTCTGATCGATATAATACTGAATTTCCGACTTTTTTAAACCCCAGTTTGGCGCTATCAGCAGGTCCATATCGCTAAGGCCGAACAGCCGCTGGATCACCAGATCGGGGCGGACAAGCGGTAAAAACTCGCACAAAAAATCGGCATATTCATCAAGACTAAAAACCTTAAACGGCTGACGCTTATATTTTACACCCATTACCGAACCTTCAACAATATGCAGGTGGTGGAATTTTACAAATTTTATCTGTGGGAAACGGTTAATTTCATCAGCATAACGCAGCATCATGTCTTTTGTTTCCCAGGGGAACCCGAAAATGGTATGCACGCATACATCAAGCTTGCTGTTTTCAACCAGTTTCAAAGCTTTTATCAAATCATCATGACTGCAGCCGCGGTTAATTTGCGCCAGCGTATCGTTATAGATTGATTCCATGCCCATTTCCAGGTCGACATCAAAACGGTCGGTATAGCTTTCCAGCAGGGCAATCTTTTCAGCATCAATACAATCCGGGCGCGTACCTACCGAAAGGCCTACGATATCTTCGGTATGGTAGCTTAATGCCTCATCATACAGCATTTTAAGATAATGCGTCGGGGCGTAAGTATTGGTATTGGGCTGAAAATAGATAATAAATTTATCGGCCTTATTGCCTTTGCGGGCGCGTTCAACGCCCTGTATCACCTGTTCACGCACTGAAGGATTATTGCGCGAAACCGATGGCGTAAACGAATCCACATTGCAGTAAGTACAGCCGCCATAACCTTTGGAGCCATCGCGGTTGGGGCATGTAAAACCACCGTCGACGATTACTTTAAACACCCGCTGCCCTTTGTATTTTTCGCGCAGCCAGGAGCCGTAATTGTTATAGCCTTTGTAGTTTTGTTTTACTGCTTCTATTATCATTTTTTTTGCGATTTCACCGATTGTTGTGTGATTCACCGATTGTTGGGCAAAGATACGGTTTTATGATTTGGTTAAGGATTTACAATAATCGTAAGGGGATTTAGGAAAATAAGTCTGTCAGGATATCTTCTTTACTTTTTCCTAGATGCTCTGCTACCTGCCTTAAAATAGCATTTAAAGTTCCAATTTTTATTGGATCGTGATTTGGAATAGCTAAATGATGTTCGCCGTTTTGCTGGGTCGTAACTTTAATATGGCTGCCTTTTTGAGAGACGACCTCATATCCGTAGATTTTTAATGATTTAATAAGCTGTTTAGCCGACAAGCTTCTTGGGCTTTTCATAACGCCATTGTCTCGTCTTTTACAAAATGCAGGTGTGCGAAGGAAGGGGCTTGGGTCGTATTTTCATAATAGCATTCGATCCCGCTTTTAATGTTTTTCTTCAGATCGTCCATAGTATCACCTTCGGCAAATATCCCAACTCCTATAGCTTCTGCATAATAGCCGCCCTCTTCAGCCTCGTGTACCAAAAATGTAACTTCTTTCATATTACAAATTTAATAAAAAAATAATTACATCTGTTCGGGATATTATGCGTGCATAGCTTTTCCAATTTTATTTATGCTAATTTTGCAACATACCAATTTTGCCCGCCATGGAAAGCATTTCGCCCTACCATTCAAAATACAAAATCCGTTTTGTAACTGCTGCCTCGTTGTTCGATGGGCACGACGCTACTATCAATATTATGCGCCGCATTTTGCAGTCATCCGGCGCCGAAGTAATCCATTTGGGTCATAACCGCTCGGTGGAGGAGGTAGTTAACTGCGCTATACAGGAAGATGTGCAGGGTATCGCTCTGACAAGCTACCAGGGCGGCCACGTAGAGTATTTTAAATACATGTACGATTTGCTGAAAGAGCGCGGCGCAGGGCATATAAAAATTTTCGGCGGCGGCGGCGGCGTTTTTTTACCGGACGAGATAAAACAACTGCAGGATTACGGCATCACCCGCATCTATTCACCTGATGATGGCCGCACGATGGGTTTACAAGGCATGATCAATGATATGCTGCAGCAATGCGACTTTCAGAATAAAATAAAACTTAATGGAGAGCTGAAACACCTGCCCGAAAAAGACATCAAATCAATAGCTACCGCGATAAGCATTGTTGAAAATTACCCGAAAGAAGCCGATCGTTTTTTATCCGAAGTACATAAAATAATCAATACCAGTCACACTCCTGTTATCGGGATAACAGGTACAGGCGGTTCAGGCAAATCTTCACTGGTAGATGAAGTTGTCCGCAGATTTTTGATGGAGACAGATAAAACGCTGGCCATTATCTCCGTCGATCCCTCCAAACGTAAAACAGGTGGTGCATTGCTGGGCGACAGGATACGGATGAACGCCATCAACAGTCCACGCGTGTACATGCGCTCATTGGCAACCCGGCAGGCTAACCTGGCGCTATCCAAACACGTGCAGGAAAGCATCGACATCTGCAAAGCCGCAGGATATGACCTGATCATTGTAGAAACATCCGGCATTGGCCAATCCGATACAATGATCACCGATTATTGCGACCTCTCATTATATGTAATGACACCCGAATTCGGCGCAGCCACCCAACTGGAAAAAATCGACATGCTCGATTTTGCCGACATTGTGGCCCTCAACAAATTTGACAAACGCGGCGCATTGGATGCCATCCGCGATGTACGCAAACAATACAAACGTAACCACCAGCTTTTTACAGCCAAGGACGAAGACATTCCGGTTTACGGTACCATGGCCTCGCAATTCAACGATCCCGGCATGAACACCCTTTTTGCCGCATTGATGAAAATGATAAAAACAAAAACGGGTGTTGATTTCGTAGAGACGCAATACTTTGCGTCTCTGGAGCGCCCCATGTTAGGTGAATCGGAAAAGATTTACATCATCCCGCCTGACAGGGTCCGTTACCTTGCCGAAATTGTTGAAAGCAGTGCGGCCTATAAACAATGGGTAAATGAGCAATGCAAAATTGCCCAGCAGCTGTATGCCGTGGGCCTCACCCAAACCCTCTCCAAAGGAGAGGGTTTAAAAAAGGGAGCAGAAGTCCTCTCCTTTGGAGAAAACGTAACGCCTCACCCTGCCCTCTCCAAAGGAGCGGGTTCTGAAGAAGAAAATTTAATTAAAACCGATAAAAAAGCCCTCTCCCTTGGAGAGGGTTTGGGTGAGGCGTTAACCGCCATCCAAAAACACCTTGAAGAACACCTGCACCCCGAATGCAAACGCCTGCTGAAGCAATGGCCCAAAACCATAAAACAGTATACCGCCGATAACTTTATTTATAAAGTACGCGATAAAGAGATTAAACAACCGCTTTATTATACCTCTTTATCGCAACTGCGCATTCCCAAAATAGCATTACCAAAATATGAAGCATGGGGCGATATTTTACGCTGGCTGCTAACCGAGAATTTACCCGGTGAATTCCCGTACACCGCAGGCGTATTCCCGCTGAAACGCGAGGGAGAAGACCCCACAAGGATGTTTGCCGGTGAAGGCGGTCCCGAACGCACCAATAAACGTTTCCACTATGTATCGCTGGGGCAACCGGCACACAGGCTTTCAACAGCATTTGATTCCGTTACGCTATATGGTGAGGACCCACATACCCGGCCCGATATTTATGGTAAAATAGGTAATTCCGGCGTTAGCATAGCTACGCTGGATGATGCCAAAAAGCTGTATTCAGGTTTTGACCTTTGCAGTCCCTCCACCTCGGTATCCATGACGATCAACGGGCCTGCGCCTATGCTGCTCGGCTTTTTTATGAATACCGCCATCGACCAGCAATGCGAAAAATATATAAAAGAACATCAGCTGGAGCATTTGGTGGAGTTAAGGTTTCAGCAATTGTATGATGATAAGGGGTTAGAACGACCTTCGTATCGCCTCACCCAAACCCTCTCCAAAGGAGAGGGCTTAAAAAGCCTCACCCCGCCCCTCTCCAAAGGAGAGGGTGTCGAGAAAAAAGCTGAGGGGGTTAGGAAATTTGGGTATGCGACGGGCGATTCACGCATTTGGGAAACATTAAAAGCACATTCGAGAGAAAACAGGCAAAACCAAACAGAGGCTGAAAATATTTTATGGCAGCTTTTGAGAAATAATCAAATTGGGTTTAAAATCAGGAGACAGCATGCTATTGATGGGTACATTGCCGATTTTGTTTGCATACCAAAGGGCCTGGTGATTGAAATTGACGGCGGTTACCATGAACTAACCAAAGAGGAAGACGCGATTAGATCGGAGGTTTTAAATGCAGAGGGCTTTGATGTAATCCGGTTTTCAAATGATGAAGTATTAAAAAACGCTCAAAAAGTAATTCAAAGTATAAAACAAGCACTAATCAGTCAACCGGACAGGAAAATCCTTCCCTTTGGAGAAAAGGCAACGCCTCACCCTATCCTCTCCAAAGGAGAGGGTTCTGAGGAGGAAAGACTAAGTGAAACAGATAAAAAAGTCCCCTCCTTTGGAGAGGATGGGGGAGGGCTTCGACGTTTAGGTGAGGCGTCGCCACAGGACTCAAATGCAGCTACCTCCCTCTCCTTTGGAGAGGGCCGGGGTGAGGCGTCACCACAGGATTCAAGTGCAGCTAACTCCCTCTCCTTTGGAGAGGGCCGGGGTGAGGCGTTACCACAGGATTCAAATGCAGCTGACTCCCTCTCCTTTGGAGAGGGCCGGGGTGAGGCGTCGCCACAGAATTCGAGTGCAGCTACCTCCCTCTCCTTTGGAGAGGGTCGGGGTGAGGCGTTACCCCCCGGCAACGATGGTCTCGGTCTCATGCTCCTCGGCCTCACCGGCGACCAGGTGCTACCTCCCGAAGTTTACTCGAAAATAAAAGCCTATGCCATCGCCACAGTCCGTGGCACCGTACAGGCAGATATTTTAAAAGAGGACCAGGCCCAAAACACCTGCATCTTCTCTACTGAATTTGCACTGCGGATGATGGGCGATATACAGCAGTATTTCATCGATGAAAAAGTGCGTAACTTTTATTCGGTTTCCATATCCGGCTATCATATTGCCGAGGCCGGCGCCAATCCTATTACACAACTGGCGTTTACCTTGTCAAACGGGTTTACCTACGTGGAGTACTACTTGAGCCGCGGGATGAACATTGATGATTTCGCGCCAAACCTGTCTTTCTTTTTCTCCAACGGCATCGATCCCGAATATTCGGTGATCGGCCGCGTGGCAAGGCGCATCTGGGCGAAGGCCATAAAGAATAAATACAAAGGCAATGATCGTTCTCAAAAACTTAAATACCATATCCAAACCAGCGGCCGCTCGCTGCATGCGCAGGAAATTGATTTTAACGATATCCGCACCACCCTGCAGGCTTTGTATGCTATTTACGATAACTGCAATTCGCTGCATACCAATGCTTACGATGAAGCCATCACCACCCCGACTGAAGAATCAGTGCGCCGTGCAATGGCAATCCAACTGATCATTAACCGCGAACTGGGCCTCGCCAAAAATGAAAACCCCATACAGGGTGCATTCATCATCGAAGAACTGACCGAACTTGTTGAAGAAGCCGTATTGGCCGAATTTAAAGCCATCAACGAGCGCGGCGGCGTGTTGGGCGCCATGGAAACCATGTACCAGCGCAGCAAAATTCAGGAAGAATCGCTTTATTACGAGACACTGAAACATACCGGCGAATACCCCATTATCGGCGTAAATACGTTCCTCAATAAAAAAGGTTCGCCAACCATTATACCCTCCGAAGTCATCCGCGCTACAGAAGAAGAAAAGCAATTCCAGATAGAAACCCTGCATAAATTCCAGCACAGGAATGAAGAAACGATACCCCAACTATTAAAAAACCTGCAAAAAACCGCCATTGCCGGTGAAAACATTTTCGAAAGTTTGATGGAGGCTTGTAAGTATTGCTCATTGGGACAAATCTCACATGCTTTGTATGAGGTTGGGGGGCAGTATAGAGGGAATATGTAAGGTTAGTTAATTGGAGGTTAGGGATGGAAGAACAAAGTCAAATCTATCCGGTAGAAGGTTTGATTTCTGTCTCCTTTTATCAATCAATACTAAATACTTTTAATTGGAGTTTATAGACCAGCCCCTGTAAACTTATTAAACTTCAATGGCCCAAAGCGTATTTGAAATAGACCTGCAAACACGTAATGACCTTGCGATTTTTCCAAAATATATTGATGAATATTCGGTAATGGGCCTTTTTAATAAAGTCGGTACTATTGGCGGGACGGAAAAGCTGGATCAAATATTTAAAAACCCCTTAACCGATGCAGATCAAATTAAGCAGCGGGTTGATGCGATAAAATACCTTGGGGATGGAGGTATTGGATTTAAGATAGATAAAAGGGACTGTGATTATATTGAGTTTTATTTACAACAACAACCTAAACCGGTTTCTGTCTCCAAAATAAAAGCCATTGAAAAAAAGGCAATGTATTTTTTTACCGGGGACAATGATTTTTATACCATCTGCCGCGGTGTGGAAAATACGCTGCAACTGTTATACATGCTGGATGATTTTAGTCGTACTACAGAATTTGATGCCCTCCCGGCGCTACTCCAGAATTACCATTTAACTATCCGCAAGACTATTGAAGACGCCGACTTTATTTTTATTCGCCCGCTGTTTGGCAAAAAGAAACTCAGCGCAGTGGACATAGCCAAAACTGACCATTTATTCAGGTCCCTGGGCTATGGGAGGCTGAAGGTATTACTTGATATTGTTTACCAGTTGGACGTATTCATAACAGTTGCTGCATCGGCTAAATCAAATGGGTTTAGTTTCCCCGTGATCAATAAAACCGGTGAACCGGTGCTTAAACTGCAGGGGGTATTTCATCCGTTTATAAAAGATCCTGTGCCAAATGACGTGGCATTTAATTGCGACAAAAATGTCTGCTTTGTTACAGGCGCCAATATGGCCGGTAAGTCTACTTTTTTGAAAGCCGTTGGTGTGGCAGTTTTTTTATCGCAGCTTGGATTCCCGGTTCCGGCAGCGTACATGGAAACAAGCGTTTTTGATGCATTGATTACCACCATAAACCTTGCTGATAATATCCAAAGCGGCAATAGTCATTTTTACACCGAGGTATCAAGGGTAAAGCAGGTGGCGGAAAAAATGACGGTTTCGCAAAATATGGTGGTTATTTTTGACGAATTGTTCAGGGGTACAAATGTTAAAGATGCTTTTGATGCGTCGCTGGCTATTACTTCTGCTTTTTCAAAGGTGCGAAAAAGCTTTTTTATCATATCAACCCATATTGTTGAAGTAGCAAATGAGCTGAGCGCAATAGAAAATATAAGCTTCAGGTTTATGGAGACGGTTTTTGATAAAGGGGTTCCCGGATACAGTTATATGCTAAGGGATGGCATTACCGAAGAAAGGCTGGGCATGTGGATAGTAAAAAATGAAGGTATCCTGGAGATCATTGAGGGGATAATAAAGGGCAGTGATTAGAGATTGGCTATTTGAGATTAGTTGAAAGTTTGTTTAAATGTGTAATTTAATCCCATGATCATCAACAAAAAAATAGCTTTGGCAATGGTATTTACAAATATCATTTTCATTTTATATAGCATTTTTCTGTTTTTCTATTTTCATCATACAATATTTCCCGACTTTAGTCAACCCGAGCCCATTGGTCCCGCAAAAGACTCAGTCTGGAATATTTCTGTAGCTTTTTTAAACATAGCGGTATACATCGGTTTGTTTTGGGTGCTCGGCGTATTTAAGGAACACCTTTTGATACGAGGAGCTATGCTTCTCCTTTTGGTTTTGAAGATACCCGCATTAATCAGTTTAAGCTGGGACCATCTGGAGGATATAGCAATATCGGCGCTCTTTCGAGGCATAATCGTGTTTTTTGGCTGTTTAGTCGTCGCAATGTTACTTGTGTTACTGCTCGTCCGCAATAAAATAATAAAAGGATATTTCAGATGGTTTGTGGGGCTGATGCTTGTCGCTTTAATTTTGCCGCCCCTTGGCGGATACGCTTATGACAACTTTGATATCCATTGGCTATTGATAGACAGGTTCCTGCTGGTATGGTTATCATTTATACCTACCTTATTACTGTTTTTGAAAGTTTATCGCGTACCAAAACAAGAAGTTGTATGAAGCACCAGCCCTTAGCTACTTATGATACAAAATCGTCAGTATTGCAAATAAATCCACTAAACAATGCACAATCACCAGCACCCAGATATTGCGGTATTTTTGATAATGGTAGCCAAACACCAAACCAAACAGCAGGGTGAAAATTACTTCTCCAACATTTTTGTAGCTTAAATGAACTGCCATAAATAACAGTGCCGAAATAACAACCGGAGCATGCCTGTTTTTAAAAAACAGGGAAAGCCGGCTCAGCATATATCCGCGAAATAAAAACTCCTCGGTAATACCGGCAGTGATAACCGTGAA
>Ga0206855_10045_pt1 | contig 38440 bp, 38 predicted proteins | sample Alteio_BWOrgCont_51_FD_152637 | JGI IMG/M metagenome (GOLD analysis project Ga0206855, IMG submission 152637) | Enriched cells from forest soil in Barre Woods Harvard Forest LTER site, Petersham, Massachusetts, United States -... | ecosystem: Environmental > Terrestrial > Soil > Temperate forest >...
CGGTTATATAAGGCACTCGCTGAGAAATATGGTTTTGTTATTGCAGGCACGTATGGTTCTAAAAATGGTATGCAGATAGATGCCTCGGTTGGTGCAGCAGGAGACATGATGAGCGACGTTGCGCAACGGGTTTCTATTGACAATGCCCGTATATATACTTTCGGATTTTCTGGCGGGGCAAGGGTAGCGAGCGCCCTGGCACTGAATGGAGGCATTGCAGGCGTAATAGCCTGCGGAGGCGGTTTCCCGCAAAGCCATCCGCAAATTTCGCAACCTTTTTCCATGCTTTTATTTGTAGGCGAGAAGGACTTTAACTACATAGAACTGAAAGAGCTGGATAGAGAACTTGATAATTCCCCGCTTACACACCAACTAATGGTATTTCACGGAAAGCACCAGTGGCCACCGGTAGTTGATATTGAACAGGCATTCCAATGGATGGACCTTTGCGCAATGCGTTCCGGCACTATGGTGAAAAATGATTCTATCATTAAATCGGTGCAGCAGGAACTGGACAAAGAAGCTGCAAAGAACGGCAACCAGGATAAAGATATCCATGAGTACTTTGCCAGCAAGAAGTTGCTTAACTTTTTGCGGGGCCTAACCAATACAGATAAATATGTTGCTACTGTAAATAGTGTGCAAGCGACAGATAAGTTTGTGAAGTACACCAAGGATGAAAATGAAAGTGAAGTGCAGGAAGCCCGTACCCAGCAGTTTTATATTGACTGTCTTTCCAATAAAGATGCTGCCTGGTGGAAGGATAGGCTGAAGGATATGCATGATGTAATTACGAAAGATTCTGCCTTACCAGCGGCATTACAGACCCAGCGATTGCTGAGCTACCTGAGCCTCGCTGTTTATATGGGTGCTTCGCATGCTTTCAGTTCACCTGATGATGCTGTTACTGCCCGTTTCCTCAGCCTGTATGGTATGGTTGACCCAACTAATCCGGAACATAGTTACCTTTTTGCATCGCTTTATGCCCGTGAAAATGACCCCGACAAAGCGTTGACTAATTTGAAAGAGGCCGTTTCGTTAGGTTTTACTGACCTGAGAAGACTGCAATCCGACCCTAACTTTAATTCTATGAAGGATAATCCTTCTCTTAAAGAAATTGAAAAGAAAATGGCTTCAGCCCCAACCAAAATTGATGTTACCCAATAGCGTTTATTTAAAACAGTAGTTTCCTTTATCGTCGATAGTTACAATGGGTATAGTTTTTTTACTTTCGAAGTAAGTGTAACCTGTTTTCAGGTTATCCCAGAAAACAGAATTCGAAGAATATTCAGAAGTTTTCTTTAACAGCGCCATGCCGTTATCATCCATGTGGGTGGGGAAAATATAAATTGGTATAGATTGCTGCCCGTTGTTCCGGGCCTCAACTGCCATCAGGTATATTTCCTTTATCTTATCATCGGTCATGGGCATGCAACCTATGGTAACACAATTGCCATGTATCATTATATCGCCACCGGGACGCGCCTTATCGCCATTTATAAGATCGGCTTTGTTAGGATAACTTACCTGCAAAGCCAGGTAAAATTCGCTGGAAGGCTGGAAGGCGCTAACGTGGTAAAAACCTTCCGGTACTTGTCCGTCGCCTTCACGGCGTTTGGGGCCCAATCCGCCTGAAGAACGACAAATGTCATAAGTGTGTATTAGTTTAAACTGGCTTATATTTTTCGATTTCGCCCAGACTTCCATTTTGCTTTCATTTTTAAAAACACGCAGAAGTATCTCGAAGTGAGAACTATCAACTCCTGCTTTGGTAAGCCGGCTTTTTATAGTGTCCCACTTTTCTTTGTAAGCCGTTCCAACCCTGTTATATTTCAGCTGCTGGCTTTTAAAACTTTCGCTACCTGTAAAACTAAAACAGGCAATTGCTATTAGTAATATAAGCAGCTTGTAGTTCATGTTGAATGATTGTTTATGCTGAATCATAATTCAAATTTAATAATAAAAAAGGGGCGTTTTTCAACGCCCCACTCATCCCACATCTATTCATACTAACTCATTCCTGTATCATTCACTCCTCGTCTTTACTATGATTACTTGTTGTTTATGAAGATGAACATATCAGTGCTGGTCCAGCCATAACTTTTTTTGTCAGATGCGGTGTTGGTAACCGAGTAGCCAAGAGCATACGAATTTAGCTTCGAACCTGCCTTTATGCAGAATATAAAGTCGTAATAATCTTTGCGTTTAAAAATGGAATGCCCTGCAGATTGTTTTCCTTCATCATTGCTGCCCATGTGCCTTAACCTGTCCATGCCTATAAACAATGGTTTACCTTTTAGAACATGGTCAGTCAACAGGGTTTTGCCGGCAGGAAGGTTTTGCGATAACACATATAACTCAGGGCCCAGCTGAGGAGGACATATAGTATAGCCTCTGTTTTCAGCACTGTCTATTATGGCATCCCACGAAATATCTGTTTCATTGGTAAAGCCCAACTCCTTACCCGATACTATTACCACCTTCAACCTATGAACGGTATCGTAATAGGGGATTTCATTTACCAGGGTATCAACAATATCCCGAACGGGTTTTTCACCCAATTCAATACCATAAAACAAGTTAGGGCAAAATAATTTGCATTTTACGCTTATGGTATCTTTCTCCTTATTAAGGTTGCCTTTGCTTGCAGCAAATACAGGGTTTGCTAAGTAGGCTATCATCAGTAGGGTTATTAGTTTTTTCATGACGTGTATGTTTTATGAGAGCAAAACTATACCACCTCAAGCCGTTTATTATTGGCTATGTAATGACTGACATGGGCTTTGGTAATGAATCTGGAAAAATGCGTAATGAAAACTTTATATACCCTGACTCTTTCCCACAGTTAGGGCAGGCAGAGGGTAGAAAAATGTACATTTGTCCTATGTTCGAAAACAAAAGCCAACCCTTAGCTCCCAGAAGTGTATTCTATAGCCGCCTTATGCGCATGTGGCTTATAGCCACAGGGCTAACCATGCTCTGCCTGCTTATAGGCATTGCGGGTTACCATTATATTGGTCATTTAATATGGATAGATGCCCTGCATAATGCATCAATGATATTATCGGGTATGGGGCCTGTGGCTGACATTGATAATGTGGCAGGCAAGTTATTTTCATCGGCCTATGCCTTATTCAGCGGGGTTGCATTCATAACCAATATTGGCATATTTTTGTCCCCGGTAGTCCACCGGTTCCTGCATAAAATACACGTAAACACAAAAGATAAATAAACCATGAAATACCTCCCTCTCTCTTCTGAAATGTTTGTACAAAACCGCAAACGCTTTGCCAAAGAATTAAAAAGTAATGCAGTTGCAATATTCAGCTCCAACGATGTTATGCCTACAAATGCCGACGGGCATATGGCTTTTGTTCAAAACAGCGACCTGTTCTACCTCAGTGGTATTGACCAGGAGGAAACCATTTTGGTTCTATACCCCGATGCCAATACCAAGGCATGGAGAGAAATGCTGTTTTTGCGCGAGACCAATGAAAGAATTGCTGTGTGGGAAGGCCATAAATACACTAAAGAGGAAGCCAGGAAAACCTCGGGCATTGAAGAAATTTACTGGCTGAGTGAATTTGAAACCACTTTCCGCCAGGTAATGACACAAGCCGAAAAGGTTTACCTGAATACCAACGAACATACACGGGCAATAGTAGAAGTTGAAACCCGCGACGCACGTTTCGGCAAATGGTGTAAAGAAAAATATCCTATGCACCGTTATGAACGCAGCGCACCTATTATGCACCGCCTGCGCATGGTAAAATCGAAGGAAGAAGTGGAACTGATAAAACATGCCTGTTCTATTACGGAGAAAGGCTTTAGAAGAATATTGCCATTTGTGAAACCGGGTGTATGGGAATATGAAATTGAAGCTGAGTTTATACATGAATTCACCCGCAACCGTTCAAGGGGTTTTGCGTATGGGCCTATTATAGCATCGGGCTTAGACAGTTGTGTGCTGCATTATGTAGATAATAACAAGCAATGCAAAAAAGGCGATGTTATTTTGCTTGATGTAGCAGCTGAGTATGCCAACTATGCGTCGGATATGACACGTGTAGTGCCGGTAGATGGGAAATTCACCAGGCGCCAGAAAGAAGTGTATAATGCTGTGCTGCGAGTGTTTAAAGGTGCGCGCAAAATGTTGGTAAAGGGCGGCAATATTGATAAATACAATGAAGCTGTAGGGCATTTGGTAGAAGAGGAACTGGTGAAACTTAAACTGCTGACGATGGCAGACATTAAAAAACAAAACCCTGCTGCTCCGCTTTACAAAAAATATTTCATGCACGGTACATCTCACTTCCTTGGCCTTGATGTACACGATGTGGGATTCTTCCATTTACCTTTCCATGCCGGTACAGTATTTACCTGCGAACCGGGCATATATATTCCGCAGGAGAAAATAGGTGTACGCATTGAAAACAATATATTAATTACCGAAAAGGGCAATATTGACCTGATGGAGAACATCCCTATTGAAGCAGATGAGATAGAAGAACTGATGAATAAATGATAAAATACACCACCTTCCGCAAAGCAAAAATCAGGTACTCTGACGAAGGTAATGGCAGGGCAATAGTATTGTTGCATGGGTTCCCCGAGAACCTGGAGGTGTGGGAGGAATTCTCGGCTAAGCTTGCAAAAGGTTTTCGTGTTATAGCCATTGACCTGCCAGGGTTAGGTGAAAGTGAAAATATTGGGTATGTACACACTATGGAACTTATGGCGCAGTGTGTGCATGCTGTTATGCAACAATTAAAATTAAGGCGTTATGTTATTGTAGGGCATTCAATGGGTGGTTATGTAGGCATGGCTTTTGCCGAACTTTTTCCTGAAAACCTCAGGGGGCTTTGCCTCTTTCATTCTTCTGCCTTTGCTGACAGCGACGAGAAAAAACTTGACCGTGATAAAGCAAGCGAGGTTGCTAAAAAACACAGGGTACAATTCCTGAAAACATTTGCAGCTAACCTGTTTGCTGACCCTAAGGACCCTAACATAAAAAAACTGCAACAGCTTACTGCACATACGCATGCACGTGGTATAGTAGCCTCTCTGCAAGGCATGAAACTACGGCCCAGCCGTGAAATTGTGCTGAAATTTGCGCCTTATACAGTGCTCTTTATTCTTGGAAAGAAAGATAAAATAATTGACTGGGAAAAAATGATGCCTCAAACAGAAATACCCCCCCATAAAGAGGTTTTGCTCCTGGAAGATGCTGCACACATGGGCTTTTACGAGGCTCCTAAGGAAACCCTTAGGGCTGTCCGTCACTTTGCTCATGCATGCTTTAAAGAGAAATCACAATAGCATATTTATATTGTTCATGTATTCACCTATCATGTTTTTTCAACGCATTCCGGAATGAAGAAGGCTCTGACTAAATTATTTACAATATGTATTTCATTCATGTTGTTCTCTTCTGCTAAAGCGCAGAATGATACTACATGTAAAAAAGGTATTGTTGTAAAAACAGACATTTTTAATTTACTTTCTGATGTAAGAAACCCGGGAAGATTCCTGTTCAGTGCCTCAGTGGAAAAGTTTGTTAGCCCAAGTCTGGGTTTACAACTGACTAGTTTTTTCGGCAGTGTGCTGAGTTCGGGTACTTATATGCAAATAACATTTACCGATCATGAGGTTGAGATGGTACCTGAAATAAAATACTATTTTGGCATCCCACAGGAACATAAGGGTTTTTTTGCCGGTGGCTATATTTTATATGAAAATGATTTTGTGGTAGAGAACAATGTACAGCCACTGCCTGCCTACCCTTTACCGTTAATGTCAATTACCGAGAACTATAATTTTTTAGGGGCGGGTGCAGTTATCGGGCTTCAATACTACATTGCCCGGGAAATTGCAATAGAGGTGCAGCTTGGCATTGGCGCGGTGTATATTAATAGTTATAACGAATCTGTTCCCGATGCAAATAACCCTGAAACGGCTTACAAAACAGGTATTTCTTCATCGGGTTTTGCTAATATAAACCTGGGATATAAGTTTTGAGCATTCCAGAAGGTTGCAGTAAACATGGAAACGCCACTCCCGCCTGGGAGAGGAAGGGTGAGAGCGAAGATTTATAACACCCATAACCTATATAATACCGAACATGTGGCTTTTAGTCGTATCTTTGCACGCTTAATTTAATAGCTTACTATGACATCTATCCGAAACATTGCCATTATTGCCCACGTCGATCACGGTAAAACAACCTTGGTTGACAAGATTTTAAAACAGTGCCAACTCTTCAAAGAACATGAAGAAATAGGTGAACTGATAATGGATAGCAATGACCTGGAGCGCGAAAGGGGTATAACCATATTCTCGAAGAACGTTTCGGTTAACTATAAAGGCACCAAGATTAATATTATTGATACTCCCGGCCACGCCGACTTTGGTGGTGAGGTAGAACGGGTACTTAACATGGCCGATGGTGTGTTATTACTTGTAGACGCGTTTGAGGGCCCTATGCCGCAAACACGTTTTGTATTGCAAAAAGCATTGCAAATGGGGCTTACCGCTATTGTGGTGGTTAACAAGGTTGACAAACCTAACTGTACTCCTGAAGAAACCAACGAAGCCGTATTCGACCTTTTCTGCAAGCTTGACGCTACCGAAAAACAACTTGGCTTCCCTACTATTTACGGTTCATCGAAGAATGGCTGGATGTCAACTGACTTTACCAAGCCTACTACCGATATAAGCCCATTATTAGATACTATTGTTTCTTATTTCCCTGAAGCGCCTGCTAATCCGGGCACTCCACAAATGCAAATTACCTCTATCGACTATTCTACCTATACCGGTAAAATAGCTGTAGGCCGTATGTTACGGGGTAACCTGAAAGTAAACATGCCGATATCGCTGGTGCGCCGCGATGGTAAAATAGAAAAGAGCCGTGTAAAGGAACTTTACACCTTTGAAGGTTTGGGCAAGAAAAAAGTAGAAGAAGTACAGACAGGTGATATTTGCGCTTTATTCGGGCTTGAAAAATTTGAAATTGGCGATACCGTTGCCGACTTTGAAAACCCTGAAGGCTTAAAACCAATTGCTATTGATGAGCCTACTATGAATATGCTTTTTACTATCAATAACTCTCCGTTCTTTGGTAAAGAAGGCAAGTATGTAACATCGCGCCACGTGCGTGAAAGGCTTATACTGGAAACAGAAAAAAACCTTGCATTGCGCGTAGAAGAAACAGGTTCTCCTGATGCATTATTGGTGTACGGACGTGGTATACTTCACTTATCTATATTAATCGAGACCATGCGTCGTGAGGGATATGAGTTGCAAGTAGGCCAGCCGAAAGTGATTATAAAGGAAATTGAAGGCGTGAAGTACGAACCGTATGAGGTCCTTACTATTGATACACCTGCTGAATCGGCAAGTAAAGCTATTGATATTGTTACCCAGCACAAAGGCGATTTAGTGATGATTGAACCTCGTGGAGACTATCAACACTTAGAGTTCAATATTCCTTCACGGGGATTAATAGGCTTACGTAACCAGATGCTTACCGCAACTGCAGGTGAAGCAATTATTGCGCACCGTTTCCACGAATACCAGCCATATAAAGGCAATATACCGGGCCGCAATGCAGGTGTATTGGTAGCTATGGAAAAAGGTGTAGGAACAGCGTATTCTATAGATAAATTACAGGACAGGGGTAAATTCTTTGTTGCTCCGGGAGAAGAAATATATGGTGGACAAGTTATTGGCGAACATATTCGTCCTGATGACTTAGTGATAAATATTACGAAAGCAAAACAGCTTACCAACATGCGTGCCAGCGGTAGCGACACTGCTGTTAAACTGGCTCCTAAAATTGAATTTTCGTTGGAAGAAGCGCTGGAATATATACAGGAAGATGAATACGTAGAAGTAACGCCTAAGAGCATACGTATGCGTAAAATCATCCTCGATGAAAACGAGCGTAAACGCAAAGAAAAGTCAGCTGTTGAAGTAGGATAAAATAAATTGGGAGTAGTTACGTTGCGTAACCTCCCTGAGTTTTATCCGTTATGCTACCTTTGTAAACCATGAAAATCAGCATGATAAAATTCAGAAGCACAATTGTAGCAGCCTTTTTATTATTCACTGTTTCATCTTTTGCCCAAAAGGATACCACTGCAGGGCAGTTCAGCTTGGGAATGCGTAGTACTATCAGCAGTTTCACCGATGCACAGAGCGTAGGATTTGGTGCCGGCGGGCAATTCCGTATTCGTTTCAGCAAGCACATGAACACCGATTGGTATTCTGATTACATTACTACCAACATACAAAACTTAGGCTATAGGCGCGATGCGCATATTGGCTGGTCGGTTGTTTTTTATCTCGACCAGAACCCGATTGTAAAGGGACAGGTAACTCCTTACATAGTAGCTGGTCAGTGTTTCGATTATACGAATGTATATTCCGATTACTCGAACAGCAGCATGGAGCGATGGAGTGCCGCCGCCGCGCAAGGCGGTTTTGGGATGACGTACAATTTCACAAAATATTTTGATTTTTCGGCGGTAGCGCAATACATGTTGCATATAGGTACCAATGTAGTGACCCAGGTTGAAACCGACGAAAAAACAAATCAACAGTACCTGAGTATTACCAATCCGGGGGGAGCTTCGTTGAATGGCCACTTGCTTATTACCTTTAGTGTTAATTATATGCTTGGCAGATTGTAATGAGGAAGATTTTTTCCGCCATATCGCTTTTTATTGTTTGCTCGTATTCTTTTGCCCAAAAAGATACAAGTAAAAACATGTCATGGGGTACTGTGCATAAAGGAATATTGGCAGGTGTTGGAACTATAAGCGTGGGAGAAATGCCTGCGTTTAATATTACAAATGCCTATATTACCGGTAATCTTGAATATTATGCTCAGCGTAATGTTTCCATCCGCGGCGATGCATTTTTCTTCGTTAATTCATTAACGCAAAACAGTCCGTTAGTAAGAAACAGTGGAATTTATTTCGGGGCGTTCTACCACTTTAACACGCATTCGGGTTTCGATCCTTTAATTGGTTTTCAACCCGGGTGGAGCGTTACCAAAATGACGGCGCAAAATGATTTAAGCCCTCCGGCCCTTACAAACTCTTATAAAGATGCTACTTCACTATGCCCGCTGGCTTCGGTTGTTGTTGGCTTTAATTTCTTCGCCGAAAAATGGTTTCATATACAGGCTAACGTACGTTACACAGCAGGGCAATATCTTGCTCCCAGCAGCCAGGGTGGCGTATTTGCTGACCAGAATAACATCAGCGAGTTGAGTTTCAGCTTCGGCCTGGGCTTTAATATTGATGTCTTTCCTAGAAGAAGAGGACCAGCCGGAAACCCTTCTTTCTAAAGCTGAAAATCGTGTTGCAAGTACACGTAATACACAGGATAAATTTTAGCATACGATTTACTTATAAGCGGGAAAGCAGGAGATAAGCTTAATCGTGTATTTGACCCAAAAATAAATTGTACTCCCGGTCTGGCTTCTAAATAAGCGTTCTGCGCAAGTGAAGGTATTCCACCGGAATAAACAGGTTCATCTTTTTTACTGATAGAAGCTGCACCGTAACTCTCACCCATGAATTCCATATATAGATTTATATTAAGTTGTTTATAGCTTGTATAAACCCTTGGGAATAATAAGTAGCCGAATGATAAACTATAATTTATTGCATTGGCATAATTTATTACAATGTTAGAATCGAACTGTTGGAACTTATAGGGCATGATATAAGAAACGTTCACCGATGCTGCGAACTTATGATTAAGGTAAGTGGCAATTAATCCAAGAGCAGCGCCTGAATTATCTCCCAGCAGGTTAGGCTCTGCTTCAGGGTGGGGCTCATCTCCTCCTGCAAGTTGCAGATAAGTTGCCATCCGGAAATGCCTGTGTTCTCCATCTAAGCAAAGAAAGCGATACTTAAGCAATACAGAATAATTCTCGAACCAGAAAGGATGTGGTTGGCCATATATATAGCCGGTAGTCTGGAACCCTCCACTTGCATTTGTATAGATAAAGCTTTCAGGCAGAGTAAGGTCATGATGATTGGAAAAGCTTAAGGTCTGTTCCAGCGATAATTTTGGGCTGATGCCATAAATAAATGAATAACCCTGCCATAGTCTTAACTGTGTCATTTCCCCGAACACTTCATTAGCAAGGCTTATGCGCAATACTCCTTTGGGTACATTGCTTGCAGGTTCTGTATTAGGGAAAAGCTCCTGCGCTTTGCAAAAAGGAGCAAACAAAAGAGATGTTATAAAGAAAAGACTATAAAAACTACGTTGCATTAACAAAATATCTTAAGGCGGGTATCAGGTAAGATATTGAGAAGAACTTAGCCATTAGAACGTGTTAAAAAGTCATGGCAAAACTTACGGTAGGAAGAATTGGTAATTGGTTTACGCGCTCGTTAGTATACCGGTCATAGTAAAAAATATTTTCTCTATCGAGCAGGTTAATTACACTGGCATTAATGTGAAATCCTATATCCTGCGATACCTGGAACGATTTGTCAATACTGGCGTCTAAGCGGGCATAGTCAGGTAATCTCTCGCTGTCAAACTGCCCGTAAAGTGTCCCCAGGCTGGCATTTGTAGTTGTATAATTTGTACCAATATTACTGAAGGGAACGTTTGGATAATATCCTTGGGTGGGCGTGAAAGGAAAACCTGAACCATAATTAAATCGCACGTTTGCCATCCAGCTAAGGTCTTTTCCGAAGGTATATGATACCACCAGGTTTGCATTGTGTCTCCTGTCAAACGGAGGAGGGAATGAATAGGCGCCATCCCAGTAAGAAACGTAGCCTAGGGAATAGACACCATAGATAGAAAGGTTTTTATGGTCATACCTGATACTTATATCTGCTCCGTAAGCCTTTCCGCTTTGCACCAGGAAATTTTTACTCACCGAGTCAGCAACTCCCTGGGTGCCTTCAGGGTAAACCTGGTCGTAATTAAGTGTGGAAGTCTGAAGGAAATCTTTCAGATAAGCTTCTACATTAATATGAATGCGGTTAGTCGGGTCATATTCAAATCCTCCTGTAATATGAAATGCCCTTTGTAAAGGATTTGTTACCTGCTGCACGGTACCATTCTGCTGGGTAAACTGGGCAGGAAGGTCGGAGGTAGGAGGGCTGGTACTGATGCCATAAAACAGGTCAACTACATCACGTTCATCCACAAGACTTATAAGGTCTTGCGTATAAAGACCGGTAGCAAACTTAAGGCGGAAATTATCGCTGACGTTGTACTTGGCATCAAAGCGAGGTTCAGGAGAAAGAACATTGGGTGTAGCATAATACTGAAGCCTGAAGCCGGGCTCGAATACAAATTTTTTATTTTTAGAAATGATTTTGAGTTTTACATAACCGTTCAATTCATCAGAGGTAAGTGAATCGCTGATAAGACGGTCGGCACTGTTTTCAAAATTGAACGAAGTACCCGTTCCCGAAATGTCGAACCCGTAAAATACAGTGGTGTTGCCAAGGAAACTGGTAAACTTCATTCCCAGGTCGAAAGTATTGATACTGCTTTGCCTGGGCAACTGGTCTATTTGTTGTTCGCTTATAGAGTAATTAGAGAAATCAATATTCCCTTCCATTAATGAACTACTGCTGCCGGGAACAATTACAAAATTCATTCCAACGCCATATTCCTGCCAGTTTACCGTATCAATTCCAGGGTAGGTAACATGGTCATTAAAGTCGAACCCAAAAATATTAATCTTGCTTCCGCTTGCTGTATTCAACGATACTTTTCCATAATAATCGGCAAAGTCGAATGGTATTCCGTTGCCAGAGTCTATCCATGGATACAACGCTTTTGATGTTTGCCCTATGTATGAATTCTTTGCGGAAAGTATAAAAGACATGCTGGCTTTATCGGGGTTGTCATCAACATTCTTAATAAGGGGTCCTTCAACTAAAGCATGCGATCCGAATGGGCTCACATCCACCTTACCGGTAATTTTCTTTTTATTGCCATCGCGTGTGCGTATATCCATAATGGATGATACACGGTCTCCGTATTCGGCATTAAAGCCACCTGCATAAACAGTAGCATTACTTATTATATCTCCATCGAAAACAGAGAATAACCCTATAGAATGGAAAGGGTTGAAAATAGTCATACCGTCCAGCAGAACCTTATTCTGAATGGGCTGTCCGCCTTCAATGTAAAGCTGCCCGCCCTGGTCGCCGGTAAATACAACACCTGGTATAAGCTGCATGTACTGGGCAAGATCGGCCTGCCCGCCTATGGTGGGTATTTGCTTCATCATTTCAGGTGTAATAACCGTTACGTTAACATCGGGGTCGGTTTTACGGGCCTGGTTATGTGCAGACACTTCAACAGTCTTCATATCAATACCTTGCGACAGGTATAGTTTTTTAGTAACCACCTGGTCCTTGGCAACGGTCACAGCTTCGTGCGCGGTATCGTAACCGAGTAAAGTTGCTATAATAGTGTATGAACCCGGAGCAAGGTGTGAAATAGAAAAATAGCCGTTAACATCGGTGGCTGCCCCGGTAGTAGTACCTTGAATATAAACGGCTGCAAAGGGTACAGGTTCGCCGGTAGACTTCAGGTAAACGAAACCACGTATTGCAGCATTATTCTGCGCGGCAGCATTAAATGAAAAAGATGCGAAACTTAATGCAGCCAGAAAAGTAATTAATGAATGCTTTTTTAATTTCATATATATTCAGCCAGAGCAAAAGAGGGCAGCAAAGGTAGTATTTAGCCCGCCAAAAGCAAATATTAACGCGCCATTCGCATTATAATATCGTGTTCCTCCTTCTTTATAGGCATCACTGAAAGCCGGCCTATTCTGATTAACGGAATAGTTGCAAGTTTCTTCTCTGCCTTTATATCTTCAAGGGTTACAGGCTTTTTCAATGCTTCCACAGGGGCTAAATCAACCACGCTCCATACTTTATCGGCCGGGTCAGGATAGGCTTCTTTCACCACTTTCGCTATACCCACAATGCACAAACCTTCGTTACTATGGTAGAAAAATACATGGTCATCTTTCTTCATAGCTCTCAGGTGAAGCCGTGCTGCGTAATTACGAACACCATCCCAAACCGTTTTTTTGTCTTTCACTAATTTATCCCAGGAATATACCGAGGGTTCCGATTTTACAAGCCAGTAGTTCATTTATTTTTCAATTAAGATATTACAGCCATGTGTTTTATATGTGCCAGTTCTTTATTCAGGCTTACCCTTTCGTAAGTGCCTACTTTATCATAGTCAAGTACAGTAGCACCATTATCATCCACATGAAAGGCAGGAAGGAAACGGGCTCCCCACACCAGTTCATCTGCTAAATATGAATTGCGGGAATGCACATGTTCGCCAAATCCTTCATCAAAACCCTTTAGTTTTATCATTATTTCAATCTGCATTTCCTTAAGCTCTTCAGGTGTTTTGGCGTAGAGCGGGCTTTTTTCATCTATAGGATGAACGAGTGTCCAGGTAAGTGATAAATAGAGCACATCTTTTCTTTCCAACTGAAGTACAAAATACTTTCGTATAAATTGTTCTCCTATTTTCTCTACATAAGTGAACATTAAATCGGCATGTACTTCCATCATAAGACTATCACGGAAATTGGCTATACGCAACATTAATGCGTTACCATCTTTATAGGGAGCAACTATGGCATGTTTGCTATAAACTATTTTTGCGGTAGGTCTTGAAAAGCGCCCGTATACCAAACCTGTAGCAATTGCAAAACCCAATAAGCCTGTCATTGCTTCTATGCCTGCAACGGCATTTGATGCATACCCTGAGGGATAAAAATTTCCGTAACCGACAGTAGTTAAAGTATGCAGGCTGAAGAACATAGCTTGCCAGAAGGGAGTAATAGGCGCCATTTCTCCGGATTCTTTTAAAGCACCGTCTCCTATAGCAAGATAAATACCTGCATAGAATACATTAATGATTGTAAAAGAGATGAGCAACAGTAAAAAAAACTTAGGCCAGGAGGAACGTATTAAGTATTGGAATAAGTGCAACCGGCGGAAATCAAAACCTGAAGAGCGAACGTTGAAACTGCCATCCTTGTTCATTACACGCCCTGAACGCGCGTTGAACTTTTCACCTATACCGGGATCTTTTATTTGTTCTGCCATTGTCTTTAACTATTCATTACGAACATCTTTACCCCAATGGAGTTTTTTGCGTAAGGTTTCAGCGAAGCTATGACCGGGCATTTGCAGCAGTTTAACTCCGAATGTTTCTTTACGGATATTAAGTTCTATAGAAGAATCAATAGTTTCAATACGTGAATCGAGCGATACCATATTGGTAGGGTTTCGGCCCTCTACCTTTAAAGTTACGCTATATGTATCGGGTATTACTACAGGCCTTACATTAAGGTTATGCGGTGCAATAGGTGTTATAATAATGCTCGAATCGTCGGGCAGCAATATGGGCCCACTGCAACTTAAAGAGTATGCGGTAGAACCTGTAGGGGTAGCAATAATAAGTCCATCGGCCCAATAAGAATTCAAAAATTCTCCGTTTAAGTATGTATGAATCGTGAGCATAGTTGAAGTGTCTTTACGTTGCACACATATTTCATTCAGTGCATAATTATATTTTCCAAACAGGTTATTCGATGTTTCAAGCCTTAAAAGCGTACGGTTCTCAACGGTGAATTTTTTATTTTTTAAGGCAACAAGTGCAGGTGAAAAATTTTCTTCAGGTATAATGGCCAGGAAACCTAACCGGCCTGTATTTATTCCCAGCACAGGTGTATCGGTGCCCACTACAAAAGGCAACGTTTCGAGTAAAGTGCCGTCGCCCCCAATACTTACCATATAATCTGCTTCCCCTTTCTTCAGCTCGGCGTTAAAAGTCTCCGGTTTCTTCTTGAATTTTATAATCCCTTTAAGTGAGTTATAAAAAGCCTCGTGAACAATATATTCCAACTTAAGTTCATCGAGCTGGGTAAATATATGTGCAACAGACTCGGTAAGATTTGCAGGGGTAGGTCGTCCGTATATGGCTATCCGCATCAGGCTGGTTTATAAAGTCAAAGTTAGCAAAATAACAGATGATGATATTAAAGGTAAATTTGCATCAATTATGATAAAATTTAAGCGACTAAATCATATACAAATTTGCATACCTAAAGGTAAAGAAGAAGAGGCAAGAAGGTTCTATACCGATATAATAGGCCTTAAAGAAATACCTAAACCGTCAGCACTTGTTCCTAATGGCGGACTTTGGTACCAATTAGCTGATATTCAGTTTCATATAGGTACCGAAGATGAGCAGAACAAATCGAAACGCCACCCTGCTTTTGAAGTAGAAAACCTGGAGCAGGCACGTAAACATCTTGAAAACCATAAAGTTCCTATTAAAGAAGAAACAGCTATTCCCGGTCAGAATCGATTCTCGTTTACCGACCCTTTTGGTAACAGAATAGAATTGCTGGAATTGAAAACGAGTTGATATGAAAATAAGTTATAGAAGGCTTGAGCCTGAAGACTCGAAAGCATATAGGATAATAAGGCTTGAATGCCTTGAAAAGCACCCGGAGAACTTTGGAAGCATTTTCCGGGAAGAAAAGAATAAACCAAAACTGGCTTTTGAAACATTTATTGAAGAAAAAGCACCCGATAACTTCATTTTTGGGGCATTTGATGAGGATAAATTGATTGGAATATGTGGTTTTGCCCGTGAACCCAAAAAGAAAACCAGGCATATAGGAACAATTATACAGGTATATGTAAAGCTGGAATACAGTGGAAAAGGAATAGGTTTGGAATTATTAAATGCTGCAAAAAAAGAGGCTTTTAAGCTTCCTGAAATAGAACAATTGATGCTGGGAGTGGTAGTGTCGAACAAAAGTGCCAATGTAATATATGAAAAGGCAGGCTTTCAGCAATATGGCCTCCATAAAAGGTATTTTAAGGAAGGCGATAAGTACTTCGACCAACGCCTGATGATACTTTACCGGGGAAAATTGTAAGGTTACTAATTATATACCACTGCGAATTAATACAAATAGAACGCAGAGGACACTGATTTGACGGATTTCAACCGATTTTATCTGTGCTTATCTGTTACATCCGTGTTATCTGTGTTCCATTAGGTATAGGTAGCAACATGGATTAAATATTGTTAAAAAACTTGTAATAGCAACTTTTTAAGTTTACTTTCGTTAAGAGAAACTAAGAAGGGAAAATATGCTGGAAAGGTTTTTGGAATATCTGCGGTTCGAGAAGAAGTTTTCACCACACACACTGGTTTCATACAGAAATGATGCAGAACAATTTGCGGCCTTTTTAAAAGATACCTACGAAACCGAAAAACCTGAACAAGCCACCGCTCCCATGATACGTTCATGGATGGCACAACTTATGCAGGAGAAAATGGCAGCCCGCAGCGTAATCAGGAAAGCATCAACTTTAAGGACATTCTATAAATTTTTACTGAGGGAAGGTGTTATTACTACCAATCCCATGCAAAAAATTTCGGCGCCTAAGGCACCCAAACGTTTACCTGTATTTGTAAATAAAAAGGAAATGGAAAGCCTTTTTACCCAGGTGGAATTTCCGGAAGGGTATGAAGGTAAACGCGACAGGTTAATTCTTGAAATGTTTTATGCTACCGGAATACGTCGTGCTGAGATAATTAGCCTGAAAGATGCGGATGTAAACATTTATAACCTGACTATTAAAGTATTGGGTAAACGAAACAAAGAGCGGATTATTCCCATAATGCCTTTCCTGAAAAATTATGCTGAAGAATACCGTAGCGAAAAGAAAAGACTGGGATTAAAAAATGAAAAATTCTTTCTGAATGAAAATGGTTCACCGCTTTACGATAAAGAAGTGTACCGTATTGTAAAAAAATATTTAGGCAATGTAACAACCCTGCAAAAGAAAAGCCCGCACGTGTTGCGACATACTTTTGCCACACATATATTAGATAACGGAGCAGACATTAACGCAGTAAAGGAATTGCTTGGCCATGCAAATTTATCGGCCACACAGGTATATACCCACAATACCTTAGAGAAACTTAAGCGTGTGCACAAACAGGCACACCCGAGGGGATAATTCAACTATTTACTAACCATATAAATTCAAGAATCATGCAAGTTAAAATTCAATCCATCCACTTCGATGCTGACCAGAAATTACTCGACTTCATCCAGGAAAAAGTTGACAAACTAGGCCATTATTATGATGGAGTAATGGGCGGTGAAGTGTTCCTGCGCCTCGAAAAATCTAAAGACACACAAAATAAAATAGCTGAAATAAAAATTCAAACGCGAACAGGTGAACTGTTTGCGAAAAGGCAATGCAAGTCGTTTGAAGAAGCGGTTACTGAAAGCGCTGATGCTTTACGTAACCAGGTTAAGAAGCACAAAGAGAAAGTGAAGCAACTGTAAAAGCTGAGTTTTTAATTACAAAGAGTACCAAAAAGCAAAAGGAAATGGCATCCGCCAGCTGGCGGACCAAAGTGTATATTGTTCCAAGGAAAATGGCACACATTTTCCAGTACCCGTGTGCCAAAGTGTGCCATTTCAATGAAAAGCCAAAAGAACAGAAAGGAAATTACTCACCCCCGACCCCTCTCTATAAATAAAGAGGGGAAAATATGTGATGTGCTTTTTATCCCCGCGCTGAAGCACGGGGCTACTAATAGTTCACCCCTCCGGGGTGAAAAACAAGTTACAATTTTAACAAATTGCATCTGTTTTTGTAAACAAATGATAATCAACAATGTAAATACAATGAATTTCCAAAAAATTGCAGTTATATGCAAGGATATGCAATCAAATTGCAACCCTCCCCCGTCCTTTGGGCACCCCCTCCGGCGGGGGACATATTTGATTTCTGCGTTAGGCCTGCCCGACTCTTCAGTATTCAATTGGAACATTCAGGCGGGGATTGTTATGAATAGCCCGGAATGTAATGAGTCCCGATGGCTATCGGGATTGCAGCGGACAGCGCGACCCGAATGGAATGAGGGGAACGCCCAAAGTAGGTGAATAGTGATTAGTTATAATAATATAATTAAAGCCCCTTCAGGGGTTTGGGGCAAGATGGTAAGATTGCTTCGTCATTATATTCCTCGCAATGACGGTGCTATTGAACTTTGCGGAACTCTGCGTGGCTGTTTCCTCTGCGTTCTTTGGGGTAAATGTATTAGAATTTCACAATAATCGTACTTTCAGCCTTTCACAATGGAAAACTCAGACGGACTAAAGCAATCGCTGTCGTTATTTGACGCTACTATGATAGTAGCCGGCTCTATGATAGGGTCGGGTATATTTATAGTAAGCGCCAGCATGTCGCAGCAGTTGGGTTCATCGGGCTATCTGCTGCTGGCATGGGTTATAAGTGCAGTAGTTACAGTAATAGCCGCATTAAGTTACGGAGAGCTTGCCGGTATGATGCCAAAAGCAGGCGGACAATATGTTTACCTGAAAGAAGCCTGGGGCCCTCAGGTGGGTTTTTTATATGGCTGGACATGTTTCATGGTAAACCAGACAGGTTTTTTAGCTGCCGTAGGTGTTGCGTTTGCAAAATTCACTGCTGTGTTCTTTCCCCAGTTAGGGCTCGATAGAATAGTAGCTGATCTTGGCTTTCTCAAAATTTCTGCCGGGCAGGTTCTGGCAATTGCCGTGGTATGCCTTATTACATTTATAAATACCCGTGGCATACAAGGCGGTAAATTAATTCAAGGTGTATTTACATCTACCAAACTTATTGCGTTGGCCTTACTTATTATAGTGGGAATAATACTCGCATGTAATGGGCATTTTATAAAAGAGAATTTTCAGAACATGTGGCAGGCGGGTGCGACTACCGTATCTGAAAAAGGTATTGTTTCTGTTTTACCGCTAACCGGAATGGCACTGCTTGGGGCTATTGGCGTATCAATGGTGGGCTCACTCTTTTCCAGCGATGCCTGGAATAATGTGACATTCATTTCGGCAGAAATAAAAAAACCGGGGCGTAATATTCCATTAGCTCTTTTGTTTGGAACGCTTACAGTAGGTGTTCTGTATGTATTGGTAAATATCATTTACTTGTTTATTTTGCCTCTGCATGGCAGCCCATCGGGTACCAATGTAATGGAGCAGGGAATACAGTTTGCTAAAGACGGGCGTGTTGCTACGGCAGCAGTTTCAGTAATGCTGGGAAGTTCTGCTACATACATTATGGCAGCGCTCATTATGATTTCTACCTTCGGATGTATTAATGGAATTGCATTATCAAGTGCACGTTTGTATTACGCTATGGCAAAAGATGGCTTGTTCTTTAAACAGGCTATGCAACTGAATAGCAAGAGTGTTCCTGCAAAATCGTTGGTGTTTCAATGTATCTGGGCATGTGTGCTTTGTCTTTCAGGTACCTACAACGACTTACTCGATTATATAACAATCGCTTCACTCATATTTTATGCACTTACCATTGCAGGAATATTTGTACTCCGCAAAAAGCAACCCAATGCTGAAAGGCCATATAAAGTGTTTGGTTATCCTGTGTTGCCTCTCATTTATATTATTGTTGCTGTAGCTATCAGTCTTGATTTATTAATAGATAAAAGCACGCAGAGCCACACCTGGCCGGGTATTATAATAGTTCTGTTGGGCCTGCCTGTATATTACCTGGTTAAAAAGAAAGAAACGGTTTCATCATGAAAGCTGTTACAGCACAGGAATTTTTGGAGCTATCGAAGCAGCACCCTGTAATAGATGTCCGCACCCCGGCAGAGTTTGAACAGGGACATATTCCGGGAGCAGTGAATATTCCCTTATTCAATAATGAAGAGCGGGCTATTATAGGAACCATGTATAAGCAAGAAGGCAAAAAGCCAGCCATGCTTAAAGGAATGGAGTTGGTCAGCCCCAAGTTTTCAGAATTTATCCGTAATGCAGAAACAATTTCCAATACAGGAACGTTGCTGGTGCATTGCTGGAGAGGTGGTATGCGCAGTGGTGGTATGGCTTGGCTATTTGAGTGGTATGGGTTTAAAGTATTTACCCTGAAAGATGGTTATAAAGCATTCAGGCGGATGGCGCTGGATACATTTAAACAACCCCGCAAATTTGAAATATTGGGCGGAAGAACCGGTTCCGGAAAGACATTGGTGTTAAAAGAAATTGGTAAGCAGGGAGAAACAATAATTGATTTAGAAGAACTTGCGCATCACAAAGGTTCTGCATTCGGGACATTGGGCGAAGAACCGCAACCTACACAGGAAATGTTTGAGAACGAATTAGCAGTTGAATTATTGAATATTCCTGTTGAGAATAGAATATGGCTGGAAGACGAAAGCCAGAACATTGGCAAACGTATAATACCCAATGACCTCTGGTTCCAGATGCGTGCAGCAAAGGTTCATTATGTAGACCTACCTACCGAGAAACGGGTAGAATACTTATTGGAAGCCTATGGCAAATTTTCTGCTGAAGAGTTAATTGCATCGATTGAAAAAATAAGAAAGCGTGTCGGGTTCCAAAATGCTAAAGCAGCAATTGAAGCCATAAAGCTGGGCGATTTGAAAAAAGCCTGTGAAATAAGTTTAGTCTATTACGATAAAAGCTATGACCATGGTGTAGCCAAACGCGATACAAAAAACATTCTTAAAAAACCATTTGCTGAACTTAAACCGGAAGAGATTGCAAAGGAAATTATTGAATAATTGGTAGATTTGCTTTATGCGGATACTTGATAAACCATTCGTCTTTTTATTTATTCTGTATTGTCCATTTTTATTTGGTCAGAAACATGAGAATGATTGGCAGAAGATGAATTTGAGAGGTAAAGTAAAATCTACCAGTGAATACTGCTACAAGGCAGAGGATAGCTTGCAATTATTAAAACAGAACACTAAGGACTACGATATTAGAGTATATAGTGATAACGGATATTTACTAACACAAAAAGTATCTGACTGGGAACTGCATTTTCGAATATTCCAATATGACAAAAAGGATGAATTAATATTATGTACAACTATTACAGAAGGTGATAAAGTTGATGAGAAATTCAAATACGATGTTGATGGAAATGAGATTGAAAGGGACTATATTAGAAATGATACTACAGAATACGAAAAGAATTTCACAAAGAATGAAAAATGGGGTGAAATTGTAACATATAATGAAAAAGATGCAAATTGGAGCGAGATAGATTCTATAAAAAAAGATTCTGCCGGAAATACGTCCAGTTTTTTATATCCTTATCCAAATCCAACTAATAAACCATACATATCAAAGTGCAGATATGATAGCAAGGGAAATATTTTGGAGGCACTTATTTATTCAAAAGAATATAAACCTGATTCAATTGAGTATTTCAGATTTAAATATAATAAAATGGGTGACCAAATATCAAGCGAATTCAATACTGAGCAAGGTTCTGTGGTTAACGAAACATTCATTTATAAATTCGATAAAATTGGGAATTGGACTAGAAGAGAAGAACTAAATAACGGTAAGTTGATTAAGATTTATTTGAGGGAAATCACATATTATAAGGACTAGATTTTATTTCATCTGCACCTTACAATACTTTATATGCGCTTCGCAAAGTTGTAGCAGTACTTTAGTATCTATATCGGCAAGCTTATTTATATAGAAGTAGCCTTCACCTGCAATTCAAAAAGTTGTTGTAATACTTTGGTATCAACATCGGCAATCTTATTAATATAAAGACAGCCTTTGCCCCTTGAATGCTTTCCTAATTTCCCAAGTAAGGCATCAAACTTTTCCGCTTTCTCGCCCATCAGGTAAAGAGCAAAATCTTTGGAACGCGCAGCAAAGCCAATCTTAAACCATTCGTTTTCTTTTCCGCTTGCCAATTTGTATGAACTATCGCCCAGGCCAATAATAGCGCTGCCCCACATTTTGGGTTCGCTCTTGGTGGCTTTCTTCATCAGTTCAAGAATGGTAAAAGCATCTTTCTGCCTCTGCTCATCTTTAATGGTTTTTAAAAAAGCTTCCGGGCTAGCTTTTGTCTTTTGGGTTTTGTTTTCCGCCATAGCTAAATATTATTGTGGTTTAGAAGCAGCTTCCGAAATCAATTCAGCCACATCGAGCACTTTTATGTTCTGCTCTTTATTAAAGTGCTTTACTCCGTCAGTCATCATGGTCATACAGAAAGGGCAACCGGTAGCAATTACCTCGGCACCTGTTTTCATGGCTTCCTCGGTACGGTCTATATTAACTTCTTTATTACCTTTTTCAGCTTCTTTAAACATTTGTGCTCCACCGGCGCCGCAACAAAAACTTTTGTGTTTATGTCGTTGCATCTCCACCAGCATCGAATCTATTTTCACAATAACCTCCCTGGGCGCTTCGTATATTCCGTTGCCACGACCTAAATAACAGGGGTCATGGAAGACAATCTTCTTGCCCTTAAATGAACCACCTTCTATTTTTATTCTGCCACTCTTAATTAAATCGTTTATAAAACTGGTGTGGTGCATTACTTCATACGTGCCACCTAATGAAGGGTATTCGTTCTTTATAGTATTAAAACAATGAGGGCAACCAGTAACTATTTTCTTTACTCCGTACCCATTTAGGATATTAATATTGTTAATGGCCTGCATCTGGAAAAGGAACTCATTACCAGCACGTTTAGCAGGGTCGCCAGTGCAGGATTCTTCGGTACCTAATACGGCAAATTTTATTCCGGCATGGTGCAGAATGCGTACAATGGCAACGGTAATTTTTTTTGCTCGGTCATCAAAACTTCCTGAGCAACCTACCCAAAAAAGTACTTCGGGTGTTTCGCCTTTGGCTGCCATTTCAGCCATGGTAGGTACTGTTATTTTTTCCGCTTCAGCCATATCAATGGGTCAAAAATAGTAAATTCATCGACTAAGAAAAATAAAGAAAAGCAAGGAATTTTGTCAAAAATGCAACCTTTTTCCATTTTTCTACGTCTAAAAGTAAAAAAGAACGCTTATTGACAAAAAGTATTTTCCGATACAATTTTAATTTTCTGTTACCAGTTGGGCTAAAGTCACAACTGGCACTCCTATTTTGTAAAAATTGGCATATATTTACCAACCTAATTCCGAGGAATCTCATAATCAGGCCCAAACGAATTATATAACTAAAAATAGCTACATGAAAAAACTATTACTATTTGCAACCGCATTATTTGTTTCTTTAGGCGTGTTTGCTCAGTCAAATTCAATTCCTAACCCCAGTTTTGAAAACTGGACTGCAAATCAGTATAATGACCCTATTAACTGTATTACCTCAACTGATCAGAATGTACAGAATGGTTTACCCATAAATGTATTCAGGATTACGAATGCATATCATGGTAACTACGCTGTACAATTAAAAACAATAAAAACAGGTGCTGATACCACGGCGGCATATTTTGCGTGTGGGAATCCCGGCAGTAATACTACGGGTGGCAGCCCGATCAGCGGGACACCCACTGGTATCAGATTATATTATACCTATACTATAAAATCGGCCGATTCTGCAATTATATTGGTGGAGTTCAAGAAAGCAGGTTCTATAATTGGTTTTTATGAATACCAGATTTACGATACTACCAGTAAGTATACTCTTTTCTCACAGCTTTTCTCACCTGCATTGAGCCAGGCACCTGATACAATGATAATAGCTGCTGCTTCATCATCAAGAATTCTTTCCAGTTCAAATACTTCTAACAATAATGTGAATTCGGGTTGGGCACCCGGAAGTATATTCCAGGTTGATAGTGTTACTTTTACTGGTATAGCTACACAACCGAGTGGTTTTGACGGCGACTTTGAAAACTGGGTGACTGATACGGCATTCACATTGCAAGGGTGGAATTATTTTGCTAACCAAGGTGGGGATTTATTGCCTGTACGCACCAAGGACGCTTTTGCCGGTAATTATGCGGTTGAATTAACAACCGGCCCCAGCAATTGCAATTCCTGTACGAGTACTGTAAGTGCTTCTGAAATAACCTCAGGAAAACTAACTAATTATAGCGGCCCGGAAGGAGGGTTACCCTATACACAGCAAGTAGACACGCTAGTTTTTCATTATAAGTATTCGGCAAAAACCAATGATACGGGTATGGTGTATTTAGAACTGCACAATAGTACTGGTGGAGGACATCAGATGTATTATAACATACCTCTCGATACAACATCAAAGTATGTAGAAGTGGAGTATCCTTTTAATAACAGTTCTTTTGTCCCTGATAGTGTGCTTATAACCATAGCCTCATCTTCATGCAGCTATTGTGGAGGTAATCTTCCTTCCTATTGTTTAGGTTCTGTTATTAAAATTGACAGTATGCACTTTAAATCGCAATTACAACTTGCTATAAGTCCTTCCAGCCCTTCTTTTTGTGCCGGTTCGGGTGGCGTTTCAATTACTGCCAGCGGAGCGACCAGTTATACCTGGTCGCCAAATAATGGACTTAGCTGTACTACTTGTTCTACTATCAATGCAAATCCGTTCACCTCTACAACATATACACTCACGGGTAAATCAGGAAGTTTAACAGCCACAAAAACATTCCAGGTGATTGTAAATAACCCGCCAACTGTGAACGTGTCACCCGGTTCACCATCTATTTGTTATGGTAGTTCGATACTTCTTACTGCAAGCGGCACTGCTGTCGGTTATGTCTGGACCCCATCTATTGCTTTAAGTGCAACAACCGGAGCAAGTGTAACTGCAAATCCTACTTCTCCGCAAACGTATACAGTAACCGGAACCAGCTCTGCCGGATGCACGGGAGCAAATTCTGTAACGGTAAATATTAATGCCTTGCCTGTGGTTGGTATTACCGGGACATCAACAATATGCGATGGTTCGGGTACAACATTAACCGGAACAGGCGCAAATACCTATGTATGGACTGGTGGACCAAGTACAACAACGTATAGTGTTTCACCAACTGCTACAACAACATATACAGTAACCGGGAAGAATACAACAACAACCTGTACAGATACTGCTTCAATAGTGGTAAAAGTAAACCCGCTGCCTGTAGTGAATATAAGTGGGGCACCGTCATTATGTTCAGGTGCTGATATATTAACTGCAAATGTTACAGGAAGCAGCCCATTCTCGTATAACTGGAATACATCGGGCACCAGCGATACAGTTCAGGCGAAGACAGCAAAAACCTATAGTGTAACAGTCACTGACTCAAAAGGATGTAATGGTAATAGCAGTTTCAACGTGAAAAATGATTCTGTTCCTGTGGTTCCTATATGTATGGTAACGGTTGATTCACTTTCAAAATACAACATTATAATATGGGATAAAACAGGGTTACAGAAAATCGCGAAATTCCTGATTTATAGGGATACTGCGAACTTCGATTATGCATTAATAGGCCAGGTACCGTTTGATTCATTAAGCCAGTTTGCAGATACTATCCGTTCCCTTTATGCTGCTAATGGAGACCCAAATGCTTCATCGTGGAGGTATACAATAGCTGCAATGGATAGTTGCGGTAACATTGGCCCGAAATGCCTGTACCACCAAACCATATTCTTCCAGAATAATAGCGGTAATTTTAACTGGAGCCAGTATGAAATACAAGGCCAGGGAACACCAATACCTGAACTTTCGCAATATATTTTCCAGCGCGACAATTTCTCTACTGGAAACTATGCAACCATACAAACGCTGAGTGCTTCATCTACATCATATACAGATCCTCAATATTCAACCTATAAAGGCACCGCAACATGGCGTGTCCTTACATCATGGAGCATAGCCTGTACCCCAACAAAAAGGTCAGAGGCTATAAATTATAATGCTTCAAAATCAAATACGGGTAATATCACTATTACTACAGGTATAGTCAATATCTCGAGCATAAATTCGTTTGATATATACCCTAATCCTAACACCGGTTTATTTAATGTGAGTCTTGTTCTCAGTAAGCAGCAAAATGTACGTATAAACGTATTCAATTCACTAGGCCAAATAGTTGAAAATGAGGATTATGGCAAACTGAATGGCAAAGTGCAGAAACAGTTTGATATGAGTAGTTTCGGTAAAGGTGTTTACTTTATGCAAGTTATTGTAGATAATGGTGTACAATACCGCAAAGTAGTAGTAGAATAATTATTGCCATAAGAATAAAAAAGGCGTTCTTTAAAAAGAGCGTCTTTTTTATTTAACCGAATGTAGGTGCAATGTTGTCAAATTCCCTATTTTTGCGCCCATTATGTTACTTACAATCTTAAAATCAAAACTCCACAGGGTAAGAGTTACTGAGGCCAATATCAATTATGTTGGTAGTATAACTATTGATGAAGACCTTATGGATGCAGCTACACTTCTTGAGAACGAGAAAGTGCAGGTACTGAATATAAACAATGGAGAACGCCTGGAAACCTATGTGATAAAAGGGGAAAGGGGTTCGGGTATTATTTGCCTTAATGGTCCTGCTGCCCGGAAGGTATTGATTGATGACATTGTTATCGTCATTTCTTATGCTCACATGACTCCCGATGAAGCCAAAAACTACCAACCGGTACTTGTGTACCCCGATAGCCAGACGAATAAACTCAAATAGTTGAGTCCAAAAATTAAAAATGCCCTTAAATTCCTCCTCTTTTTAGGGATAGGAGTCGGACTTGTATACCTTAGTGTAAAAGATATTTCACGGAAGGATTTAGAAAACATACGCGAGAACCCGCCAAATTATTGGTGGCTGATTGCTTCCATAGCAGTAGGCCTGTTAAGTCATTTGTTTCGCGCAATAAGGTGGAGGATGCTTATTGAGCCGGTGGCAGAGAAGCCGCTGTTATCAAACACTTTCTTTGCAGTGATGATAGGATATATGACTAATTATGCCCCCCTCCCAAGATTGGGAGAGATTTATCGTTGCGGTATTTTAAGCAGGTATAGCAAGGCCCCTGTAGTTGGTCTTGTGGGTACTGTGATTGTAGAAAGAATAATAGATGTTTTAATGCTTCTTGTGTTTTTTGTTATAATGCTTATGCTGCGGTTTCAGAAAGTATATTCTGTCGTTAAGCCAAAATTCGAGCAGTATATGCACGATAAATTAAACTTCCTCGAGAAATATTATATATGGATTATCCTGTGTATGATTATAGGGGCTTTTGTATTTGTCGGCCTGGTTTTAAAAAACGACAATAAAGTATCGCGGTTTATAAAGAAATATATCCGGAGTTTTTGGGATGGAATAAGGAGTGTGGGCAAGTTAAAAAAAACTGTTCTTTTTTGGGCATATTCATTTGGAATATGGGTACTGTACCTTCTCTCCACATATTTTTGTTTGCAATGCTTTCCTCAAACGGCTGAGCCGCATATGAATCTGGCCGATGGAGTAGTTGTACTTATTTTCGGTTCATTTGGGGTAATTGTTTCACCCGGGGGTACCGGGGCATACCAGATTATTATAAAAAATGTTCTCGAAAAAATTTATAAAGTAGCATCTCCTATTCCTTTTGCGCTTGCATGGATAATTTGGGGTTCGCAGCTTATATTAATCTTAACTTTGGGGCTTATTTCGTTAATGTTATTACCTATACTGAATAAGAATGACAAAGCTAGATACATTGCAATGGAAGATACAAAATAAAGAACAGCTTGCCCGCACGCTGGCTTTATGGAGGTTTAAGGACAAAAAGATTGTGTTTACCAACGGGTGTTTTGATATTCTGCACAGGGGGCACGTAACATACCTTGCACAAGCAGCTGAATTAGGCGATTTCCTGGTGGTGGGTTTGAATTCCGATGCCTCGGTAAAGAAGCTTAATAAAGGCAGCAACAGGCCGATACAGGACCAGGATTCACGTGCTTTAATATTGGCATCACTGGAAGGCGTAGGTGCCGTTATAATATTTGATGAAGATACTCCCGCCGAACTTATAAAATTTGTTCAGCCTGATATATTGGTAAAGGGCGGAGACTGGAAACCGGAACAGATTGCGGGATATGATACAGTAAAGGCAAGGGGCGGAGAGATTAAAATTATTGACTTTGTACCCGGTTTTTCTACTACAGCAATTGAGAAAAAAATAAAAGGCTAATGGCAGAAACAGAAGTAAAGAAATACACCGAGATAAGTAAATTAGGTGAGTTCGGATTAATAAAGCACCTTACCGAAAAAATAGAATTGTTGCAACCATCTACACTAAAAGGAGTAGGGGACGATGCAGCTGTAATTGCCCCTCCGGCACAGGATGAAGTGTTACTTCTTTCAACCGATATGATGGCTGAGGGAATTCATTTCGAGCTTACCTATACGCCTTTGCGCCATTTGGGCTATAAGGCCGTAGCAGTTAACGTATCAGATATTTGTGCTATGAACGGGGAGCCTACCCAGGTAGTGGTGTCAATTGCAGTATCTAATCAATATTCAGTAGAGTCTCTCGAAGAAATATATAAGGGCATAAAATATGCCTGCAAAGAATACAAAGCAGACCTGGTAGGTGGAGATACTACTTCTTCAAAATCGGGACTAGTCATAGATGTAACTATTTTAGGTAAGACCAAGAAAGATAAAGTGGTTCACCGCAGTGGAGCAAAAACAGGTGACCTGGTTTGCGTTAGCGGTGACTTAGGTGCATCATACGCAGGCTTGTTATTACTTGAGAAAACAAAAGAACTTTTTGGAAAGGACCCTTCACTGAAACCTGAATTGCAGGGCTATGGTTACGTGTTGAAGAACCAGCTTATGCCGGCAGCAAGGGTTGATATAGTGGAGCTTTTCAATGTTTCGAATGTTATACCTACCTCCATGATAGATATTTCTGACGGACTTGCTTCAGAGATTCATCATATATGCGAGGCTTCGAAAGCGGGTTGTATGGTGGAAGAATTTAAGATTCCTATTCATGAAGAAACAATAAAAGTTGCTTCAGAAAACGGAGTATCACCGTTAATGTTTGCATTGGGTGGAGGTGAAGACTATCAACTGCTGTTTACCCTTAACCCTGCTGATTACAAAAAAATAAAAGACCCCTCAAAGATTACTATAATTGGGGAAATAACTGCCGCAGCCGATGGCATTAAAATAGCCACAAAAGATGGCAAACTTCAGCCCCTTACTGTTCAAGGTTGGGATGGTTTAAAAAAGTAAGCCCTACTTCAGTACTCCTAATTCCCTACCTACTTTGGTAAATGCTGAAATTGCTTTATCTAAATGCGCTTTTGTATGTGCCGCCGATACCTGCACGCGTATACGTGCCTGGCCTTTTGCCACCACAGGATAAAAAAATCCAATAACATAAATACCTTCCTGCAATAACTTATCAGCCATTGCCTGAGATAATTTGGCATCGTAAAGCATAACAGGCACAATAGGATGTATGCCGGGTTTAATATCGAAACCTGCTTTGGTCATTCCCTCGCGGAAGTAAAGAGCATTGTTCATTACTTTATCGCGAAGCTCTGTGGTTTGGCTTAGTAAGTCGAATACCTTAATAGCGGCACCTGTAATAACGGGGGCCAGTGAGTTTGAAAATAAATAAGGCCGTGAACGCTGGCGAAGCATATCTATAATTTCTTTCCTGCCGCTGGTATAGCCACCCATTGCGCCACCTAAAGCTTTACCAAGTGTCCCGGTAAGTATATCAATCTTGCCCATTACATCTCCATATTCATGTGAACCGCGGCCTGTTTTGCCTACAAAACCTGTAGCATGGCTATCGTCAACCATCACAAGAGCTTTATATTTTTCAGCAAGGGCAACTATCTCTTTTAATTTAGCTATGTAACCGTCCATAGAAAACACCCCGTCAGTTACAATTACCTTAAAACGGTCTGCCTGCGCTATTTTCAGTTGCTCTTCAAGGTCAGCCATATCTGAATTCTTATAGCGGTACCTTTTAGCCTTGCATAGGCGTACACCATCAATAATGGATGCGTGGTTAAGCTCGTCCGAAATAAGTGCGTCCTGTTCAGTAAAAAGCGGTTCAAAAACACCTCCGTTTGCATCGAAACAGGCAGCATAAAGAATAGTATCCTCGGTATGCAGAAACTTCGATATTTTTTCTTCCAGTGTTTTGTGAATATCCTGTGTGCCGCAAATAAAACGAACCGACGACATTCCATATCCATGGGTATCAAGAGCATTTTTAGCTGCTGCAATCACTTCGGGATGTGAGGAAAGGCCAAGATAATTATTGGCACAGAAATTAATTACCTCTTTACCGCCCTGTACTTTTATATCGGCTCCTTGTGGAGTAACAATAATGCGTTCGCGTTTGTATAAGCCGGCTTCTTCAATAGCTTTTAATTCGCTTTGCAGGTGGGTATGGAATGATTCGTTGTACATAGTTAGATTTTATAAAAGACAAATGTAAAAAAAGGGAGATAGCTATTCATTTGGATATCGTAAATTTGAGTAACAATATCAATCCAACCACCTAAAAGGAATGAGACACAGAATGCTTTTGATTTCCAGTCTATTAATTGTTATGGCTATCCAAGGGCAAACTTTCAAACATTGTAATATATATCAATTTGAAGGTAGAGATAGTTTAAAAAAGAGCTTAGTACTGAAAGAGACATTTAATTCTTTTGGCAAAATATTATCGGAGGAGTACAAGAATTATAAGGAGGACAGGGCTAAAGGGACGGAAGATACTAGGTATTATTATTTTTACAATGATACATTATTAATAAGGCGTACATGTATTTATAGTAGTTCCTTTGAAAAAGGAGACAGTGAAAAGACAATCTATTCTTATAATGACAAAAAATTATTGATTAAGGAAGAACACTATGATTTTAAAAGACGTGCGAAAAAGAATTTACCCCCCAAATAAAGATGTTTTGGACGATGATGATTTTGAGAAAAACAGGACGTGGGAACAAATAAGTGAAATTAATTTCACTTATGATGATAAAGGTCGAAAAACCGAATACTACGCTCCAAAAATACATTGGGATACACAAAACCGGTACACATGGAAGTATGATGAAAAAGGCAGAGTAATTCAATATAATAGTTACAGTGATTACCAAAAATACTGGACTGAAAACTACACATATACCGAGGATGGCTATGAAATATCACTAACATGGGACAAAGATTATGATTCTCACAAAGAAATTTATAAAGTAAACTCAAAAGGAAGAGTTATTGAAATGAAATATACAGACAAGGATGGTATTACAATACAACGCACGGTAACTAATTATGATAACTATGGGCGTATTTCAAGAACTGTAGTGTATGACCAGGATGGGAAAGAGGAGGTGACACATATTTATGTATATAGTTAGGCTTTTCTCTTCTTCTTTTTAGGCTTTGGAATTTTACCAATGCGCGGGTCACCATGCAAAACAAGTTCGCATGCTTTAATGACAAGGGGCTCAAAGTCATCTGAATCGGCTTGTAACATCTGCCAACCTGTATCGCCATTACCGTTATTCAGCACCGATACTGAGCAAAGTGACGGAAATTCTTTTTTCAGACTTTTGTGATGTTCATGGCCCGTAGCTATCCAAACCCCGTTTACATCAGGGTGCGTTTTCCGGTCGCGCAATATGAACACTATTTTTTCTCCTACATATACGGCATGGCAGCCAAACATAGGCCGAACACGCGGCTCGAGTGGCATTAAATAGTCGAGCACAAAAAAGAAAGGAATATTCTTTGTACTAGGCATAGGTCAGTTTACTTCAACGCTTTCTTAGGCAATTTTGCCTTAATCAGTTCATATGATTGCTTGATGTAGCCTTCCAGTTCTTTCCTGTTCAATACACTTACATTTTGCAATAGAACCCATTTGTAGCGCGCCACATAGGGAGCCGGCATAAAACCGTTTCGTGCAGAAAGTTCATCAAATTCTTCATCCGTAACTTTAAATGAAACAGATAGTTCACCTTTCAGCGGAACTGCGCAAAACATTTTTCCGCCAATGCAAAAGCATAAATCGTTGCCCCATTTCACATCTTCAGTTGCTTGTGGCAATTTTTTACAAAAGGCTCTTATTTCCTCAATATTCACTATTTCTTTTCAAGAAAAAACACCACCTTATTAAAGTCTGCCGATGCATTTATCACATTCCTGAATTGCTCATACATGCTTATGGGGTAACGCAATTGAGAATAGTACTCATCGCAATAAACGGTTATTTTATTTCCATTGGTTTTATAATAAGAATGAAATTCCATGGTATGCGGGGCACTGCCGGTACTATCAAACACATCCATGTTGGCCGCATCTAGGTTACTCACTTTATATCCTTCAGGTATTTCAAAAGAAATTTCGCGATGATAGCCGTGGTTGTAATGATTTTCAATTGGTGTGTGACGCACAGTATCGTGGTATAATTCACTCTGCGGGCCTATCAATACACCAACTTTAAATAAGTATTTATTGCCTGCTTTTTCAAGTACGCTATTGGTGCTGAAATCAGCTTCAACTGTAAAGGGATTTTGAAAAATATCATTCTCATTGTAGCCTGTAACTTTCGTATTAGAAGGTTTGGCATCTTCAAATGTTGATTTGAATATTCTATCAACAACATCCTTTTTATCCTGGTCCCCTAAAAAAGCATAGAAAGGCTGTATGCTATATGCTTCGTAACCTGAAAAGGTTTGCTTATAATGCATATTCGCTACATCGTTATCCAGGTCAAATTTTACGTCGGCATAAATCTCTCCCATGCTTTTTTTATAATCGTTGCAGGGCAGTTCACGCACCTTCCCTACACCTGTATAATCATCTTTTCCTGCCGTAACTGCATGCATAAAGAATCCTTTTTGACATGTCCAGTCAGCCGGCACAAAGCCATAACGCGAGGCCAGTTCTGTGGGTGCAATATAATTGTTGGTGGTAGGGAAATAGATGAGGTAATTCTGCAGGTATGTACGCGAATCAAAATCTCCGTCAAAAGGTTTATCGTAACGGTTCGATGTCATTACAATTTCATGTTTTATGCTGGCAGCATTGAAGAGTAAATGATACACTTTAATTATGGCAGTTGAAGTACAGACTTTGTTCTTAAAGATACTTGCCAGAGGCATTCCTTCTTCTTCCGGAGCATCTTCGCGAACCTGAACAGCACTTTTAATACGGCTTTCAATACGTCGTATTTTATCTTCATCGCTCATACTGCCGAGCTTCATGGTGTCAATAATTTTTTCGGCTATTTTCAAGTCCTGCTTACTCGAAGTTTTGCTAAGCCGCGAACCATAAAGCCATTCGCAAAACTCATTATAATCATATAATCTTTTATCAGGGTCAGTGGCTTTATTATAAGCAATGGTATATTCCAGGCGCATCAATGAGCCTCCTTCCGCCGAAAATTCTTCCTGGTCAAATCCTTCAATGTTATGGCCTTCAGCAAATATGTGTCTTTTAGTAGTCATATTAGAATCAAGCACTACGTCGGGAAAACCATTATAACTCTTAGCTAAAAAAACGAGATTCGAAGGTGAATAAATATCTACATCTACCCATTTATGCAAAGCCAGCCGGTGTATGTATTCTGTTCCCAATATGCTGGGTATTATTGAGCCAGATTGTTGCCGTATGGTATACAAATATTCTACTTCACCGCCTTGCTCTACACCATCAATGGCAAATTCCCTATATGGCCCCAGGTTCTGGTAGTTCTCTACGTCTTTAATATTTTTCGGGTTAAGCATGGTTATTTTGCCATCCTTACTTATTGAACGCGCTTTAATGTCAATTACTTTAACATCATTGGCCAGGGAAATATACACGGTATTATTTTCCTCTACTGCTTTGTCAGAATTTACCCTTACAATAGAATGCCTGGTAGTGTATAGGGCAAGGGTATCTTTAGCAACCCAATAGTATTCTACTATCCGTTTATCTTTAATAATAACCGTATTACGCTTCATTTCATCTGCTGAAAGCGTATGGAGTTTCGCGGTATCATCCCAGTTATAATTTTTATATTCAGGGTCAGGCCTGAGAAAACTGTATTGCGCAAACAGGCTTGAGGAAATTAATACTGAGGCCAGTGCTGTAAATATTTTTATTTTCTTAAACATTATTCTACGGGGTTATTGTTTCGCAAGGGTTATAGTTTCATTATAAGCATGTGAAAGTGCATGTATCATCTTATTCCATTCTGCAAAATCGGGTGGGTTAACCATAAGGGTATTTATATATAAATAACAGTGGCTGGTAACTATAGTATCTTTAACCGAATAGCTTATTTTAAACCCGCCTAACGGGCCTGCATATGTGGCATTATCTGGCAGGTATGTCACTTTATAGCCTTTGGGAATATCTAAAGTACAAGTGCTTTTATCAATTGTTTTAAATTCATTTTCACGCGGAGCAACCCTGTCTGCGTCGAGCAGGTCGTTCATGTGTATTTTTTCAAACTGCATATTTACATACACTTCATTTCCATTCTGTCTTGCATAATCTTCAAGGCTGAAAGTATAATTTATACCTAGGTCCTTATCACGGTCGCGAAGGTTTTCATAAGATGTACTATCGAGTTTAAATTTATTACTTCCTTTTTCAAGCAAGCCCTTTAAAAACTTTCTTTCTTCCGTTTTGTCGAGGTTTAGCAGGCGCCATGCCAATATAATTTTATTATACCCCCTTGCCGTAACCTTTCCTTCACCGTGAATAAGTGTTTTGTCCAGTTCAAGATGCAGGCTGTCTGAATATATATTTTTATCAGTATCCATAACAGGTACACGTACAATCTGGTATTTATCTTTGCCCATACCCACCAACGCTTGCTTGCCTTGTATCATTGACGTAGGGAAATCAAACGGAGAGTTTTTTCCTGTCGCATCAAGAAAATAATATTTACCATTTTGTATGTAGCAACATATCATATGGTTAGTGCTTAAAGGAGCAGGAACATCTTCAAACGTATAGGGAATATCGCGCGTGCCTATCCATACCTGCCATGCTTGCAGCCCTGCTGCCCTTATCATTTCTGTAAGTGTGCTGGCCATGTCTTTACAATCGCCGAAACGGCGTGAACAAACTAATGAGGCCTCACGCGGAATAAAACCGCCAAGACTATCTTCGTAAGCGATGTAAGTTACCTGGTTCTGCACCCAGTAAAATATGCGACGAACTTTATCCAGGTCATCAGCAGCGCCATTGATAACAGAATCTACCACTGCTTTTACTTCCGGTGAAACATCTGTATTTACATCCTTTACAAACCCGTAATACCATTTATATAAATCGTTTGTATCGCCAAGTACTTTTACTATTTGTCCGTCTTCTGTATATTGGTCAATAAGTACAACAACACCGGGAGTATAGTAACTGAAGTTAGGCGCTCCCTCGTCTTCCTTGATTTTTTTTACACTGTGCATCTTCCAGGTATAAGTAGTGTTTTTGCCGTTTTCTTTGCTGGTAAATTGAAGGGCGCTGTCGTTTACATGAAAAAGTTTATAATGAATTTTTACAGTAGAAGGGAATGTTACCGAGTACTCAACATCTTCGGTGGGAGCAAAAGAGGAGAAATAAAAACTACCAAAAAGATGAGGGTCCTTTAGCTTTTCAGTATAAGAAATAATGCTGCGGGAACCATTTACCAGGCCGGGTAAAATAAATTTGTAAGAACGTTCATCATCATAAAAAGTACCCTCGGATATTTCATTTGTCTTCGCAAAATCTTTCACTTTCATGGTTTTAAATTTGCTTCCATCGGGTATCATACTGCGGACATCAAGGTCCTGTATTTCTGAAAAACTCGACCAGTACACATTTCTTTCCGAATAACCTGCGGTCTTATCTGTCAGCAGCAAAAGCTCCTCGTAATTGTTGGAATAAACTATCAACTGGCCTTTCTCAAATTTCATTTCCACATTTACTTTCCTGGAAACAAAAACAGCGTTTTCACTCGAGTATTTTTTCCTTAAATCAGCATAGACATCATCTTTTTGTGCAAAAGATGGCAATAGCAGGAACAAAAAGAATGAACTTATTACCGGCTTTAATAAACCTGAATAGAATCTCTTGTGTACTATCATTTTCCTTTAATTTCTTGCACTTCCCAGCCATTATAATATACTACTGTTTTCAATAATTTTCCGGTTGTGTCATAATACTTAAATGTTCCTTGTTTAGAATCTAACGCCCAGCTTTCTGTATGCTCCACCTTACCACTTTCGTAATAAAAACGGCTTACACCATCTTTATAACCCCAGTAGTATGTTTGTTCCGATTGCAATTTTCCGTTTTTATAATAATATTTCTGCAGTCCTTGTTTATAGCCATCTTCAAATGCTTCATCAGTATAGACTTTACCTTGTGTTGTGTATGATATTCTTTCCCCGTTGAGATAGTTGTTCATATATGTACATTCCAGCGACAAAGTTCCATTGGCATAGTATGATTTTCTTTTGCCACTACCTTTTTCTATGGGAATTAATGGTACAAGGCTGTCATTTTTACCGGTATAGGTATAGCCCGTTATAAAACCACTGTGCCTGACCTCTATACCAGATAGAGTACTATCTTCAAAATAGCCTTTCATTTTACCATCCTCCTCTCCGTCACTATCATAGCCCGCATACATTAAACAACCGCTTTTATAATATTCCCTGTATGGTCCATCCTTTTCTCCGTTCAGGTAATTGAATTCCAGTTTTAATTTGCCATTTTCATAATAATGTACGCACTTTCCTTCTGCATTTCCCAGGTCGTAATTATAATCCGATTCCACCTGGCCATTTTCATAGTAAATTTTATTACTGCCTTGCCTGTCGCCCAATAAATAAGAACCCTGTGATGAAATTTTCCCACTGGGAAAATAGGTCTTCAGTACCCCATCGGTTTTACCTGCAAGATATGTTCTTTCCTGCCGCAGCTTACCATTATAGTAAAGTGGTTTGTAGGTTCCGTTGCTTTTATCCGATGTATAAGTGTAAATAATCAGGGTTCCCGAACTGTCATACAGAGATTCTTTATCGAGGTATCCCAACGGATTGTAATATTTTTCTACGTAAAGCCTTCCGTTCACATCGTAATCCTCAGCATAGCCATGTACTGCATCATTAAGGAAATACCGATGAGAAGATAGTTTACCACGAATGTTATAATAGTTCCAATCACCTTGCCTGTTACCATTTACATACCACCCTGTAGCTTTTAGTTGCCCGTTTTCGAAATAGGCATGATACAATCCATTGTATGAACCATTGGTGTAGTTCACAGAGTCCTTTATTTTTCCGTTTGTATAGTAATGCGTTTCTTCACCGTTTAAAGAACCTTTCTTAAAATTCTGTTCAGTTCTGAGTATGCCTGATTTATAGTAGAACTTCCAGGATCCCGTCCGCTGTCCATTCAAAATGTCACCCTCACTAAGCTTTACTCCGGTAGGGTAATAATGAACATCGGTATTCTCCTGGCGTTTAACATTAGTTGTTTCAAAAACAGTTTTACCTGCTTTATCGGTATATAAAATGTGTGTTATAAGGTCGTTCTTATAATCAAGTTCTCCATACTTTACACCGTCATCATCGTACATTAAATAAGGCCCGTCAAGGTCCCCGCTTTTTGTAAATGTTTGCTCATCACTTTTTTTGCCATTACGGTAATATTCAACCCAAGTACCGTTCTGTTTGCCATCATTACCATAAGTACCTTCCTGCTGCAACGTACCATCAGCGTAATAATATTTCCATGGGCCTGTGCGGGAATCGTCCTTATATTCTCCCTGGCTTTTTATTTTACCATTTGACCAATAAACCGTTCCGGTTCCGTCCCGCTTACCATTCTTGTAAGTATATGTAACGGAAAGCTGCCCGGTTACATAATATTCTTTATAATCGCCATCATATGCCTGGGCATCGTTGTAATTTACCTCGTAGTATTTCTTTCCATCGGAATAATACTTGGTATATTTTCCGAGATACTTGTCGTTGGCCGAATTGCATTCGGAATTAAGAATGCCTGCATAATTGTAGAGCGAAATATCTCCGTTAAGTTTATCATCATGATATGAGAACTTGCCTCTTTGCGCCCCGTTTTTATACCATGTTTCCGAGGTTCCTTCACGTTTACCATCTTTATAGCCTGTTTTTTCGGCTACTTTTCCGTCGTAGTAATAAAATACCCATTCGCCTGTACGGTCTCCATTGTCGTTATAAGCTCCCTTGGCTTCAATGTTACCATTAAACTTGTTGTATATTACCCAGTCACCAACGGCTTTGTTTTTCACATTTTCTTCGCCCTCTGAATAAATAAGATGATTGTCGTACAGATTACGTGTGATGATTTTTTTGGTTCCGTTAATGGTTACCTCTCTTTTATTATGCTTGTCGGCCAGGTACTTTCCTGCCCAACCGGCGAAATCTTCTATTTTCTTTTTCTCCTTTACAATCTCTTTCTGCATATCATCGTATTTCCCGGAACGGCCTTGCGCTCAAATCTCAGTATTCGGCTGATTTTTACAAGTTCCTTGCCGGCGCATATACTGATATGGATAATAGCGATAAGGCAATAAAATTGCTTTCCGATACTGCAATACC
>Ga0206855_10046_pt1 | contig 37945 bp, 31 predicted proteins | sample Alteio_BWOrgCont_51_FD_152637 | JGI IMG/M metagenome (GOLD analysis project Ga0206855, IMG submission 152637) | Enriched cells from forest soil in Barre Woods Harvard Forest LTER site, Petersham, Massachusetts, United States -... | ecosystem: Environmental > Terrestrial > Soil > Temperate forest >...
CTAGATATTCCTACAAGAAACTGTTCCAACTTCCTGATGCCGGTGACAAGTTTCTTATCTTTCCTCTTCATGTACAACCCGAAGCGACTACACTGACGTTGGCTCCTTTTTATGTCGACCAACCAGCGTTAATTGCCAATATTGCAAAAGCGCTTCCCATTGGCTATCAACTCTACGCCAAAGAGCACGTCTATGCTGTAGGACGACGCTCGCTTGACGAGTACAGGCGCATCGCGGCAACGCCAAACGTGAAGCTCATTCACCCTGACGCAAATGTCCGCAGCTTAATCAAGAAATCTTCGGGCGTTTGCACAATTACTGGGACCATGGGATTGGAAGCACTAATGTATCAGAAGCCAGCAATTACCTTTGGACGCCCCTTCTACGACGCTTCCGGACTTACTTACCCAGTTTCCGATATATGCGGTCTTCCGGCACTGCTTCAACGGGCCGTGCATCATCATAAACCCGATGAAGAGCGCCTACTGACGTGGATCGCCGCGACTCTAGCCTCGACAAACAAGTGCCAAATTAGCTATGAGAGGGGAAGCCCTGCAGACGCCTCATCCAGGGATAATATTTCGATTGTGGCAGAGGTTCTCTATGCGGAGTTGTCTGACCGCTCCTTGCAAGCCGCAGATCCTGCTTGGAGTTACTAATTTATTTGGGCGCTGTAGCTTCGGCGCTAATCGCATCCCCGAGTAAATCAAGAGCGAAGCATGTTTCAAGAAATTACGGGACCGTACATCGTCATGGTAGGTGCATGTCTCCTGTACCTGCTGTTTTCCATAACAAGCGGCTGGCGAGCGTTTGTCGGCTGGGTCGTGTTTCTAAGCGTCCAACTGCCCCTGAACAGTGAGACCATCCGACCCGCGATCTCTGACCTGTTTATACCTTTCGCATTTCTAGCATGGGTGTTTGCTGGCAATAAAAGAGCGGAGATCAGCGAAAGGCAAGGCCGCTCCCAGTTGCTTCCTTGGATTCTTGTGTTCACGGCTCTCTTTTTCGGTGTCGGAAATACCATTGCTTACATCCATCTTGGGTATATACCGATTTGGACGATCGTAAACAAAGACATAGGCTTGATCACTTTGGTTATGATGTTTGCGCTTTCCGAATATTACATTCGCGACAAGGAGAGACTATTCTCTCTTATTCGATATTTTATATATACAGGGTTCGCGATCAACGCGGTTGCTCTTTGCGGCGGAATTGCCCGTTATGCGCTTGGAATTAATAACCCTATGATGCGCGACACGACCGGATTGCGCCTTGTTGGATTCAACATTAATCCAGGAAGTTTCGGCGGGTGGCTGATCGTTATTATTCTAATTCAGCTTTCATTACTCCTTGGCCAGTCTAAAATCATCGGAATGCGCCGCTCATTGCAATGGGCAAACCTCATCGTAGGATGCTTAGACATGGTGATGACGCTCTCCCGCAGTTCTTACCTGGGGTTTTCAGCCGGTCTTTTTGCAGTTATATTCCTATCAAAAAAGGGATCCGCTAAGAACATCATAGTTATTGGGACTCTAGTCCTGCTGTCAATGACATATTTGTTCAGGCATTCACAGAATAGTGATCTTGACGAGCAATTTCAGAGCAGTGTTTACAGAAGCGATACTGCGGAACAACGTGTAACCATGAATGAGACTGCAATTAGCCTTTTTTTCGAATCACCTGTAAATATCCCCTTCGGCATTGGCATCGGTACGTTTTTGATGCGATCAGCAGAGTTGCTCGGCCACTACAATCAAATTCACAACACTTTCCTTTGGATTCTCGTTGAGATGGGTGCTTGCGGCTTTGTCGTGATGCTGATGATATTCTATCGGGCGTATGCTGATTGCAGAACTGCTTCGCGTTTGAACTGGTCGGGGCGACCTCTTGCAATCGGCGTGATCGCCTCAATTATCGGCTCTCTTGGCTGGTTCATGGGGGATGAGGGCCTGTGGCATCGTCACATTTGGTTTGTCTTTATTTTGGCCGATGCAGTCTACAGAATTTATTTGCAAGAAATAGACTTTAAGCGACTGGTAGAAGGCTCGGGGGGACATCCGGAATTCACTGGAAATCCTGCATTCGTTGCACGTTGAGAGGTTGGTATTCTGCCAGTTACTGCCGAGGTCTATGGCGATTTCTGGTGGCGCAGGACATATCGTCGAATCAAGGGCGGTTGATATGTGCGGAATCGTTGGAATTATTGATAGAAACGGCATAGACGAATCTCTCCTGACAAACATGAGGGACTTGCTTGCCCATCGTGGGCCCGATGACAGCGGCAGCTGGATATCGGCGGATCGGGAAGTAGGAATCGGCAGCCGCAGACTTGCAATACTCGATCTTTCTATCGCTGGTCACATGCCGATGACCTTTGGCAATCTAACGATTACCTTCAACGGCGAAATCTATAACTTCCTAGAACTGCGAAATGAACTAAAATCTCTCGGCCATCAATTCCAATCGAATTCCGATACTGAGGTACTTCTTAAGTCATACAGTCAATGGGGTCGTGACGCATGCCGTCGATTAAATGGAATGTTTGCATTTGCTATTTGGGATTCAGCGAATCAGCAGCTTTTTGCGGCACGAGATCGATTTGGCGAGAAGCCGTTTTATTACTTTTCTAAAGGCACGACCTTCGTCTTTGCCTCTGAGGCAAAGGCTCTGTTAAAGCATCCAGCGATCTCTAGCCGTCCCTGTTTGCGTGCTATTTCTGATTACGTTCTTGCGCGCCCGGTCGATGGCTCAACATACTCATTCTTTGACGAATTGCAACAACTTCCCGCTGCGCACTGTATGACCTGGGACAGATCCGGCCGTCTGCAAGTACATCGCTATTGGGACATTGAACCTTACCGCGAATTACGTTTGAAAGATAGCCGCGAATACTCTGAACAACTGAGAGCGCTTTTTTTTGATGCAGTAAAGATTCGCATGCGATCGGATGTTCCGATTGGTACTAGTCTCAGTGGAGGGTTGGATTCATCTGCCATTGCGTGCACCATGCACCGTTTCTGGCCTAGCACTCGGACACAGCAATGTACTTTCTCGGCTCGCTACCGAGAAGGTACGACCGATGAAGGTGAGTTTATAGAGTCCGTGATCAAGTCAACGGACGCACTGAATTTTTATGTTTGGATTCGTGGCGAAGATCTTCGGAATGAACTTGATCGATTTTTGTATTACCACGACGAACCTGTGGCTCATACTAGTCAATTTGCCCAGTGGAAGGTGTACGAACTGGCAAAGAAATGCAATGTCACTGTTTTGCTTGACGGGCAAGGCGCTGACGAAGTTCTCGGCGGTTATCACCCACCAACCTTCGGGGGGCATCTCGCATCTCTACTCCGAAAGGGCCATGGCATTCATTTTTCACGAGCGCTGAGAGCTTATCGTAGGAACTATGGGTCATACACTCGAGGCCTCATATATTGTGGGGGGGTTTTTCTACCTCAAAGGGTAGGGACATTGTTGCGTGAGCAAAAACACGGCGTAAGAGGATTGATGCGCGAACCAATTCCGAACGGCCATCCCATTGACGAACATTTACCGCCATTTTTATCTCCTCTTAAGTCGGTCTTTTATAAGATGCTGACGCGTACGAGCATTCCAGCGTTGTTACGTTATGGTGACCGAAGCAGCGCTGCACATTCTCGCGAACCACGTCTTCCATTTCTTGATCATCGAGTAGTTGAATTCCTGTTCAGCGTTCCGGATGAGGAACTTGTTGGCAATGGCCTTACGAAGATCTTATTGAGAAAGGCAATGGATGGAATCATTCCAGATGTGGTTCGCGACCGCCGGGATAAGATTGGGTTCAGCACGCCTGAGACCCTCTGGTTTCAGGGCCCGCTTCGTGCCTGGATGGAAGAGATGATTGCCAAATCGAAAAAACGTGGCGTCTTGAACGCAAGAATCGTGGATCGCCTCTGGTCTGATTTCGTTGGCGGGAGACCACTTAGCGGAAACCTCTGGCGGGTTGCCAATCTCGAGGCTTGGTTTCAACGGGTGAGTTGATGGATAACAGGGTCCTGATCGTATCCTATTTTTATCCTCCACATGTAAGCCCTGGTGCAATTCGGGCTAGCAAGTTTGCGAAGTATCTTCCGGAGTATGGTTGGAACCCTATTGTTCTAACTGCTGACAAGAACGATTACGTGGGGGGGTTGCCGCTTGAAGTTCCTCAAGACTCTCTCTTTCGTACTCGCCAATTCGATGTCAATGGATTGGTTAAAAGATTCTTTGGTGGCAAAGATAGTTCTATTGAACGCTTAAACTCGGGCAAGAAGACGCTGAAGTCGCGCATCGTCTCTAGAGGGCGGAGCATATATATCAACATTGCCAATTTCCCCGACGGCCAGATCGGATGGTACCCATACGCAAAGCAGGAAGGATTGCGGATCATTCGTAGACATCAACCTAAAATCATTTTCTCAACATCGTCTCCCGTAACAGACCACCTGATTGCATATGAACTAAAACGAAAGACTGGTCTTCCATGGGTAGCAGAGCTGCGCGATCTCTGGACCCAGAATCACAATTTCCAACGAGCTCGCCCACTCCGCTCACTTGAAGTGGGCCTCGAAAAACGTGTTCTCAACGCGGCGGATGCCGTCATTACCGTCTCTGAACCATGGGCGGAAGAATTACGTCGTCACGTTCGCGTCCCCGTGCATGTGATCTATAACGGATTTGACTCCTCCGATTACCCTTCACACTACCCGCTCGCGAGGCCATTTACGATCAGCTACACGGGAATCCTTTACGAGGGCAACCAGGACCCTTCTCCTTTGTTCGATGCGATCGTCGCGATGCGTGACAAAGGGCTCATCTCGCCTAAGAAAATCCGCTTGCGTTTTATCGGGAAGTCCGTCGATTCAGTGCTAGCGGCGGCCAGTCAGCGTGGCATTTCGGACTACATCGAGATCAGAGAAACGACTCGACGCGAGGAAGCTCTGCGGCTCCAAGTTGAATCGGCTCTCCTGCTCGTTCTGTCCTGGAGTGGACCGCAACGATTCGGCTGGATTGGCCTCAAGCTCTACGAATACTTCGGCTCTGGTCGCCCAGTTTTGGCTGTGGGACCAAAAGACTGTGGAGCATCGGCTTTGACTGCACGCTTGAATGCTGGCTTTGTTGCCGAGAACGCCCGAGAGGTCGAGGCTATCCTGGTGAGTGCACTCTCAGAATTTGAAAACTATGGGGATGTCTCCTTCACTCCTGACACGAAAGGCTTACAGTTTTTTGAACGCCGCAATACTGCACGAGAGTTGGCTGAGATCTTGGACAGGATAGTCAGGACAAAGCCTGTCTGTCTCTCGGTCGCAGCTCGAGAAAGCTAATATGATTTCAGTGGATGTCCTGGTCGAGGGGAACTGAGCATGTGTGGCATTTGTGGCGTCTTCCATTTCTCTGGGATGACAGTCTCCGAGAGCCGCCTGCAGAACATGATGGCAGCGATCCGCCATCGCGGTCCGGACGGATCGGGCATGTATCTTCGTGGTCCGGTTGGATTAGGACATCTGCGCCTCAGCATCATTGATACCAGCGAGCTTGGTCAGCAACCCATGGCTACTTCGGACGGTAAACTTTGGATCACGTTTAACGGCGAAATCTACAATTTCCGCGAATTGCGAACAAGACTTGAACAGCAAGGAGAAGTCTTTCGCTCAAATTCAGACACTGAGGTCTTAATACGCCTTTATGAACGAAATGGAGTAGATTGTCTTCGGGATTTGAACGGCATGTTTGCGTTCGCCATCTGGGATGAGAACAAGCAGGAATTATTTATTGCCCGAGACCGGTTTGGTATCAAGCCACTTTACTATTTCCAAGATATAAAACAGCTTGTCTTTGCCTCAGAGATCAAGGCGATTCTTGAAGATGAGTCTGTTCCGCGAGAAATAAATGAAAGAGCACTAATAACCTATTTTACATTTCTCCACGGATTTGCCCCAGACACAATTTATCGAGGGATACACAAGCTTCTTCCCGGTCACTATATGCGGTGTTCCATGAAAGGGGCAACAATTGTCAAATATTGGGACTTGGATGGTATCGAGCAACGTGGCACCGTTGACTCACCTGGACACGTCGAAGAGGTGCGCGATCTCCTGCAACGGGCCGTTACGAGTCATATGGTGAGCGATGTCCCTATCGGTGCATTTCTGAGTGGAGGCATCGACTCAAGCGCAATTGTTGCCTACATGGCAACTGCCTCGGCCCGGCCGATCAAGACGTTCTCGATTGGATTTGATGTCGGAGGACAATTCAACGAGCTGAAGGAAGCTCGCCTGATTGCAGATAAATTTCAAACAGAACATCACGAAAAGATCGTTTCCAGCATTAACGTTGAAGAGCTAATTCATAAGCTTGTCTATCACTACGATGAACCGTTCGCTGATGCTGCCAATTTGCCAACCTATATTTTGTCGGAATTTGCACGCGAAAAAGTAACCGTGGTTCTCTCCGGAGAAGGCGGTGATGAAGTCTTTGGGGGATATCGTCGATATCGGGCACACATTGCATCTGAGCTGCTCCGTACCATTCCTGAATTTCTCCGTTTCAATCTCGTAAAACGACTTATTCCCAACCATTCCAGTACCCGACGCCTGCTGAAAATCGTCGATACACTCCAGGTGGTCGAGGAAGCAAAACGGTACGGATCGTGGGTGAATATTTTCAATGATGACACTCGGAGGCAGCTATTTTCGCCCACTGTTCGCGATCTTCTCAATGAATTCGACGGTTACGATGTTTTTCGCGACTATATGTGTCGTCAACCACAATGGGACCTTCCCAACCGAATCATGTATACCGACCTGAAGGGATGGATGCCAGACACCTATCTGGAGAAAATTGATAAGGCAGCGATGGCCGTCAGCCTTGAAGGCCGGGTGCCATTCCTAGATCATCGACTTGTCGAATATGCGTATTCCCTTCCAGGTAAACTAAAGGTTCGTAGATCCACCACAAAATATGTTCTAAAGAAGGCCTTAGAACCAGTCTTACCACATTCAACCCTGTACCGCCCAAAGCACGGATTTACCGTCCCCTTAGACGCTTGGTTTCGCGGAACACTCAGCAGGTTTGTCGCAGACGTGCTATTCGATCACAATCCGCGGTATTCCGACTATTTGGATCGGCGATTTGTCCACAAGCTCTATATCGAACACACTGACGGACGACGTAACTGGGGCACACAGCTCTGGGCGATCCTGAATTTCGAGCTCTGGCACCGAACTTTTTTAGGCGCTTCCCACATCTCTACCTCGCGGGCCCCGTATCCAACTCCGCAGAACATGAACTCCAGCGAGATCCATACTGCGCTATGAAAATTGCTACACTTGCTGCCGCTCCACTCTCAATCAATGTTCTGCTTCGCGACCAGATCAAGATGCTTCAAGAAGAAGGTCACGAAGTCATTGCCCTGTGCGGAGATGGCCCAATGGTTCGAGACATAAGGAACGCGGGAATTGTAGTAGAAACCATAGATCTTCGGCGGGAGTTGCATCCATCTGCTGACCTGTGTGCACTGTATCAGCTCGTCCAACTCTTCAAAAGATACCGATTTGACGTGGTTCATACCCACACTCCGAAGGCAGGCCTTTTGGGACCGCTTGCAGCCCGAATCGCGGGAGTATCGCATGTCGTTCACACCATTCATGGACTCTTATTTCATAAAGATATGCCGTTCCTTAGGCAGATGGCATTCTGGCCCCTGGAGAAGTGGACTGCGACCCTCGCAACCCATCTACTGTCACAGAGTCGGGAGGATGTTGATATCGCAATTAAAACTCGATTATGTGCTCCCGACAAAATTGAATACCTGGGGAATGGCATCGATGTCGACAAGTTCGACCCGCGCAAAGTTGATGGGTTCGGACTTCGGGAAGAGCTTGACCTTCCCCGAGACGCTTTTGTCGTCGGATGTGTCGGACGCCTTGTCGTGGAAAAGGGCTTTCGAGAGCTCTTTTTGGCTGCAGAGGAGCTGAGTAGACAAGCAGATTTCAGAAAAATTCGTTTTGTCATCGTAGGCCCGGAGGAACCGGACCAAAAGGACGCGATCGATCGCAGCTTGATCGATTCCCTGCAAGCGCGCGGATTCATTCGATTTCTTGGATGGAGGAACGATACCCGCGACCTCTACGCCATCATGGATATCTTCGTACTGCCTTCTTATCGAGAAGGCATCCCACGCGCATGTATGGAGGCCGCCGCGATGGAAAAGCCGGTAATCGCAACTAATATTCGCGGGAACCGCGAAGTCATTTTGAACAATGTTTCGGGTTTGCTGGTGCCGTTGAGAGATTCGGGTGCACTTGCCACCGCGATAAAATCCTTCTACATTGGACGCGATAAATTAGCTGAGATGGGTCGACACGGTCGTCAGCACATCGTTGGCAATTTCAATCAGACGACCGTTTTGCATCGCCTCAGCGATTTTTACAGACGCCTTCAACAGAACGCGGCAAAGTCCATCAGCATATGACCAACCTATTGTCGTTCGATTTCGAAGACTGGTATCAGATTGTCTATCGAGATTTTACCGGTGAGCTAATTCCGGCAACCGACTCGCTGCCGCGGCAACTGGACAAGCTCATGGAGGTTCTAAATCGGCACAACGCGAGGGCGACTTTCTTTGTTCTCGGTATGGCTGCCGAAACATACCCATCTTTGATCAAGAAAATTGCAGCCTCTGGGCATGAGATAGCTGTTCACGGCTACGCGCATCTAACGTTGTACCGAATCGATCGCAGACAGTTTCGTGAAGACACCCGGCGCGCAAAAGAGCTGGTCGAAGATCTTTGTGGCAAAGCCGTGCTTGGCTATCGGGCCACGGCGTTTTCTATCGTCGCGAAATCCTTATGGGCTCTCGAAGAACTGGCGAATCTCGGATTCAGATACGATTCAAGCGTGTTTCCGATTCGGCACCGCAGATACGGAATACCCGAGTTTTCCATGCGGCCAAAGCGGTATCTCCTTCCCAACGGCAAATCGATCATTGAGATCCCACTCGCAACTTCTCAAGTGCTCGGCTTGCGCCTGCCTGTCGCGGGAGGTGGATATTTCCGAATATTACCGTACAAGATACTCAGAATGGCAATACGACAACATGAAGCTGATAATCGCCCGTTCATGACGTATTTTCACCCGTACGAATTCGACTCCGAGCATCTGGACATATTTAAACTTATGCACACAGATTCGTGGCAGAAGGCGCTTCGCGCACACCGATTCAATTGGCACCAGAATCTCGGTCGCAAGACAATGATTTCGAAACTTGACGCGATTTTATCTGAATTTAAATTTACAACCTGTCAGGAGTTTTTGAATGACGCTAGATGCCCAGAAAACACAAGCTTACTTTCATCAACGAGCGCGACAGTTTGATTCTCTGTACGACGAAAAACGCGATCTCGGTTATGTGTTGAATCGTACATTTCGAAGCGCGTTGTACAAACGAGTCGCCTTAACAGTTCAGGAATTTGATGACTTGTCAAACTTCAGCGTGCTTGACGTTGGCTGCGGTTCAGGACGTAACAGCGTGATTTTCGCCAAGGCAGGAGCACACCGAGTTTTAGGTGTCGATTTCGCGGATAATATGATTGAGCTCGCAAATCAATATGGCGAACAACACCGGGTCCACGACACGTGCGAGTTCATTAAGCAGGATGTCTTGACCTGGTCGAGCGACGAACGGTTTGACATTGTTGTCGCGCTTGGTGTCTTTGACTACATAAAGGATCCGAGAGCCCTCTTGTCTCGTATGGCGCATTTGTCAAAGGCGAAGGTCATTGGCAGTTTCCCTGGATTGTCCCTCGTTAGGGCCCCCTTCAGGAAATTTCGCTATTCGCTCCGACATTGCCCCGTTTACTTCTTCAGTCGTTCAGAAATTCAACAGGCAGCTAACGATGCAGGTTTAAAGGATCTTTCCATCCATCCAGCAGGTAGCAGTGGTTGGATGTTGATTGCGAGAGTACCTTAGTAAGGTGGTGTATCCATTCATCAAGCGCGTCATGGACATCTCGATTGCTGCTCTGTTGCTTCTTTTGTTCGCCCCTGCAATGGTCATTATTGCAGCAACCCTATGGGTCACGCAGGAACAAATCCTTTTTCGTCAGAAACGGCCGGGCCTCCGGGAAGAGCCTTTCAGCATTATTAAGTTCCGCACAATGACTAACGAGCGCGACGAATTTGGTGCTCTTTTGCCAGATGCACAAAGGATTACGTCGACAGGTAGGTTCCTGCGACACACGAGCCTTGATGAGTTTCCACAACTCTGGAATGTTTTGTGTGGCGAGATGAGCCTAGTAGGACCTCGACCCCTCTTAATCGCATATTTGCCCAGATATACTCCCGAACAGGCGCGTCGCCATGAGGTGAAACCCGGTATTACTGGTTGGGCTCAGGTAAATGGAAGAAATGCCATCGATTGGGACAAAAAATTTGCCCTAGACGTGTGGTATGTAGACCACAGGGGTCTATGGCTTGACTGCCGTATCCTCGGAATGACAATCTTACGCTTGTTGCTTCGCACCGGAGTTTCAAGTGAGGGGCATGCAACAATGCCAGAATTTCTGGGGAGTAAAGCGCGCGACTAAAGACTCGCGATTAAGCAATTTTTGTAACTTATACGGATAGAGGTGTTTTGCTATGGGTAGTCAAGCTGCTATCGCAAATGCCACAAATGGTGAAGGGATCCGGACGTTTCAGCCAGTTCGCACGTCTCCTTTCGCACCGTGGCCAGAATTCGAGCCCGACGAAATCGATGCTGTTCGCCAAGTTCTCACTTCCGGGAAAGTCAATTATTGGACCGGACAGGAAGGACGCCTTTTCGAGGAGGAATATGCCGCCTTTGTCGGCGTTAGATACGCTGTTGCCGTATCAAATGGAACTGTAGCGCTTGAACTAGCTCTGAAGGCTCTCGATATCGGCACAGGTGATGAAGTCATTGTTCCAAGCCGTACATTTCTCGCGACAGCAAGCTGCGTTGCTATGGTAGGCGCCACTCCGGTCTTTGCCGACATAGATCATGAAAGCCAGAACATCACTGCAGAAACGATCCTTCCTCTCATTACCCAACGCACTCGAGCGATAATCGTAGTGCATTTGGCGGGTTGGCCGTGTGAAATGGATCCGATCCTCGAACTAGCACGTCACCACAACCTGAAAGTGATTGAAGATTGTGCACAGGCCCACGGCGCGAAATACAAAGGCCGACAAGTTGGGGCAATGGGGCACATCGGTGCGTTTTCATTCTGTCAGGACAAAATCATGACCACAGGCGGAGAAGGTGGCATGATTACAACAAATAACGAGGACCTTTGGAAGCGTGCCTGGAGCATAAAAGATCACGGGAAAAGCTATGACGCTGTGTATGATCGCCAGCATCCTCCTGGCTTTCGATGGCTTCACGAGTCCATTGGTACCAATTGGCGTCTCACAGAAATGCAGTCGGCTTTAGGGCGGGTTCTTTTGCGTAAGCTTCCAAAACGGGTACAACTTAGGCGGAGTAACGCCAACAGATTGAACGGGTTGTTCGCCGGTGATTCTGCGATAAGACTAACCATTCCCCCTAAGCCTGTTTTCCACGCATATTACAAGTATTATCTGTTTCTGCAGATGGCCGCGCTCGAAGCGAACCGTCAAACAATCATTCAGGAAGTAAACCGTGAAGGCATTCCCTGTTTTTCGGGGACTTGCAGCGAAATCTATCTAGAGGAAGCGATTCCGAAATTATGGCGACCAAAGGTGCGACATGAGGTCGCCAAAGAACTCGGAGATACGTCACTCATGTTCCTTGTACATCATACTTTGACAGAAGCGGACATGACGGACACGTACTTGGCAGTGACCAAGGTTCTGAATAGATACAGGCGATAGCACGCCTATTGTCCACGGTTCAACTCACTGCAGCTATAGTCTCCACTTCTTCGCGCTCTGTTCGATAATCAATGGGTAGTTTATGCAGCAGAGTCTGAATTGCTTTGTCGGATTCGTGTACCCGTGCAGTGCGCTCCAACTCGTCCAACAGGTGTAAAAAATTTGCCGGCGCCGCGATGGCTCGTACCTGGAAAACGTGAGGAAATTCCGTGCTTGTCACCTGTGCGTCTTCACGCCAAAGTTGCTCATGAAGCTTTTCCCCAGGACGCATTCCCACGACCTTTATTTCTATATCCTTTCCGGGCGCGAGTCCCGCGAGGCGGACAATCTGTTTTGCGAAGTCGATGATCCTGACAGGGTCCCCCATATCCAGCATGAAAATGTCACCTGAAAACGCGAGTGTGGCAGCCTGTAGAACCAGCTGGACAGCCTGCGGAATGGTCATGAAGTAGCGCGTCATTTCCGCATGTGTAATTGTAATCGGTCCACCAGCGGCAATTTGACGCAGGAAGATTGGTATAACGCTACCTCTGCTTCCCAGGACGTTGCCAAAGCGCACACAGGCAAACTGAGTCTCGTGGCGCCCCCGAGCAGCTTCGGTTGCTCGCTGTTGGATCAGCATTTCAGCGACGCGCTTCGTGGCCCCCATTACGCTAGATGGGCGCACGGCCTTGTCTGTTGAGATCATCACCACGCGCTCGCAGCAACTCCTAATCGCAGCGTCCACGAGTTCGCGCGTACCGCAGACATTATTCAGAACAGCTTCGCAGCAATTCTCCTCCATGACCGGTACGTGTTTATACGCGGCTGCATGAAGCGCGATTTTTGGGCTATACTTTTCAAAAACCGATTGCATCAGGTCGCGATCGCGAATGTTTCCAACGACCGGGATGATTTCCTTCGCTACTTTCTTTGCCTCAAGCTGGTTCATGAGCTCAAAAATGGAATTCTCATCGTGATCGAGAACTACAAGTCGTCTGACATTCAGGTCTGCCAACTGTCTCGTGAGTTCTGAACCGATCGAGCCACCCGCTCCCGTAACCAGAACTGTTTGCGCTCCGAAACACTCTTTCACGGCAGGGTGAGGCTCGTTGTTCATCTCAGTCCGTGTGCGTGCAATCTGATCAATGCCCACAACGCGGCTGACGTGTACCCGACCCTGTAAGAAATCGCCCACCGATGGGAGTATCTTCACCTGAATATCAAAATCTGTTGCATCCTGAATCACCTGCGCAGCGCATTCCAGGTTGGCGCCAGAGAGAATCACCAATTCAATCTGGTAAATCATCAGAAGGCTTGATAAAGAAGCCGGCAACCCCAAAACGGGAACACCTAGAATGTGAATACCAAGCAGGCGTTCGTCCTCGCTCAACAGGCCAATAATATGCGCTTCCTTGCAAGAGCGTACGTGGCGTACGGTTGCTGCCAAAGTTGCCTCATTGCCGACAACCAAGGCTCGTGCTCGTTGGGTTGGAGCGTGCACCAACTCATGTGTCAATCGGCGAGTCACCCTCAGCATGCCTGCAAACGTCAAAAAGATCCCGAATTCCAAAATCAAAACGCTATAGGGAATGACTGGAAGATTATGGAGAAATGTCCGCACTAGCAATAGGGCAACGGTCAGCGGAAGGGAGCGCAATATCAACGACAGGCTATCCCGAAGATCAAAGAATCTCCAAGTCGCGTTATATCCATGCATGAGAACCAGAGTTAACGGACGTAAAATTGCTACGACACACAACCAGGTCCATAGCCCCCTGTGCATATCTGCTGGAACGTGGAAATCAAATCGCAGAGCGTATGCGTACACAAGCGCGAACGCAGCTGTGACCGCATCCGCAAACACTTGAACATAGCGATGGAATACCCACTTGGGAATGCGAGTGTGGGGTTTAGTCTGCTCTCGACTCTGCACCCCTATGCGATGAAAGTAGCCCACCAAATTCCTCCTAGTAACTCTCTTTCGAATATCTGAGGATCTATCAGAGGTGCAATTCAAATTTCTTGCTGATACTGGTGTTACGGGTTTTTCCGCTGCCTTGCAGCATTAGATCTTCCAAAGTTCGCCGTCGTACACCTAGGAGATCTCCGCCTCTTCGGGTATCGAATAGCGTTGGACGAAGTGGGAAATCGTACGCAAAAGACATCCACTCCCTTATAGTTCATACACTTTACCGAGTATCATAAATCTTGGCAACACTTTGAAATAACAATATCTTATTACAGAATTCCGGAAACGCTTTTGTAGAGTCCTAGTGATTCGCAGCAAACGCAACTCTTGTGCTGCATCCTGCATCTAAGCGGGATCCGTCAGGCTCGGCCAGATCGCCCGACGCCAACTAATGCAGGGGAGAAGTTAACTCAGCATCTCCAGTGTGAACAATGTCCCGGCCCTTATATTCTGCCGGACGGACTGCCCAAGCAGTCGCGATCGCATCGCCGGGGGGAGCCCAGTTCCGGGGCGAAGTATCGCAACCATTTCTTCTGCTAGAATCGCGCCCGCGGGAATATCACACGCAGCAACTAGGGATCGTCGCGCCACGGCGGCGGTGTTCATTTCCTCATTGGCTGGCAGCTTTTTCCCGTCTCCTAATGCAGCTTCAATGTTACGAATGCTCCGCACCATCGATGCCAGTTCAGCGAACTCTAATGAAGCCCGGTGATCTGGTCCGGGAAGGTCACGACTAGTCGTAAAGTGCTTTTCTATTACACATGCTCCCAAGGCAACGGCGGCATTAGCAATCTCGATACCGTCGGTGTGATCTGAATAGCCGACTGGCACGCCGAACGCTTCAGCCATCGTTTGCATTGCCCGAAGGTTGATGCTCGAAGGGCTCGCCGGATAATTGCTCACACATTGGAGTAAAAGTAATTGGCTATTACCTGTTTCGCGGATGAGTTTTACTGCTTCCTCGACCTCTGCCAGGGTCGACATCCCGGTCGAAACAATCAACGGGCGACCCTTTCGTGCAACATGCTCCAAGAACGGCAGGTTTGTAATTTCGCCTGACGGAATCTTGAAAGCTGGCACGTTCAACTCGCTCAAAAAATCAGCGCTCTCGTAGTCAAACGGCGTGGATAGGAAGAGGATACCTTTTGACCCGCAGTATGCGTGCAGTTCGCGGAACGCCTCAAATGATAACTCTAGTTTCTTGCCCATTTCTAGCTGAGACTCTTCCACTTCAGTAGTCTGAAGTTGATAGGTCGCTTTCGGAGCCGCTGGTGAACAAACCTTTTCAGGCTTGAACGTCTGGAACTTCACAGCATCTGCACGGGCCTCCGCTGCAATGTCTACGAGTTGTCGTGCCATTTGCAGGCTTCCATTATGGTTGACACCTGCTTCGGCAATAATGAAACACGGTTCACCTTCTCCGACCTTTCGTCCACCAAATCTCATGGTTTTTAACTCTTTGCTCGACTGCATGCCTGACCCTCTGTGTTTCATGACACGGCAAAATACGCCGAGTGAGATTTCCCAAATGATGGGATTCTCACACCAATCATCCTACTGTTTTACGATCAAAAGAGAACCGCCACTAGTGCATACAAGAAAATACGATAATGTGAATGTTGACAGCCGACAACCGTTGGAAGCGCAGCAGACGATCTTCTCACTCATTCGTTTAGGATTTCAGCGTGTCGGTGTTCATCACATTAGCGAACCTGTAATTGAGCACCATACTTGTTTATGAATGAGCAGCATAGAGCCAGTGGTATTCCGCAACGCCCGCACCTCGGCTACCGACGGAGATCAGACCGCATTTTCCCCTACAAAGACCAGCTTTCAAGCGGGCCCTGGGTGTTTTATGCCTGAACAAATTCGTTTAGGCACTTGGGATCCAGTTTGGGAGCAGATTTTCCGTAGCAAAGAGTGGGGGAAGTATCCACCTGAACACGTGATTCGATTCGTTGCACGCAGCTTTAGCGGGGCAGTCGACCGAAGCAAGGTTCGATTACTGGAGATTGGCTGCGGCCCAGGGGCCAACGTGTGGTTCATGGCCCGGGAAGGATTTTACACCTCCGGAATTGACGGATCGGCGACAGCTATTCAAAAGGCTAGCACTCGGTTGGCCAATGAAGGGCTCACGGCCGACTTGCGAATTGGAGACTATGCACAACTCTCATGGGAAGACGGCAGCATTGATGGCGTCGTTGAAAATGTGAGTCTTTACGCTAACCCCTGGGCAAATATTCAGCAAGCACTAAGTGAGGTGTGCCGTGTGCTTAAACCTGGTGGGCCGTTCCTTTCCTCCTTTTTCACCGATAGAACCTGGGGCTATGGTCAAGGTGAGATGGTGGAAACTGACGGTTTCGTAAACTTGCGCGAGGGCCCGCTCGCGGGAGCAGGCTTCTGCCTTTTTCTAAATCGGAATCGAGTGCCCGACCTCTTTCGCGATTTCACGGATGTGAATGTAGAGCGTATCTCCTGGACTTTGGATAGTGAGCAACATCTGGTAGAACAATTTGTAATTACCTGTCGCAAACCCGAGCTTTAGAGTCTGCATTGTTATCATATTGGCAGGCATTGATGTACTTGTACGAGGAGGTCTTTGCGAGCTCTCTGATTCCCTTTGGGGATTGCTGGAAATTGAATATGCAGAAGACCACCGTTGAAACGCTGCATGCGACGAATCTCGCAGATGCAGAGCGCTGGAGCAGATTGGTATCGGACGCGCCAACACCCGATGCTTACTACTTGCCCGCATATGCCGAGGCGACATCCGAAATAGAACACTCGGAACCTGTCGCCATCATCGCTGGACCAGAATCCAGATTACTTGCTCCATTGCTCGTTCGGAGAATGTCAGCGGTCGTGAATGGTACGAGAATTGATTGGGCCGATGCTTGTTCTCCTTATGGCTACGGTGGTTTGCTAAATCTCTCAGGCTCTGAACATATCAATTCTGAGAGCCTTCAGTGTTTTTTTGAGGATCTTCTGTGTTGGTGCTCCAGCCAGAATATCGTTTGCTGCGTGCTTCGTATGCATCCGATGATACGGCAGGAAGAGTGGTTTGCACCGAAGGCGCAATGGCAGCGATTCCTTAGAATCCAGATGAGAGGAACTACGACCGCCATAGATCTTGCGGACTGGGTTGACACAACAGATCGGCCGAGAGGAATGCGCAAAGACAGACGCTCGGACCTAAACCGCGCACAGCGTACATTGCGTGTCACCTGGGCTCTCGGAGATGACCGGGACGTCGCATTGAGCATCGATCGATTCTCAACAATATATAATCTTGCACTCGATCGTCATCGTGCCGATGATTTTCATCGATTTCCACCTAGCTATTTTTCTCGCCTTACGGCCCTGCGCGATCGCCTCGGCATCGCGTTTGCATGGTTGGACGAGGAGTTAGTCGGTGCGAACATCTTTCTGGCAGGATGGAACTACGCCCATGGGCATTTGGCCGGAGTCAATGAAGCAGGGTTAAAATACGGGGCAGGCACGCTACTGATTGTGGAAGGGGCTAAATGGGCTCGAAAGCGTGGCTGCAAATTGTTGCACCTTGGCGGCGGGTTGACCCCGGGCGATTCGCTTGAAAACTTTAAATGCAGTTTCGGTGGACATTCGTATCGTTATTTCTACCTCACCTTCATTGCTGACCGAAAAAAGTTCGACAGCCTCCGTGAGTTACCGAATGCTCCTTGGCCATATCGCATGAATGAGTGAAATATCGTTCGCCATCACTGAGAATATTAACAGTCGGAAAACGCCCAATGAGATCCATCGGAATCGTAACAACGTCGCGAGCCGATTATGCGGCATATCGTCCACTTCTCAAGGCTCTTCAAGCTGACTCAAACATATCGGTGGAGCTATACGTATCAGGGATGCACTTGTCTCCAGAATTTGGCTTGACGGTGCGGTCCATTGAGGGCGATGCGTTCCAGATCACAGAGCGCATTCAAATGCTACTTTCCTCAGACACCCCGGAAGCCATCGTGAAATCGATGGGCCTGGGCCTTATTGGGTTCGGACAGGCTTTCAGTAGGCATCGACCAGACATTCTCGTTGTCCTTGGAGACAGGTTCGAAATGCTTGCATCTGCCTTGGCTGCCTTGCCCTTCAAAATCCCCCTCGCTCACATCTGTGGCGGAGGTGAATTGACGCAAGGCGCCATCGATGACTCATTGCGGCACAGTATCACGAAGCTGAGTCATCTGCACTTCACTTCTACGGAGGAATATGCCCGGCGCGTCATCCAATTGGGAGAAAATCCGGATCGCGTTTTTGTGTCAGGCGAACCGGCCCTCGATAACATTTTGACCGCTCCACCACTAACATCTCAGGAATTAAACCGCCGCTTCGGGATTGACGTTGATAGCCCGTTTCTTCTCGTGACATTTCATCCCGTTACCCTCGAATATGAACAGGCCGAACAGCAAGTTGACGAACTCTTGGCTGCACTTGATCAGTTCCGCGGTCGTGTCATCTTTACAATGCCAAATGCCGATACTGCTGGTCGTATTATCGCCGCGAAAATGCGGCAATGGGTTCGAGAGCATCCCGAGCTGGGTGTAATGGTCGACAATTTTGGCGCGGAAGCCTACCACAGTGTGCTGCGTCGTGCTGTCGCCGTCGTAGGTAATTCCTCGAGCGGACTCATAGAGGCACCCTCATTTAGAGTCCCGACAGTCAATATTGGGAATCGTCAAGATGGCAGGGTGCGCGCAGCAAATGTGATTGACGTTGGCTGTCTTCGCAATGACATTCTGAGCGCCATCGCAAAGGCAGCCTCTAGCGGGTTTAGAGAATCTCTTCATTCTTTAGTGAACCCTTACGCAAGCAAAACAGGTTCGGCCGTTTCCACGATCACAAATGTTCTCAAACGTATTGATCTCGGCGATTCCCTCGTTCAAAAGAAGTTTCATAACTTACGCGCTCCTTAACGGCACTGTTACCATAATCGCCGGTCGTGTGTGCACTTTCATTGAAGGTACGGCAAAGCTGCGGAATATGCGGAATAAGAGTTGCAATGCCATATGCAGGCTTTTGATGCGGCCCGGTATTGAGGGTTCGATAAGAGCTTGAACCAAAGGGGTTATACTCTGATCCAAGACCCTGTGTGATGCAGAAATATCTCAGAACGTAGCCAAATGAAATACTCAGATCCGATAGCTGCCAAAGTCCACAAAGATCCGAGCTACCCAACGCTGAGCGGTGAGGTCGCAACCAAACCTCAATTCATAAAGAAGTTGACTGGCACCTTAGGCCAAATTGATCTTCTCCGCCCTTTTCTGAATCCTGCTTCTTCGCTTTTGCACCGCACTGCACGAGGCACTGGATGGCTCGCGTTAATGCGGGTTGGGGAGAAGAGCATGGCTCTTATCCGGACGCTCGTTCTCGCGCGCTTGTTATCACCAGCCGAGTTCGGCCTTCTTGGAATCGCTGTAATCGCAATGAATGCCCTGGATCTTCTCTCCGTCGTGGGGCTGAAGGCAGCCGTAATTCAGAAAAACCGCGAGACGAGTGAAGACCTGGACACCGTATGGTCCGTGTTACTCATTCAGGCCGCCGTGAACACAGGGCTGCTCTGTGCGACATCGGGGCTTGTCGCTCACTTTTTCCATCAGCCTCGCGCCGCCCTTCTGATCTGCACATTCGCTGGGGCTGTGCTGCTGGAAGGCTTCGTGAACATTGGTATTGTTTATTTCGATCGCGATCTACTCTTTCTAAAACAATGCCAATTTGTGCTTACACCCGCGATTTGCGACCTCGCAGTTGCTCTGATTGTCGCCTATCTGACGCGCAGTGTATTTGCGCTCGTGGCTGGAACGATTGCTGGCAAGATCATGAGAGTTACATCCTCATATCTGATGCAGCCCTACAGACCTCACTTCAGAATTAAGAAGGACAATTTCAGCACGCTCTTTCGCTTTGGGAAGTGGATGTTCCTCTCCACGATGCTTCAGTTTGTCTTGTTTCAAGGAGACAATATCTTTGTCGGGCGTGTTCTTGGGACTGCTGCGCTTGGTTTGTATAGCGTCGCCTTTTCCATTGGGAATCTTACCCGCACCGATATTGGCATCATCCTACAGCGCGCTCTCTTTCCCGCATTGGCACGGATGCAGGATGATCGCGACGCCGGCCGCGCAGCGTATCTCAAGGTCAGTCGAGCCACGACGATGATTGTGATGCCAATCTCCTGTGGTATCGGACTGATGGCTTCAGATTTTGTGCATGTGACTCTGGGTCCAACATGGCTCGGCGCAATTAACGCCCTACGCATGTTAAGTGTAGCAGGGCTTTTCAATGCATTAATGGGAAACGCAGCAGTCATGCTGCGCTCTAAAGGCGACGCGGACGCCGCGGCTTTAGGCGAAATCTGGTATCTCATCACTGGCGCGTCGCTCATCTATCCAATAGGGCGAGTGTGGGGAATAACTGGGGTCGCCGTTGCCGTTGCTGTCGGTGCCATGGTGGGCTGGCTAAGAAACGAGGCAACTGTTCTCAAGAAGCTTGGATTCACATGGAAGAATCAGTGGCAGGCGATTTACGCCAACATTCTGGCCACTCTGATGATGGCGGCAGTTATAATAACCCTTCGCTACTCGATGCCGTGGGGCTGGCATCTCGGCGCTCTGGTATCGCTACCAATTATCGGCATCGTCGTCTATATCTTTAGTATTCTCACGGTGTGGAGACTCGAATCAAAATTCAGAGCCCATTTCTGTTGAGGCGTAAGGAAGAATGCAAATTGCAACAAGCTTCACTTCACAGGTGAGGGGGGAATTCCTTTTTTACTCACGAACAGGATCAAGCAGCATACTTTGATCGTAAGTGTCAGAGCAACCACATGGTTGACAGGTTGACAGATTGATTCCGCGACCAGCGTGCCTTCGCCACTTGATCAGCAGATTCTCAAAGGGAAGTGGTTCGTGGCGAGCTGAAGGACAGCCGACCGTGCACGGCATTTGTCCCCGGCTGCGACCCAATCAGGTTGGGCCCTCTGTAAAACGCTTTCAAGTGTACGGTGTGGAGCCGATTGATTAGGCTAGCGCGGACGGACCCAAGCCGCGCTTGTCCGCCCTAGCACGATTCCTCAGCACACCTGACTAGTTGTTTGGTGACGCCAAGTTGGGAGACCGATGTTGACCAATGATTTCCTGACTCAACGCGGGGAAGAATCGAAGGCAACTCCTGGCGACCCGGATGCTTGGTGGATTTCTTGGTCGAGCGATGCACTGACGCGTTCTCGCTCTCCGCCTGCTCGATCATTTCACTGACGACGGGCGCAAGCTCGAACAATTGCATTTGTGCGTGGGAGAGCTTTTCGCCGCCTGCTCCATACTTTTCAATCCGCATAAGCCGCAGACATTCTTCCAGCACACGAATCCTCAGCTCCGCATATTGCAGTTGGCTCTTCAGTCGAGCGATGAGTTCCAGATCGGCTGGTGCTGAAGGAATGGAAGCTAAGCTCACAATGAGTTAATGATTTACCAGAGTGGATCGAAACGTTCAAACAACCAAGCAACTCATGCGACGGCATGGTCTTCTGGAAGAGCCTCCCGGTACCACCGCTTGTGCTTGGTTTTGATCAGATCGATCCCACCCAATAACAGAGAAAGCTCTTCGTGACTCAGGATGACCTTGCCCTGCGCATCACCGGATTGCGGCTAGGTGAACCGCCCTTTCTCTAACCTCTTGTAACTCAATGAAGAATGCAAATACTTCGATTGCAGGAATGCGTCTTGTGGGCGTGACTCATCCGTTCCATCCGTTAAGCGGGCAGCAACTGTGTTGGGTGGGCGAGCGGTACAACCGCTATGGGATGACTCTGCTGCTCGAGACCGATGATGGGTCGGTTTGCTCTGTTCCGCCGCAATGGACGGATCTGGTCGTTCCGGATCCCGAGATCGTGTTGGGTGAGCAGCGGGCGCTATTTCGTGTCGTGGACTTGTTGGATCTTGCTTGTCTCGTCGATCGGCTAAGCAGGCGGGATTTGCCGGAGAAATCAAGATGACGTGTAAGGAGAATTCTGCCGCATATGTAAGCGAAACTACGCCGCATCTAGCCGAGGTATCTGCAGTAGTAGTGGACATGCATCGGCATGAACCATGTTGTGCAACGTCGTATGTGCTTGACATAGGCTGGATGTGCGGCATAATTACAAAGACTTTTGGCCTGCCGAGTCTGGGAGATTGCGGTGCCTGCGAAGAGCGACAACAAGCACGCGAAGGTCCGAGCGTTGCTCGAAGAAGGCACACTGAACCCGGAACCGGAGAAGGTCCGCGATACGAAGTTCCGCGACAGCGAGTTCTTCGACGCGAGCGACATCGTGCAGGTCAAATACGAGATGCTGCGTCGCGTATCGGTAGAGAATGCCTCGGTCGTCAATGCGACAGAGGAATACGGCGTGTCGCGGCCAACATACTACCTGGCCAGAACCAGCTTCGAGGAATCTGGGATCGCCGGTCTGGTGCCCAGGAAGCGGGGTCCGCGTGGCCCTCACAAGCTGCAAGGCCGGGTGCTGGGGTTTATCCGAGAGCAGCTTGTCGCGGGCGAGCCCATTCGGGCGCGCGAACTGGCGAAGCAGATCCGGAAGAAATTCGATCTTGCTGTGCACCCAAGGACGATCGAACGGGCGATCGCGGTAAAAAAAACGGCGCGCTGACGCCCGGTGATGGAAAGGGTTCGGAGCGGCTAGCGGAGGTCGTGTCGCAGTACGAAGCACTCCGCAGCGCCGCACTCGGTCACCCTCTGGCACCGGAGGCTCGCGGTGGCCTCATACTCTTTCTTCGTCGCGGCATGTGGGCATGGGCCCGGGTCATGGCTGTGCCTCGTCCGAGCGTGCAGCAGGAACCGAAGTATCGCACATCGTTAAGCCTCGCTTCGGACGAATCCACAGCCGTCATCCATGTCTTCGCAGCAATGGCAATGAACGCCGAGCATCGAGGAGCGAGACCATGAGCGAGTCCTTGAAAGTGCAGCCTCAGCATCTCGAGCGAGGTGCATACCTGTACGTTCGGCAGTCATCGATGCGGCAGGTCATCGAGAACGTCGAGAGCACGAAGCGTCAGTACGCATTGCGCAGCCGAGCGATCGCGCTCGGCTGGCATGAAGATGAGATCATAGTCGTCGATAGCGATCAGGGAGAATCGGGCGCGTCGGCCGCCTGGCGCGAAGGTTTTCAGCAACTTGTCGCTGACGTGAGCATGGGCCGCGCAGGGATCGTCATGGGACTGGAAGTCTCGCGCCTGGCGAGGAACAATGCTGATTGGCATCGATTGCTTGAGATCTGCGCGCTGGCCGATACGTTGATCCTCGATGAAGATGGTGTGTACGATCCGACGAACTTCAACGACCGTCTGTTGCTCGGTCTGAAAGGAACGATGAGCGAAGCCGAGCTTCACGTCCTTAAAGCCAGGCTGCGCGGCGGCATCCTTAACAAGGTGCGACGCGGCGAGTATCGGTGTCCGTTGCCGACCGGCTTCGTATATGACGAGGTTGGCAACGTGGCTCTCGATCCCGACGCGCAGATCCGGGACACAATCGTCCACTTTTTCGAGACGTTTTCGCGTGTCGGCTCGGCATGCCAAACCGTGAAGACCTTTCGGAAGGAGGGCCTCGGATTTCCGTCCAGGCGCACTGGCGGCGCCACGGTGTTCCGGCCGCTGACCGTTTCGACCGCTATGCGCGTCTTGACAAACCCCCGATACGCAGGCGTGTACGTGTACGGCCGTCGCCGGTATCGGCGAGCTGCCGACGGCCAGAAGAAGATCCAGCAAAAGCACTACTGTGGTGACTGGCTCGCCTGCATCCCAGATGCTCATCCCGGCTACATCAGTTGGGAGCAATATCAACAGAACCTCAAGCTGCTCGCGGCGAATGGTCGAGGATATGAACTGGCGCGAGGATCGCCGCCACGTGAGGGCGCGGCGCTGCTGCAGGGCCGTGCAGTATGCGGGCGATGTGGCAGGCATCTCCGCGTTCGATATCGCTCAACGCGCGGCAAGCAAGAGGCCTGGTATATCTGCGACCGAGCACATGGCGCTCTTGGGGACCGGGACTGCCAATCCATCGCCGGACCGCCTATAGATGAGGCCATCGGGTCCCTCGTGGCCGAGAGAATGACACCTGCCGCTGTCGAGTTGGCGCTCGAAATCCGGCAAGAGATCGAAGCTCGGCAGCAAGAGGCTGATCGGCTGCGCTGCCGCGCGATCGAGCGTGCACAGTTCGAAGCCGATCTGGCGCAACGCCGATTCATGCTGGTTGATCCGGGCAATCGCCTGGTTGCCGACACTCTCGAGGCGGAATGGAACGACAAACTGCGCGCCCTCGCCCACGCACGAGAGGAACGAGAACGCGGTCGGCAGCAAGATCAACTCGTCCTCGACGACGCAATCCGCCAACGCCTGCTGGTGATGACCACAGACTTCAAAAAGCTCTGGAATGATCCAGCCACCCCGAACCGTGAGCGAAAACGGCTGCTCGCCCACATCATCGAGGATGCCACGCTGATCAAACTGCCGGCGGAAGGAATCACTAAAGTCCACCTCCGCTTCAAAGGAGGTAAGACCGAAACGCTGACGACTCTGAACCCAAAATCATCAGCGCAGCAGGTCAAGACGGCGCCCAAGATCGTCCAGCTTGTCGACAAGCTCCTCGACAACCACATCTATTCCGAAATCGCCGACATCCTCACTCAGCAGGGATTTCGCCCCGGTGGATCGGCTCGACGAGGACGCAGCAGCGCTACTTTTACCGCGCTGCGCGTCGCCTATCTCGTCCATCAATACGCGCTTCGCTCTCGCTACGACCGGCTTCGCGACCGCGGTATGCTGACCGCAGCGGAAGCGGCTGCTCGCCTCGGCATCCACGAAGCGACTGTTGTGCACTGGGCGGAATACGGCATCATCATAAGGCACGCCTACAATGCGCACGCGTACCTTTACGAGTTGCCAGATTCCAGTCCACCGGCCAAGCACTGCAGTCGCTGGGACCGGCTCTCAGATCGAGCAGTGGCCTTCAAAAGAGGGAAAGAATCAAAACCTTCGGATCAAATCGAAGGAGGTGTAGTGTGAAGCCAGTTACTTGGAACAGACCCAAAGTCCGCTTCCGTCCCAGACGAGGACCTTCAGCCGATTGCGCTGGCCGTTGCAGAACAAGAACAGGTGCCCGCTCAGAGGGTCACACAACAAACGATCGCGGACGAGACCGTACAGCCCCTCGAACCCCTTGCGCATGTCGGTGACTCCCGCAGCCAGATAGATCCGTGTGGCTGGACCCACTCCAAACACAGCTTTACGCCCGCTCCAGCAAACTCAGCAGGCGCTCGAAGGGATTCGTATCAAAGTCAGAATGTACTTCGATCCAGCGCTCGCCCGGCAGCACCACGGCCAGCCCACAACTCGGTTCCTGCTGCGTCCGCGATTTCCTCGCGACCAACGCCACCGGCACCAACCGACCGGCCGAAGAAGTTGGTCTGCGCCTTTTTTTGCAACGCCGCTTTTTCAGATGGCGATCCAGAGTGCTCAAGCTCAAGCCCCGACTCTGGCAAAACTCGCTCCGCCGCATACCGCTGCTCACAAACTCCGCAACCAACTGCTGAATCTCCGCTCGTGTATGTCGCTTGGGCACTGACAACTCTGTTTTTGCAGTCATCCGGATACTTCAACATAGACCTTTTCCCCGGAACAGGTGTGTTCGTCAGACGCTTACCTTTGATCCGCTTTAGATCAGGTAAGAGTCTGAGAGTCCACTTTTGTCAACAAGATATCTCTGTTTCTTGTAATACAGCGCCTCGAGGATAACTGGTGCCACCTGTAGACAGAGGGGTATCAGACTTTTTTAAGGCCCTGCGCTGGGGGCCGGGGTGATAACAACGCTTACCGGAGGCGAAGTGGAAGACTCGTAATCTGTGCTGCCGCTATAAGATGCTGTCACCGAATTGGTTCCAACTGGCAGCGCGGTGGTGACAAGGCTGGCATCTGCTGAGCTATTGAGCGATACCGTTCCCAATATGATGTTGCCCGATTGAAACACCACCTTCCCACCGCTAGGTAAGCCCGACCGCAGGGATCGCACCGACGCGTTCAAGGTTGCTTGACCCCCTGCAACCGCCCGTGGAGTTGCAAGAAGAGTTGTCGAGGTGGGCGACAGAGTCGTGACGACGATCCCGACAGCCGGCGAAATGGAACCCGCGAAATTTGTACTGCCTGCATAGCTGGCCTTCAACGAGCCGTTTCCAACGGGCAGCGATGTGGTTGTAAAGGTGGCCACGCCCGCATTGTTCAATGGCGCCGTTCCTACGCTCACCCCGTGGTTCAGAAACGAGACTGTTCCTCCCGGCGTCCCTTGTTGTGATTTCACGATTGCCGTCATGATCACTTGCGTTCCCGCTAAAGCCATGGAAGGCGATACCGCCAGAGAAGTGGTCGTGGGTGCGGGAGCGATGACAATGCTCACCGGAGGCGAAGTGGAGGCCGTGACACATGGTGTGCCGGGATAATTTGCCGTGACTGTATTGGTGCCGACGGGCAAGGACGTGGTAATCAAGCTGGCATCTAACGCATAATTCAGGGGTAATGTTGCCAGGATCTCACCATTTGCCTGGAGGGTTACACTTCCGGTGATTGGCCCTCCCACGGGCGGAGCGGCTTCACTGACTTCCCGCACGGATACGTTCAATGTGACGGGTCCGCCTACAACGTTTCTTGGCGTTGCGAGTAGAGTTGTTGATGTTATTCCCTTCGGAATGAGGATATCGAGTGTAGGGTGTGCGTAAGATGCTGCAAGATTTCCCTGCCCGCTGTAGTTCGCCATCAGTAGGTGGTATCCGACCGCCAGCGGGGGCGTTGTGAAAGTCGCTACTCCTGAGCTATTCAATTACTGTTGCCAGGGTCTGGCTATAGTCCAAGAACGTTACGTATCCGCTGGGTGTGCCCATTAGCTGAGACTGCACCGTAGCCGTCAATGTTATATGATCTCCCGCCACACGACAGTAATCAGCGGGAAATGTCTGAGCCAGAATTGTGTTGCTGGGCGCGGGACTTATCACGACATGTGCAGCGGGCGAAGTGGAGGGCGCGTAGCTACTGCTTCCTCCATAGGTCGCCGTCACCTCATCTGTACCGAGAGGCAGGAAGGTGGTTATCAGGCTGGCTGCTGCTGAATTGTTCAGTGACGCTGTTCCCAGTATCGTGCTCCCATACTGGAAGGTCACTGTCCCCGTAGGTCGACCAAGCGGAGACCATACCGACGCATTCAAGGTGACGGGCCCTCCGACAACGGCTCGCGGAGTCGTGAGCAGCGTGGTGGTTGTAAACGCCAGTGTCGTGCTCGATAGGCTTGAACTATAGGTGATATCTTTCTGATAGCTCGCGACCACGTAGTGGATGAGGCTGCTCGGAACTGCCGCTGAGGAAAATGTCGCCTTGGCGGTCGTCGAGGCTGTGCCAAGCGTAATGTAGAGGTCGTAGCCAGGTCCGGCCAGGTCCTGTTTGCCGTCGCCGTTGAAGTCTCCTACCGCCACGGCATAGGGCCCTTCACCGTCGGGATAGGTTGTTTGCTTCTGAAAGGTGCCATCCCCGTTTCCCAGAAACACTGCGAATGAGTTTGACAACAGGCTAATATTGTTAGCCACAAAAGCCAGATCCAGCTTGCCGTCCTGGTTAAAGTCCCCGACTGCCATTGAGACAGGGCCATAAAGAACATCAAATTCGGTCTTGTTCTGGAATGTTCCATTTCCATTACCCAATAAAATCGATACTGTGGGGGGGCCGCCGTCACTGGCAACTGCCAGATCCGGCTTACCATCGCTATTGAAGTCTCCCACTACTATCGCGTTGGGAAAGACGACGCCGATAACGTATGATGTCGGCGCCTGAAATGCACCGTCTCCGTTTCCTAGCAGTATGTGAATTGTCGAGTTGTTAAACGAGCCCGAAGCCAGGTCATTATTAATGACGGCTAGGTCCGGCACCCCGTCGTCGTTAAAGTCTCCGTCGACCACTCCGTCAGCATTTGTACCGGCATCGTAAGTCACCGCCGGCTGAAACGTGCCATCTCCATTTCCGAGGAGAATCGATACACCGTTACTGATACGATCACTATTCGGGACGGCAATGTCCAGCTTGCCATCCCTGTTGAAGTCCCCAACTGCCACTCCCCTCATTGGCCAAAAACCATCGCCAACTGTGTAAACCACCGGCTGTTGGAAAGTTCCATCTCCATTTCCCAGTAGAACTTTCAGTTGTCCGAAGCCTGCGAAAACCAGGTCCTGTTTGCCGTCGCCGTTGAGATCCCCGACCGCCACGGATTCTGCAGTCACGTTCAGGGATATTGGATTCGCAAATGTCCCGTCTCCGTTTCCTAGAAAGATGTTGCCAGAAACGACCACCAAGTCCTGCTTGCCATCGCCGTTGAAGTCTCCTACCGCTACCGCCACGCCATCGCCCTCTCCGGTGACCCCTACCCCCCCAGGGTCCACTACGAGATTTGCCGGAAGCGGATTGAAGCCCCAGACCGTTGCTGTTCTTACACCTAGTGGGACCGTGCCCAAAGACATATTGCCGTTCGCCGTGTCCAGGAAGCTCACGCCGCCTGTCGGAGTTTCGGTATTGCTACCCGCAACCGTCGCCGTCAGGGTGTAGTCACCAGGCGATCCAGAAACTTTAATTGAGGTCTCACTCGCATAGAGTCCTGTTACGGTGATTGTTTGCGCGGTTGAAGTACTGGCGGCAACGGCGTTCGTGCCGGCAAACACGGCTTTAATGGAGTGCGTGCCGATGCCCAGTGTCAGCTTGATTGATGCCGATCCTGCTGGTGTTAACTGCGCTGTACCCAGCAACGCTGAATCTTCACAGTAGGTAGCGGTCGCGTCGCAGAAGTTTACTGTCCCCAGCAAAACGGAACTGCTTCCGGCTGTTATTGTGGCAGTCAATTCGATCGGGGTTCCTGCATCTACAGTGCCGGAGGGAGTAAGCGTCAGTTCCGTCGTGGTCGCACTTGTCACAACAAAACCCGCGGGGTTTCCGACCATGGCTGCGTGATGCCCGGCCAAACCGCTACGAAGAACGGGTGCACTTCCCTGAAGCAGTACAGTCTGCGCCGTCAGGTCGGCGCCATTCCAGGCGTGCGATATGAGGATGAGGAGGACAATCCAGAAGGCATTCCGAAAAGGAACAAGAAAGTAATAGAGGCGGCCAGAACACAGTACGGCCATCCTTAACTGTTGGGTGAAACTCTTTCTGAGATGTTTCTTTGACCCTAAGCGGGACTCTTGTGCACGGCAATCCTCAAAAGGTTGTGAGCTCAAGGGGGCCTCCCTGAAAAAGGAAAGGATAGCGAACAAGGAGCAGTAAGTCCGCCCGATCGTGCGGATTGGATTCTAGTCTAGGCAGGCCTTCGAGAGCCAACAAAAATACGACGCCATGCGGGCCTCGAGCTGAGAGTGTGACCCTCAACTACACGCATTCGCGCTGGGACTCCGAGCCGCGCGCATGGATTACGCGGTCAAGCTCGAACGAACTCCCTGCTATTACGGAGGCGAGCGGGTGTGGTTTCGCTGCCCTGCACGCGAATGCGGGAATTGCAATCGAGGAGTGGCCGGCGACGGCGCAATACGGCGTGTGAGCATATGACAAAGCCAACTTGGCTGCCCCTGTTACGTGTAGCTAAGTCTTGAGAACTATCCGCTTTATTCAAACCCAAAGGAATGCACTGGCGGACCTATTCTCGACACTTGGAACGGTTGCGGGAGGCGGAATCTCGGGCGATTCCGCCGTAGCTTTTGAAGCACCTTAATCGCTTTTAATGCTGAGCCGGGCTCCTTCTCCTTTTTGAGAGAAGGTTTCTCGGTGGGGCACTAAGCCAAGGCAAATTTATCCCGGGATGTACCTGGACAAGCGGCTCCGGCATTCAGGCGGGCAGATGCTGTCGCGGCTCAATCGTGCTTACGGTGGCAACAGCCTGAGGACGGCCAGTGTTCGAGGGGATGGCTGCTATCGCTGAGTCCTAAGAATAATGAGAGGTCCTTATTTGTGACGTTGGGTTTAAGATTGTGTCGTTCGGCGATCCCCAAACAGCAACTATAAGGCGAGACTGTGCAAATCGGACCATATAAGGCGGTCCAGATACTAGGCTCCCGGGGGATGGGGACAGTCTTTAAGGCGCTCGATCCATCAGGCAGGTCCGTGGCAATCAAGATGATTGGATCGCGTTCGGCGATTCAAGCGACCATGCATGTCGACCATGCAATGCAGAAAGGCGCGGCTTTGGATATAAACCGCCGCATGATGTTTGTGCGTGAAGCACGTGTCGCCATGGATTTGAATCATCCTAATATCATCCGCATTTTTGATTATGGTCAGCATCTGGGGTTGCTCTACATCGTCATGGAGTATTTGCAGGGGCGTCCTCTCAACAAAGTGATCCCCATCCACGTCGCAGTTCCTCTGCGAACGAAACTCGGCCTTATCAGGCAAGTTTGCTATGCCCTTGAGTATGCACACCAACATGGAGTGATGCATCGCGACGTGAAGCCCGCGAATGCGTTCGTGCTTCAAGACAAAACGCTGAAAGTCCTGGACTTCGGCTTGGCAGCGAATCTGAATAGGCCGATTTCCGGGGAGCACGCATTTGCGGGAACTCCAGACTATATGGCGCCGGAAGTCGTGATCAGAAACACTCGTTATGACTCCAGGGTTGATATCTGGGCGGCCGGAATCATGTTGTATCAACTGCTCACCGGAAGATTGCCGTTTGCTGGGAGGGGAGTCAACGAGACATTCAACAATATCCTACATGCGCCTGTCCCAGGCTTGGGTGCGCAGTTTCAGCGCGTGTCCGAGATTGAACCAATTCTTGACAAGGCCTTGGCTAAAGATCCCGCGAAACGATATGCCAATGCTGGAGAATTCGCTCTCGAATTACGGCGCCTGGAAGAAAATATTGGAGGAACACATGCTTTGCCGGAGAAGGCTCGGAAGACGATTGAGGCTGAGCCGTGGTGGGCATCGACCATGGCTCAGCCTCGAAGTCTAAATGAATCATTTGATGATCAAACGGTATCAACGATTTCTGGAGAGATTAGGGAGCGTCGTGGGAGGCATTTGTTGCGCTTCCATCAATACAACAAGAGATTCCTTAGCATTGTTTTCGCTGGTGCGCTATATGCCGTTTTTATTCCCGTGGTCAACTTACTTAACGCCCACTTAGTCACAGGGACTGGGTCCCTCGCCTGGAACCTAATTACTTACTGCGGCGGATTTGTCGTTCCAGCCGGATTCGCGATCAGAGTTTTATTGGCCTTTCCCACGTTCTGAAGGCAGCGGTCATTCAATACTGGCTATAGGGCGTTGCTGTTGTTGATACTGTAGTGGTGTTCTCCCATCGGCTTCCGTCAGGCGGGGCCGCGATATGACATATCGAATCGCGCAGTCGGAACTCGACCTCGTTCGCGGCCAGCATCTGGCTGCCCAGCAATACTTTGTGAAGGCGGACAGCGAGACCACGGTGAAGACGCTCAAGTAACCCAAAGCCGACCAGCACGGTTGTCTTCTAAAGTATCCTCGCCCTCTCCTGACGCAGAGATACAATTGGGGCATAGCCGCGTCGTCTATCCGAGATGACGATCGACATTAAAACAGATCATTGCAGAACTCGATCATGAAATCGCTCTCTTAACAAGCGTCAGCGCACTGCTCATAAGCAACAATCACACTGCACCAAGCGTCGAACTCTAAGCGCAGAAGCCGGAAAGAAGATTGCAGACGCACAACGGAAACGATGGGCGAAATCGAAGAAGAAGAATCGTTAGCCAATAATTGAAGGTTTGGCCGATACAAAGACAATAGACGAAAAATGAAAGTCCGATTGTGCAAACTCTGTCACAAACCCTTGCAAAGAAGATCACGTCGGGGGTTCTTCGAAACCCGAGTCCTGATCCTGGTGGGTATATTTCCTTGGCGTTGTTCTCACTGCGGAGACTCACGGTATCTTCTTCGTCGACGAGAGTTCCCACACATTGGCGTGTGAGCTTCGACAAAAGAGGAGCCGCTGGTCAGGTCAGGTCAATCGGCTTCAATGGTTTAGGTAGCGGCTGAGTGATCGAGCCTCCGATTTCGCCGAGGAGGAAGGTAGGGGGTCTCGTCCCGCATATCTCAGCCGTCGACGGATTTGGACGCCGATTCTCTTTCCAACTCAAAACGAGAGCAAGCGCCATTTGACGCCTTGCCAATCTTTCAGGGCAGGAACGGGCTGCACTTCATCGTTTGGTAACCGAACCGCGGCGTAAGCGTGGTTTGAAGGCCGTCTGGACAGGATCGGATGGTTGTGTGTATTGAGTGACTGGTCGTGTCCACGATCTTTGCAAGTGGACACGACTGGTTGTGGGGATGTAAGTGAGTTACGCGGGTGAGTTGATCTCGTCTGTGAAGATGTCCTCTTCGAGTGCTTTGCCAATAGCCTGGTCGAGTCGGATCAGCAACTGAGCCAGGGTCTCGCCATCACGACGCCGGAGCATGGCCAGAGAGTTATGCTCATCGGCGGCCACGGCGACACAGCCGACGGGGTACATTTCGCCGAGGGTGATTTCGCCGTAGTCAATGAACTCGGCGATATGCGGCAGGGAGACGAGGTCGACGGCGGCGTTCTCGCTGGCTGCGCGTGGGTCTATGCGGCGGGCCGGTTTGCGGCTGACAGATTTGGGGCGGCGTTCCACGGCAGCAACTCCTCGATGCGTGTGATGGGATGATCGGCGACGCATGTCAACACATAGCGCAGATAGGCTTCGGGGTCGAGGCCGTTGAGCTTGGCCGACCCAATCAGACTATAGAAGATAGCTGCCCGCTCTCCTCCAGAATCGGAGCCTGCAAAGAGATAATTCTTGCGGCCTACGACGACCGCACGGAGCGCTCTCTCTGCGGCTGTGTTGTCCAGCTCGATGCGGCCATCGTCCAGATAGCGTAGGAGGGCATTCCAGCGGGCGAGCGCATAATGGATCGCCGTCGCGGTTTCCGACTTTCTCGGCAGTTTCGATAAGGACGCCTGGAGCCAGTTGTGCATCGACTCGATCTGCGATCGGGCGCGTGCGTTACGGACTTCCCGGCGCTGGCCGGGAGACCGACCCCGGATCTCGCGCTCAATCTGATACAGAGCGGCAATGCGCTCGACGGCTTCCGTTGCGATCGGCGACTGATGCGCTTCCATCAGGTCATAGAACTTGCGCCGGATATGGGCCATGCATGGCGCCTCCTGAATCGAGCCATCCTGGTAAAGCTTGTTGAAGCCGGAGTAGGCGTCAGCCTGCAGGATGCCACGGAAATCGGCCAGATGCCGTTGCGGATGTTCGCCCTTCCGATCGGGCGAGTAAGTGAACCACACGGCTGGTGGCGTGTTATCTCCAGCCGGGCGGCTGTCGCGCACATAGGTCCAGAACCTTCCCGTCTTCGTCTTGCCGTTGCCCGGAGCCAGCACCGGAAGCGGGGTATCGTCGCCATGCAGCTTGTCGGTCTTCATGACGTAGCGGCGCAGTGCTTCGACCAGCGGTTCGAGCAGATGACTGGTCTCGCCGACCCATCTGGCCAGCGTTGATCGATCCAGGTCCACACCTTCACGGGCATATATCTGTGACTGACGATAAAGCGGCAGATGATCGGAGAACTTGGCGGTGAGCACATGGGCCAGCAGTCCCGGCCCTGCCATGCCGCGATCTACAGGCCGTGTGGGCGCCGGGGCCTGTACGATCAACGCGCATCGTGCACAGCTCAGCTTCGGACGCACGTGGCGGATGACCAGGAAGCTAGCGGGAATATAATCCAGCATCTCGGCAATATCCTCGCCCAGCTTCCTCAGGATGCCGCCGCACTCCGGACAGTCCTTCTGCTCAGGAAGATGGGTGTGGACTTCACGCCGCAGATGCGCAGGCAACGTACGCCGCTTCGTTACGCTAGAACGAGCAGCCTTCGTGGAAGGCTCCTTCTCTGTATGCTGCACCTGAACAGTTCGGATAGCTTGCAGTCCTTCGAGCTGGAGTTCCAACTGCTCGATCTGCCGGGCCACCTTCTCCGACTTGCGCCCGAACTGCGTGCGCCGCAGCTTAGCAATGACCAGCTTCAGATGCTCGATGTGCGCGTGAAGGCCCACCACTAACGCCTTCAGCGCCGCCGGGTCCAGGCTATCCAGATCTGGCAGCGTCGCGGAGACGATCTGTCGCTTCTCGTCTGCTCTCCGGTACCGCCGCTTGCCTGTGCTCCGCACCACAGGCTGAACCGTCGCTTCCATCCACGCTCCTCCACGGCTACGGCTTACACCGCACCACAAGAGAAGCTTCTTCGTCTGCCCTCACCCCGTCCAGACGGCCTTCACATCACGCTTACACCGCGGCTATTATTCCCTATGGATCACTGTCTCTGGTGTAAGGGTGAGCTTATACACAGCCACCGGCACGGTTTCCGGAAGAATTGCCTTCTTCCAACGACTTTGAGCGTCACGATCTCGATGGATCATATCAAGTCGACAGCTCGAGACCATGTGGACCTATCGCGGGGAATTGTGGCCTTTATTGCGGCTTGGCGGATTCTGGTTGCGCCGGATCACCCGTGCCAATCGGGGTAGCCGCTAACGCACTGGAAGGCTGATACCTCGATAGGCGATAAACGATAGGCGTGATCTGGAATGGTAGCTTCTCCCGCGCACTCACCAGTGCGATCGGTTTTACATGGAGTTGGAACACCTTGTCTGACCATGGGTCGGTCCTGAGATGGCTACCAAGCGGTAAAGCACCGATCTGGCTTAGGTCCGCTATCTGAATCTGTGGAGCTCCGCTCATCAAGGCGGCCATCCATGGCTGGCCATCTGAACGGACAAGTGAATCTCCCAGGCGTGGCGTGACCAGCGTTGGCAAATCCTTGCTGCTGGATACGAGCTGATTCAGAAATAGTCCTGCGTTGGAGAGCTTGTCAGCATATACAGATGAACGTAACAATTCAAGGGCCTTCTTTGCTGCCTCCTCATTCTCAGCATCGGTGTGATTCATATGAATTCGCTCCAAAGTAGCATCGTCTGGGAACAACAGACGATCGTTGAAGGCATATCGAGTATCAATCTGGTGGCCAAGAACGATGTGCGCGAGTTGAAAGCTAAGGACCGATGCCAAGGCCTCTTCTGTTGGCAAAACGTCGATCAGCCCTTTGCTCACAACAATTGTGTTGCCGATGGCAATGGATTCTAGGGAGGTAGTGAGCAATACACGGCACCGGACGGGACCCGACAAAGAGAGCTTATTTCCGATGACAAGGTTGTTCGTGATCGTCTCCATCACCTGATCAAACTCACCGGGAACAGCCAACAGCCCAGCGCGCGTGAGGCGATCAACCACATTTTGCTCCGTCTGGTTTAACCAGGCCCGTCGGGATTGAATTGGGCTTACATCCAGGGAGTTATCACTGGCATCCGTAGCGTTTTCCACGACTACCGATTCACTCTCGCCGCCTGCCGTAGGAACCTTGAGCGAGTACCCCCAGAAGTGGGTTTGTCCTTTAAACCCCGCATCCTCTACATACACCGCAATGGGAAGCCACACGTGTGGCTGAACATTTGAGCGCCAGCTGTCAAAATGGAAATAGAGATTGTGTCTGTTGCCGCCGCTGAATGTACCCGTGAACCGTACAATATTTGCATCCTGATCTTCAATCCAGATGCGACCAACAAAGCGCCCAATGCCCGTATGCGGTTTCGGCTGGACGTCAAACACCGCTACCCGAACGTCGCCTAGGAATTCCTGGCGTACATAGCTGAAGTCGTAGTGCTGCAAGTCAAAACTCCCTGCATCCACAAACATCATGTCAACAAAACCATTCGGGGAAAACCCAACCTGGAACGCACCCGTTAAGCTGCTGATGAATCTTCTGGCCCCCATTCGCTTCTTAGAGGAGGCCTTTGCATAAGTATCTTCTGAAAATGTTCCGCCAAAATCGACCCGACCCATCATATACACGTCAGTGTATGGAACCTTGTCCAGCACTGGGTCAGGGTGCATGCGCTGAATGTAGGTCTCGACAAGCGGCGTGTGCTGCTCGATCACCTTCACCATGAATCGTTCTTGTTCCGACGCTCTACGAAGCAGGTCTTGCTGTTCCGGTGTCAGCGGCGGCGATGAACGTTGATCTGCTGCGTATCCGGGGAACGTACCTGCAATAATCAGCAACACCACCACACTCAATCCAACTAAAGAGATTCCCCTCATCATTGCACTAATTACTCCCTACTCCTGACAGCATCGGCATCGAACACACCCATCTCCTGTGAACACACTTGTTGGGGAATAGATTTCGTAATAACCGACCGACAATCACCAAAGCACCAACAGCCATTTCGATAATGCTACAAATATATTTTCATGCCAACCAAGCTTTTCGGAGAGCGGAATCCTTTTATCGATGGTCAAATCCCGAAGCCACTCCTACGCTATGTCCCGCGCTGCCCACAATGGGTGGCAGCCACCACAGTCTCGAATTGTGTTTTTTCAGCCAGTAGCTTGTCACCGCTCCATAACCAACGAAGGCAAAGCTGACGCCGAGCTTGCCAACATGGGATGAGGGCAGTATCGGATTCAGTTCCTGGCAGCGGTGCTCGTTAATGCAGCGTTGCGTCATTTCCACATCGAAGACTGCCAATCCAGCATGAAAACCATTTAAGAGAAAATACTTCCGGCTTGCGATATGACGCTTGCCAGATAGTCGAGTTGGAACAACCACCGGCGATATTCGACTGCCTTCAACTTCCCGCGAAATTGGGCCTATCTTCGTCGTCTCCTCAAACCTGAAGCCATAGCCATCGGATCGCGAAATTCGTTGGGAAGGGAGCGCACCAGGTTCAATCCCAGAATTCTTATTGGCTGAATTCTCTTGTGGCCAAGCTACCGAAACCACAAATAGGCATGTAAGAACGATACCAGACTTCGACCACATCGACATAGACTCCTCCTGACCGCTACTCTGTCGGCTACAGGAGTAATCGGCGTTTCAAAGGAGGTGACCAGCGATCTATTCTGCGATTTGATTTAAAAGTTTCTAATCCGAGCCTGCTCCCGGGCCCATGATTCCAGGTGCAATCGTGAAGGGTGCACGGCTGTTTGAGACTCATTCTCATTCTCAATCGTTAATTTTGCGTGCTACAATCCCGACTATTGGGTACTGATACTTTCCTGGGTCGAATGCGATGAATACTCTACTGGGGTTCCCCCTTTTCGCACGAGTACTCCTTCTGATGGCGTTCGCTGTCATACCCTCATTTGCAACCGGCCAGGCGACCACATCGTTACCGGCAGTCGTCTCTTCTCCATCGGCTCCCTCCGCCAGTTCCTCCCCTTCAATGCCAACGGAAGTCAACGGGGTCATCTACCCTGGGGATATTCTGGAAATCACTGTTTTCAATGCCGGCGATCTCCATGAGCGACTACGTGTTAGTGACAACGGCGTCGCCCACATACCACTTATCGGCAACACTCAAATCGCTGGAATGACGACGCCGGAAGCCGAAAAAGTGATCGAGACAAAGCTGCGTGATGGCGGATTAGTGAAGGATCCCATAGTCAGCGTATTGGTCGCCGAAAGCCAAGCGTATGTCACGGTCGTCGGAGAAGTCGCCCACCCAGGAAATTTCCCTATCCGACAGGCGCACACCATCATGGACGCAGTTTTGTCGGCTGGTGGGTTCACACAGATCGCTTCAAATAGCATTACGGTTCAGCGTGTAGGCCAAAAACCAGCCAAGATCTCTTGGCAGTCGGATGATGAGCGAAACTCCAAGCTGCGGCAGGGCCTTTCTCCTGGCGACACGGTCACGGTGGATAAGGCACAACTCGCCTACGTTCTGGGGGAAGTTGTCCAGCCGTCAGGAATCGTGATCAATCCCTCTGAACCTGTGACTGTTCTCAAAGCAGTGGCAATCGCTCACGGCTTCACGCATGAGGCATCGTTGGGTAAATCTCGAATCTTAAGGAAGCAAAACGATGGCTCCATCAAGGAAATACAGGTCCATCTGAACAACTTGATGGCAAACAAGGAAGCTGACATCGCCATGCTCCCGAATGACATGCTTTACGTTCCC
>Ga0206855_10048_pt1 | contig 37475 bp, 29 predicted proteins | sample Alteio_BWOrgCont_51_FD_152637 | JGI IMG/M metagenome (GOLD analysis project Ga0206855, IMG submission 152637) | Enriched cells from forest soil in Barre Woods Harvard Forest LTER site, Petersham, Massachusetts, United States -... | ecosystem: Environmental > Terrestrial > Soil > Temperate forest >...
AACCAGGATTACTGCTATTACAATCCATATAACAGTTAATAGTAATGCCTCTCCGTAATTACCGTTCCCTGCATTGCTATGGAAATCAGGAAAGTAGGTGGTAGTGGCGGTAATGTTTTCATCGGCCGTTATTGTTGGAGCAGCTTTGGTTTGCACTTTACTTAATCGTTGCATCGCCCGGCTAAGTGTTTTCTCAGTAGTTTTTTTCGCTCGGGTTGGGTCAACGGCCAATGGTGCAGATATCGTAACAAGATTATTATTCTCGGCTACAGGTCGGCTTTGGGCGGAAGAGCTAACTATTTTCCTGTTTCTGTCAAAACTGGTTATTTTGAACACGGATGGTAGTTTCGGTAAGGACTGGTTATTTATATAAAACCCCGGCCTGTACCTGCGCTTATCAATGCCTGCTCTTTTCAGCATGCCGCATGAAGAAAAGAGTAATACAACTAATAGCAGTGAAAAAATAGTCTTGATTGAGGGCATTGAGAGGAATTAGATGATCCAATTTACGAAAAAAAGCCGAAAAGGTTATTTTTTGTCGCCAACTAATGTTTCGCGCTTGGCAAGTATGTATCGGTAAACTTCAGCGTATTCTGTGGAATCGAGCTTGGCCTTGCGTTTCATTTTGGGCAAAATGCTGTTCCATTCATCGACCGTAAACTTCTGCGGCTTTTTTAAGCCGTGGCATTCGTCGTCGTCGCATTTGGTGGTATAAATATTATAGCCTGCCGTAAGCTGGTCCATGGTGGTGCCATTCCAATGGCTCTGGGCAACAGATAAATCTTTACTTGATGGCTGTAGCACTTCTGTGCTTCCGCAGCAGATTAAAAACAGCGATGCTGATAAAATTAAAATGTGATTTTTATAATACTTTAAGAAGCGGGCCGCGCTCTTCATAGGGTTGTTGAAATATGCCCGGCAAAGGTAGGGAATAATAAATAAAATTTACCTGGCAGCCGATAACCAGCGGGAAACCAGGAGTTGAATTGCCCCGAAAACCAGCAGAATACCGGCATACCACAAAAGCCACGGAAGCTTTGTGCTGCCTGCCAGTAACATGGTGCCCAGGCCCTGTATCATAAGCAGTATTTCGTTACAGAATATGGCTATAGTGAATATGGTGAGGGAAAAGCGTGTGTAGGGTTTGGATAGATTCAGGAAGCCTTCATAAGCCAGGTAAGCGACTACAAATAATGTTACAAAGCCAAGAAATACCATGTGAAGGAAACCCATAATAACAGGCCTGTTGCCAAACACCTGCACATTTACCGGGTTGAAAATAGTGAGGCTTTGCAACACAAGTTTTATGGCAAAGAAAGTGAATGAAATAAAAACTATTGTCCGCAAAAACGGACTTATGGCTTTTAATTGGCTCCATAGCGCTTTGGCTGTTAACAGCAACCATACATAAGTGGCGATAAGCAAAAAACTGCCCAGTATGGAAACCCCGTGCCAGAAACCTGTTTGCGAATGCCAGAGAAATGTAATGAAAAGAGAAGGCACTATTGAGAGGCAAAAAAGCAGTGAGAATATGTACACAGTCTTTTTGGCCTTTTCACTCATTTTACCTTCCAGCATATTGAAAGCAATGGCAAAAACCGAGAGCGAAAAGAAACCATTATACTGGAAGTGCAGGTAACCGAAAAGCGCGTCGCGGTAAAGAATGGCATTAAGCGATTTGGCGGAAAAAAGATAAGCCAGCATAATGGTGCCGACCGAAGATAAAACAAGGCAGATTAAAGCAGAAATACTAAGCAGTTTTACACTTTTGCTTGCACTTGTCTTTAAAATATCGGTGATAAACCTCCATGAAAAAATGTAGGTGATGGCTATATATGCAAACGCTATGTAATTCGAAAAGGCGTGCGTTTTCTCAAACGGGTCCGTAAGCAATAGGGCCCAACTGCACAGCGCTATGCCCGACAACATGGAGAAATATATTTTTCTATGACTTGGTACCGATGGCATTTTAAAAACCATTAACGAAAGCAGTATAAGGGTAACCCAGCCTGTAAACGCAAAATTACCGTGGGTATCGATCAGGCGGTTGTAATCAATAAAAGGAATATTGAAAATCATTTTACTGCGCATTAGCAACCCCAGGCAGGCAACAATAAACAGGTTTACCAATGAAATGTTAACCCAGGTTTTTAATGTGTGCAGCCGCATATGTATAGAATTACCTCAATCATATTGCGATACTACTATCTAATAAAAACATACAACCTGATATTAATCATAATGCAAGTGTGATATGCATCATGGATAATCCTTTGAGCTACATATACTTTTGGTTGTGTAAAATGTAAGAGGAGTTAAATAAATAACGAGAAACATTTTAAAAATTATGAATACAATTCGCAAATACAAAACATTACTTATTCTTCCGGTATCGCTGACAGCGGTTTTATTCATGTCATCGGCCGGCATGAAAGAACAACAGAAGCCTGAATGGGTTGCACCTTCGTGGGCCGATACTATTAAGAATCCGTTGAAAGGTAAAGCTGATGCTGTTGCTTTGGGCAAAAAAACATACACTACATATTGTGTGGCCTGCCATGGCGATAAAGGCAAAGGCGACGGCATTGCAGCCGGAGGATTAAACCCCAGGCCGGCTAACCATACTACCGATAAATTTCAAAAACAATCGGACGGGGCAATTTTCTGGAAACTGACCAGCGGAAGGCCGCCAATGGCCGCGTATGAAAAAATGCTTACGGTTCAGCAACGCTGGCAGCTGGTTGACTATATGCGCACATTAAAGGCTTCGAAATAATAAATACAAATAATACAATCATGAAAAATATCGGACTCTTTTCATTGGCAACTTTCGCGCTGTTTGCGTTTGCAAGTTGCAATTCAGGCAACCAGGAGCAGGGTGGAACGACTCCAAAGAAAGATACAACAGTAGCTAAAACTGATAATGGTATTGGCAAGTTTTCCAATATACGATTAACGCATCCGCTTGATGACAGCATGGTGGCACGCGGACAAAGCATATTCGATTCAAAGTGCATAGCCTGCCATAAACTGAGCGATGAGAAACTGGTGGGCCCGGGCTGGAAAGGTGTTACCGACAGACGTACGCCTGAATGGATAATGAATTTCATTACCAATACCAGCGTAATGTTAGACAGCGACCTTGTTGCACAGCAACTGGCAGTAGTATGCACATCGCGTATGCCAAACCAGAACCTTGGCGATGACCAGGCACGCGCAGTACTTGAACTGATGCGCAAGAATGACGGAAAAAAATAACCGCATTCTTTATAATATGTTTCTCGATAATTTCTGGAAAAAGCCGGCAGGTAATTTATCTGTCGGTTTTTTCTTTACAGGCTTCTTATCAGTCACAGACTTGCTATACAGGGTGATTAAAATCATTTTATACCATGAGCGATATCACTGCAATTCCCCGACGGCACTTATAGTTTTGACCCATATTAAGCAAGAAACCAGTAGTAACTTAAAACAAGAATTATGAAAACAAAAATGATTACCGCTATAGCCTTTATAACAGCAGGCCTCTTGCTGGCATCGGGCGGAAATAAATTGTGCGCGCAGAAAGACACTGCAGTGCCGTTTGTTAATTCGCCACAGGGTGGAGGTGAAAAAATGTTACTGGCAGGGGAAATTTATACTACCTGGCAGAATACAAAAATTAATGCCTTTCAAGGAATGCCTACTGTAAAAGAAAATAGTTTCGGAAGTGATCCGAACTTTCCATTGGGCCTGATGTTAATGCCATTGATAAAACTCAACGACAGGCTGTTTATTGATGTGCAGGTCCAGGTTACTGCAGGAGTTGGCGCCGGATTAAATGAAGCCATTATATATTACCGTGTTAATCCGTATATGTCGGTATTCGCCGGAAATTTCCAGCCGAGGTCGGGTATATACGAAGGTATAATGGATGATTTTACAAACCGTTATGCCAGTGCTCCTATAGGTATGAATATTGGTGTTGCAACAGAATCGGGTATAGGTATACAGGGTGGCATTCAATGCGGTTACTCTAAACTCGGCTACCAGCTTTATGTGGCAAACGGCCCGCAGCTTACGGTAGATAGCACCGGGGCGCAGAACGGGCAGGTATCATATGGTAATTACACCGATAATAATACCAACAAGGCAGTTGGCGGTGAACTTTGTTTATTGCCGTTTTCAAATTCAAGCCTTGAGTTAGGCGTATCGGGACAATACACACCAAAAACAGGTAATACCGGCTCGCCATTTGAAAGCATAAGCAACACAACATATGCTGCGTATATTAACTATTACCACGTGTTTAATCCTATAATGGTTAGGTTACAGGGCCAGTACGAACATACCCAGACCGATAATTTCAACTTATATACTAATTCGGCCGATACGGCAATGCTTTTCAAATCGTTTGATAACCAGATTAGCGGATGGTACCTGGGCTTAACATTACGCCCAAGCGGTTCACAAAAGCAGTTTATCAGCAATCTTGAACTGGGTGCAAGAATAGGCGCGTTAACGCCACCGGCCGATGCCTTGTGGGGAGGAAACCCAATGAACCAGACTACTATTTGCCTCACCTACTGGTTCACATGGAAAACTCCGCTGAATATTGCCTATGATATATATACGCAAAGCGGCAGCCCCAATGTGTCGGTATTTAGTGTAAGAGGAATGTGGTTCTTCTAAACGAAAAAATAATGAATAACAATAGTAACACCCGGGATATGAAAAACTCAAAAAAAATGAAAACCATACTAGCGGCACTGGCCATAGGTGTAATATCAATGGTAGCCATAAATGGCTGCAAAGCGCCCGAATCAATAGCTGCAAAATCGGGCGCGCAATTGTGGGCCGAAAACTGCAACCGCTGCCACAATGCTCCCGATCCGCATACTTTCAGCGACGACCAGTGGGACGTAGCAGCAGAACACATGCGCCAGAAAGCACTACTTACCGATACCGAAATAACTAAAATCAGGGATTTTCTTAAATCAGCAAATTAACTTGGGAGTTAATTTGAGGCGGGTGGCTTTCGACCGGAAGCTGCCCGTTTATTTTTTTACTGAAGGTGAGGTTTTATATGTGCCTGCATTTCTTTGGCATCTTCAGCGCCGGGGTCTAATTTCAGTACCTTCTCTATACAAATTTCAGCGTTCTTAAAATCTCCCAGGTTGGCATACATTGCCGCCATGTTATAGAATCCGTTTTCATAGTTGCTGTCAAGCGCAACCGATTGTTTATAATAGACCAGTGCCTGCTGGTAATTTTGTTTGTTCTCTTCAATTACTCCCAGGCTATATACCGGTATCGGATTTTTAGGGTCTAATTTTTCTGCCTCGGTGTAGTTTTCTTTCGCATTTACTAAATCGTTCAGGCCTAAATAACCATTACCGAGATTAATATATGCCTCTGCATAACCGAAATGAACGTGAAGCGCCTTTTTTGCCCATTCTACTTCGCTGTTAAAATCGCCTAATTTACCATAAAGCCCTGCAATTGTATTCATAACAGGGTAACATGTAGGCGCCATATTAACTATTTTCTTAGATTCGGCAAGAGCACTGTCAAGCACGTTCTGGTCTTCAAATGCCAATTCCTTTGCCATCATTTCTTTTATCTTAGTTGAATCTGCTAATTGGCAGTGCGCAGTATTGTATGAAAATACCAACAGAAGGCAAATAATTCTATTCATGTGGTTTTTTAATAGTTATTTTTCCAGGTAATCCAGATCCTTTCCATAGGTCTCTTTCAGCTTATATAAAGAGAAGAGGGACAAACCGATAAATAATATACCGGTATAAATGGTGGCGTGCCATTCGTTACCGCATAAATAAGTGGCAAAGGGTATTACCACCCCGGTAATAAGTATTACAGAACCGCGCACAAAGTTCGGTGCCGTAGTTGTAACAGTGGCGCGCAGGTTGGTTCCGAATTGTTCTGAAGAAACCGTAACAAATATTATCCAGTAACCTTGTGCAATGCCCAGCATAAAAACAATTCCATAGAATAAGGAAGGGCTTGCACCATAACAGCAGAAGTAAGCGGTAACAAAAACAATAAGTACAGACAAGGCCAGCCATAACGATTTTTTGCGCGAGTGCAGCCATTGGCTCACTAACCCCCACAACAAACTACCCAGTGAAGCGCCTATATAGTGGAACATAACCGCTTCGCTTGAATCAATAGGGCCCGTTATATGCAGGTTCTTTGAGGCGTACTCTGAAGAGAAGGTAATAAGCACACCAATAACGTACCATACAGGTATACCCAACAGTATGCAGTATAGGTACTTAAAGAAACGTTCCGTGTTAGTGAACAGCATAAAGAAGTTGCCTTTACTTACTTCCTGTGCTTTTAATTTCGAAAACATGCCCGATTCACTAACATATATACGTAAAATAAGCAGCAATAAACCCTGTATGCCACCCACCAGGTAGGCAACGCTCCAGCTGAAACTTTTATTAATAGTGTAGCCGAACACGGCGCCCAGTATACCCACGAGCCCCACTATAGTGGTGCCATTGCCCCGTGTTTCTTTTGTCATTACTTCCGAAATAAGTGTAATGCCTGCCCCCAGTTCACCTGCAAGGCCAAGCCCGGCAAAAAAACGCGTGGTAGCATATTGCGTAATGTTTATCACGTAGGCATTCGCAATATTGGCAAGCGAATAAAGAAGTATGGTGAAGAATAATACAGAGAGCCTTCCTTTTTTATCGCCCAGTATGCCCCATATAATGCCACCGATAACCATGCCCAGCATCTGCATGTTTTGCAGAAATTTCCCTTGAATCGTCAGTTCATCGCCGCTGAAACCGAGCGCTTTAAGGCTGGGTACGCGCACTATATTGAAAAGGGTAAGGTCGTATATATCTACGAAATAGCCCAGTGCGGCTACAATTACTATAATGTTAAGCGTACGTGTTGTAAGATTCGACACAAATGTTCCTTAAAAAATTACTTTGCTAAAATAATCAGTTTTTCACCTGCATGGGCAAATTGGCTGCTGAAATGTTTTTATGTTTGCAATAATTATGCTCGATTACTTTGGGTTTACATTGCTTTTGTTTGCAGGGGCTTTAGCGGCTGGCCTGCTAGGCGCATTATCGGGCCTGGGCGGCGGGGTTGTTATAGTTCCATTGCTTACACTGGTTTTCCATGTCGATATACATTATGCTATAGGTGCATCGCTCATAGCTGTTATTGCCACATCATCGGGCGCAGCCTCGGCATTTGTAAAAGAAGGGTATTCCAACATACGCATTGCCATGTTTCTTGAAATGGCCACAACCATAGGCGCTATTGCAGGCGCTTTTGTGGCCGTTTACATGTCGCCTTCAACCATTGCCATTATATTCGGTTGCGTGCTTGTTTATTCCGCCATTACGGCCCGCAGCGAACCGAAATTTCCCGATAATTTTAAAAAGAGCCTGTTTGCCGAGAGGCTGAAAATGAACAGCCATTATCCCAGTATTAGCGGCCCGCAGAGTTATAGTGTTTACAATATTTTCGGGGGGTTTTCATTAATGACCGTAGCCGGAATGCTGTCGGGATTGCTGGGCATAGGCTCGGGAGTTATTAAAGTTGTAGCTATGGACAAAGTAATGAAGATACCTTTCAAAGTATCTACCGCCACCAGTAATTTTATGATTGGCGTTACCGCTGCAGCCAGCGCGGGTATATACCTGCATCGCGGCTACATCGATCCTGCCATATCCATGTCGGTTATGCTGGGCGCATTGGCCGGGGCCGTAATAGGAGCAAGGTATATGGTAAGGTTCAGGGTAAAAATGCTTCGGAACATATTTTCCATTATAATATTCGTATTGGCCATTGAAATGATTTATAACGGTATAACACACAAGCTGGGGTGAGCGAAGAAAAGCACAAATTCGGCGATACCGATATGGAACTGTTTATAAGCAGGCTGTTGCGCTATGGAGTTATTATAGCATCTGCCATTGTGCTTACGGGCTGCATAATATTCCTGGCAAGGCATGGAACTTCGCAACCCGATTACGGCAAATTTGTAGGCGAACCCAGCGAGTTCCGCAGCGTGGTAGATATTATTTCGTCGGTAATGAAGATGAGCGGCAAAGGGCTTATTGAATTCGGGCTACTGGTATTAATAGCCATTCCTATTTTGCGCGTTGTGCTTTCGGTAATTTCTTTCGCGGTAGAAAAAGACAGGAACTATGTAATTATTACATTAATTGTCCTGGCGCTTTTACTTTATAGTTTGCTGGGGCAGCAATAAAACATTTACGCTTTAGCGGTTTTTCCTCCAAACAGTTTCTTCACTTTATTCCACAGGTTTATATAAGCATCACGGTCGAACAGGGCTGAATCGTTAGCCGCTTTATAGGTAAGGAAAACTCCCAGGGGCATAAAAACAGCGATAGGCAGCCACATTCCTGTTGTTACGGTTAGTGCTTCTTCCATAGCCGATTTCTGGCAGATAATGGTAACTATATAATACACTATAAACAGTATAAGCGACATTACCACGGGCAGCCCCAGCCCGCCTTTTTTTATGATGGCTCCTAAAGGCGCGCCTATAAAAAACAGCATAAGGCACGAAATAGCGAAGGTGAATTTTTTATGCCATTCGGTGCGCATTCGTAATATCTGGTCGTTGGTTGAGGTCTGGTCATCGTCCCTCACTTTTACCTGTGCCATGGCATTGCGCACGGTTTGTATGGCATTGTCAATGGCGCTAGCCTTTGCCCCGTCGGCTGCCTGGCTTATGGGCCTAAGCTTAAGCGCGTTGTAACGGGTCGAACTATAAAAATTCCGGGAGAAGTCGGTATAAAACTGGTTTTTGTTTTTGGCCTGTAGTTTTGTCATGGAATCGGCCACATAGGTCAACTGTTTTATGTTCAGCATCTGCGATTGAGGGCTGTTCTTATATGCATCTTCGCTGGTGCGCATAAAGCGGAAACCTGAAAGGTCGAAATATAGAGTTTGCTGCTTGAAATTATTCACCATAAAAGGGTGGGTGGCATGCTGCGTTTCGTTTTCTATTAATTCCTGGTAAGTATTGCCATGATATAGTTCAAGGATAAGATAGTGCTGGTCGCTCGACATTTTCATTTTACCGTCCCTGGCCTTCACCATCTTGGTGTTACCTAAATCCGACGAATGGTCATAAATCATTACATCGTGAATGGTCTGCTGGTCCTGGTCTTTTTTACCAATGTATATGCTGTAATTATCAATGCCGTTGTAAAATACCTCCTGCTGAATATTCAGCGCCGGTTTGGCCGAGCGTATGTCGAAAAGCACGGAGTCTTTTTTCAACATTACCCAGGGCAATACGTTGTTGGCAAAGAAGAAAGCGCCAATGGAAATTACGAATATAAGTACTATAAGCGGCGACATTATTTTTGGCAGCGACAGCCCCGCCGCTTTCATGCTCGCCAGTTCATTATTCTCTGCCAGGTTACCGAATGTCATGATTGATGCCAGTAATATAGCCAGCGGCAGCCCCATGGGCATAAGGGTAAGGGTAACCATACCCAGCAGTTTTATAATAATATAAAGGCCAAGGCCCTTGCCCACTATATCGTCAATATAAATGTAGATGAATTGCATAAGCAGCACGAACAGGGCAATAGCAAGGGTTAGCGCCAGCGGCCCTATAAACGACTTGAGCATGTACTTATAAAGTACTTTCATAGACTGTAAAGATACCTGAAAAACGAAAAACAGGGCCGTAGAGTATATTGTTGGGTTATTTTTTACTTTTGTCTTTCTCAAAAGCATGATAAATAATAAGAAGATAGTAGTTGTGCTGCCCGCATACAATGCCGAGCAGACCTTGGAGCAGACTTATAAGGAAATACCCTTTGATATTGTCGACGAGGTGGTGCTGGTTGATGATGCCAGCCGCGACAATACCGTGCAGGAGGGGCAACGCCTGGGTATAAAGCACATTATCCGCCATGAGCAGAATAAGGGCTACGGAGGCAACCAGAAGACCTGTTATAATAAGGCCCTTTCTATTGGAGCCGATATAGTTATTATGCTGCACCCCGATTACCAGTACACCCCCAAACTTATTCCCTCCATGGCTTTCCTTATTGCCAATGATGTGTACCCGGTGGTGCTGGGTTCGCGTATTTTAGGTAAAGGAGCCTTGAAAGGCGGCATGCCCATGTATAAATATATATTCAACCGGTTTTTAACGCTTTCGCAGAACATACTTATAGGCCAGAAACTTTCAGAATACCATACAGGCTACCGTGCTTTCTCTCGCCAGGTATTGGAAACCATACCTTACGAGCGTTGCTCCGACGATTTTGTGTTCGATAACCAGATGATATCGCAGATATTTTATGCCGGCTTTGATATTGCCGAAGTAACCTGCCCCACCAAATATTTCGAAGAAGCCTCATCTATAAACTTCAGCCGCAGCACTACCTACGGACTTGGCGTACTGAAAACCTCGTTCACCCACTTTTTCAATAAAATGGGCATAGGGCACTCCAAGCTTTATGAAATGAAAAAGAGGGGCTAAGCCTGCTCTAAAATTCTTAATTTTACACTCTCAATTCTAAAACTTGTTTGCCATGTCGAACGCATTTTATAAAGTACCCCCCGCAAAAAATGAGCCTGTAAAATCTTACGCACCCGGCACACCCGAACGCGCAGAGTTGCAGGAAACGCTACGCCGCTTTATGAAAGAACATAAAGATATACCTATGCACATAGGTGGTAAAGAAATACGCACAGGTAAAACAGTCGACATTAGGCCACCGCATAACCACAGGCATGTGGTGGGGCAGTACCATAAAGGAAACGCGACGCATGTAAAAAAGGCTATTGAAGCCGCCAATAAAGCCAAAGAAGAATGGAGCCATATGCCATGGGAACAGCGAGCCGCTATATTCCTGCGTGCAGCCGATTTAATGGCTGGCCCTTACCGTGCAGCTATGAATGCCGCTACCATGATTGGCCAATCGAAAAACGCTTTCCAGGCTGAGATTGATGCCGTATGCGAGCTGGTAGATTTCTTCCGTTTCAATGTACAATTCATGACCGAGATATACCACCAGCAACCCGAGTCTCCGGCTATGACCTGGAACCGCACCGAGCACCGCCCGCTGGAAGGATTTGTATTCGCGCTTACCCCGTTTAACTTTACATCTATTGCCGGTAACCTGCCTTCAGCCCCTGCGCTTATGGGTAATACCGTAGTGTGGAAACCATCGAACACGCAGATTTACGGGGCGAACATGATAATGGAGATTTTTGAAAAAGCAGGATTGCCTCCGGGCGTAATCAATCTTGTGTATGCATCGGGCCCTGAAGTGGGCGATGTGGTTTTCTCTCACCGCGATTTTGCAGGTATTCACTTTACAGGCTCTACCGAGGTATTTAATGGCATTTGGAAAACAGTTGCCAATAATATTGATGTATATAAAACATACCCGCGTCTTGTAGGTGAAACAGGTGGTAAAGATTTTCTCATTGCTCACTCTTCAGCCGACCCTAAAGCGGTGGCAGTTGCATTATCGCGTGGGGCTTTTGAATACCAGGGACAGAAATGTTCTGCTGCATCGAGGGCATATATACCTGCATCGATGTGGAAAGAGGTGAAACAATATTTGCAGGAAGATTTGGCATCGTTCAAAATGGGCGATGTGGAAGATTTCGGCAACTTCATAAATGCTGTTATCGATGAAAAATCGTTCGATAAAATAAGCGGATATATATCTGCTGCTAAGAAAGATAAAAAGGCGACAATAGTAGCCGGAGGAAAATCAGATAAATCGACCGGATACTTTGTACAGCCAACGGTTATTCAAACAGTTGACCCTTACTATACCACCATGTGCGAAGAAATCTTCGGCCCTGTACTTACCATATATGTGTACGACGACAGAAGGTTCTCGCAAACATTAGATATTGTAGATAAAACGTCGGGTTACGCCCTAACGGGTGCCGTTATGGCTAACGACCGTAACGCTGTTCTGCTGGCAACTCGCAAGCTAACGCATGCGGCAGGTAACTTTTATATAAACGATAAACCTACAGGTGCAGTAGTTGGACAACAACCTTTCGGTGGCGCCAGAAAATCGGGTACTAATGATAAAGCAGGTTCAATGATTAACCTGTTGCGGTGGGTATCGCCGAGAAGTATAAAAGAAAATTTTGTGCCTCCTACCGATTACCGTTATCCTTTCCTGCAGGCTGATAAGAAGAAATAACATTTTCGTACACTTCTTCCAGTTTAGCGGCTATTACCTTTTCCGAGTATTTGCTCCGGGCATCTTCACGCAGTTGTACGGGGTTAAATGTGGCATAACGGTTATATATTTCCACAAGCTTATCCTTCATATCGCTTACGTCATTCAATTGGCAGGTGAGCCCGTTACGTTCATTAATAAAATCTTCAGGCCCGCCGCAACGGGTTGTCAGCACCGGGTTGCCACGGTATAAAGCTTCCGCAGCAGCCATGGAAAAACTTTCTTTTTCCGATGATATAACCACCACATTGGAATTATCTAATAGTGCAATTATTTCATTCGGGTCCTTATAGCCCGCCATTTGAACTTGTTCCTGTATGCCCAGCGATGCAATAAGCTGATTTAACTCGCCCTCCAGTTCTCCGGTGCCGGCAATAATAAGCCTTACCTCATCACTGCCTTTAAATGCTTCGGCAAAAGCGCGTATAAGTATATCCTGCCGTTTACGCTGCCTGAGCTGGCCTATATTTAAAAAATAAAACGGCTTTGTCTTTTTAGGAAACGCAGGCAAAGGAATATCGGCAAAATCGTTATTAATCATATTGGGCAGGGTAATGAACGGCACCCCGAAAAGTTTTGAATTGAATGCCGCGTAATAAGTGCTTACCGCTATGCGGCAGGCTGCGTTTTCTATCATGGCCTGCCTTTCTTTTTCCGTTTCGTATACGGTAAAATGGTCCACCTTATCTATAAACATGGAATGTTCGGTAATAACATAGGGTATGTTAAACACACGGTGCAGGTGGTAGGTAATGTATGAGTAATCGGCTAATCCGTGGTGATGAATAACATCGGGTTTGCCGTTCTGCTTTATATATTTCCTGAAGTGCTTTTCAATGTGCGCCAGGAAAGCTTTTTTCTGCACCTGTATAGGGTCCGGTGCAAAGCGTGTAGGTAATAATCTTACAAAATCTAACCGGTGGGGAATGATATTTCTTCCGGGCACCCATATGTTGAATTTTTCGCCTTTCAGTTTTTTCTGCAGCCACACCATAAGGCTGAAATAGCGGCACATAAACAGGCCCACTTTGTGTCCGTTGTCAATCAAGGCGTCGGCCTGGTTACGCACTACCATGCCGCCTGTACGTCCCGGCACAGGGTACCATGTAGATAATATAACTATGTGCAATTTTTTACCTGGCACCCCGCAGATGATTTATTTTTCTTTTCGTTCTGAAATGCAGCCAGTTGATACATCCTGCAACAGACTTCGCTCTTTCAAGGCCGCTTTTTTCCTCTTCAATAACGCGATAGTCTTTTATATCAAGTATAGGGTAGGCTTCTTTTGCAAATTTAAACTCTTCGGGCGTAAAAACAAGGGTTCCTCTTCTCAGGAAAAAATTCCTCACCATATTCAATGTGGTTTCCTTACCCGGGTATTTGGGGAAAGTATAGGTATAAGAAGGGTTAATGGTATAGCGCGATTCCAGCAGAGAGGCAACATCATTCATATTATTCAGTAAGGCAAAGTGTCGCAGTACAGTTGCATATTCATTATCAAATTCATCTCTCTTCCCCGTCGATTTCGATTCACTGTGGGTGCGGAAATATACCAGCACATCATCAATGCTCAGTGTATTATCGGTTCCATATTGCTGAATATATTTTATCCACAGCTCGCGGTCCATTATATAATGCAATCCTGTATTCAGCGGCATAAACTCGGCCATGACACTGCGTCTGAAAAAAGTGGAAGGCTGGTTTATATCGGGAAAACGCAAATGATAATTGAGATTCTTTTTCTCCGTGACAGTAGGTTCTGTTTTTCGCTCTTTTCCTTTTTCATCAAATATTATGGTGCTTCCGGCCACTACATTTACAGTTGGATTTGAAAATGCCTTGCTCACGGCCTGCAATGCACCCGGTGCATAATAATCATCGCTGTTCAACCAGCCGATTATTTCTCCTGTGGCTTTGGCAAAACCTTTGTTTACGGCATCGGCCTGGCCCTTGTCGGGTTCACTTACCACGTATGCCAGTTTATTCTTGTGTTTTTCAAGAACAGATTTGGTATTGTCGGTGCTGCTACCGTCAATTATAATGTGTTCGGTATCCGGGTATTGCTGGCTGATAACGGAGAGTATATTTTGTTCGAGGTAGCGCCCCTGGTTAAAACTGGGGGTTATAATGGTAATTCTCGCTTGCATTTTTTACAATCCCTGCAGCTCGTCGAGTATAATATGTAATACAGCCGAGTGGAAATTTTCCACTATACCATAGCTACGGGTAGCTGATGGAACAACAATATTTACGTCGCCAAGCTTGGCCAGCGAGTTTTCGTTGGTGAAACCGCTAAGGGTTATCACCTTTCCTTTCATCTCTTTGGCTTTCTTTACGGCGTTCAGTATGTTTTTCGATTCGCCCGAGCTGCTTATGGCAACCAGCAAATCGCCGGGCATAAACTGCGCTATAATCCATTCTTCCATGGCGCGTTCCCAGCCGTAGTCGTTGCCGTAGCAGGTAATCATGGCCGCGTCGGTAAACGACATGGTATGCTTGCGGCCCATCTTCATATAGTCTTCCATCATGTGCGAGCAGATGGAGTTGGAGCCACCGTTGCCTAAAAAGAAAATGCGCTTGTGGGCGCGTACAAGTTCCAGTGATTTTTCGAGTGCCGGTTTAAGCTCAGGGTTGGCAAAATGCGCGGCAAACTCTTTTTGGTATAAATCAAGTTGTTTCATAAATCGATTTTCAGGTTATAAGGGTGCAAATTTAGGCAATTCTGAGGACTTTAATGAAAAGATTTTCCTACCTAATAAAATATCGGAAACCTAAACAGGCTTGAAGAATACCCATATCCATATACATTGCATAGTTAGAAATAGAACTGCTTGAACTTCCGGTTGGTGGTGGCAAATAATAATAGGAAAATGTATTTACCACCCCATGTGGAAAATGTACCTCAGAATAAAGAAAACTAAGTGAGAAGTCTATACTGAACCATTTATTGCTTTTTATTGTAAACCCCATTTCAGCAAGAAAAGCAACACCATTACCCATGCCAGGGATTTCTGAACCAGAAGTATAACCTATTGGCGATCCGTCTTCAAAGAAACTATTCCCGGGATTATTTATATTGCAACTTACCGCACCAAACATTAGCAGGAAATATGTGTTAAAGAATGAATCCCTTGGTTTTGTCGCAGCATAGAAACCTGCCATATATTCATACACTTGATCGTGCGGAGGGTTAATATCCATTCCCGTTTTTGCAGCAAACCCAAAATGAGTTTGAGGTATATAAATGCCCGTCAAATCAAAATGCCCACCTGGTAATGCAAATCCCGAAACTTTTGAATATTCCTGGTAATAGTAAGAAGAACTTAGAGACTTATAATCGATAAAGGGGGAACTAATACCTGCATTGAGAATTAATACGAAATGTCGAGGCAAAGTGTCTTGTTTTACCCAAGTAATCATTTCAGTATTATTTGCAACTGATTGCTGCCCAAAACAATGTATGTATGTAAATAATGGGAAAAGTAAAATAATTTTTTTCATTACGTAATGGCGATAGTGCTAATTGTGAATGCGATAATAACGAAATGGTAGAGCGAATTATTGCCATAAAGGTAGGAAAAATTGGGGGTAAACAAACTATCAGAAGTTATTAACTACCCGCCCGGCTTTTTATTATTTTTATAACCTTTGCAACACAATGGCTAAAACCGCAGTAAAAGAGGCTTCCGACACCCCTTTAATGAAGCAATACCAAGGCATTAAGGCGAAATACCCCGATGCGTTGTTGTTGTTCCGCGTAGGCGATTTTTACGAAACTTTTGGCCAGGATGCCGTTAAGGCTTCGGCTATATTGGGCATAGTGCTTACACGCAAATCGTTGGGGAATAACGGTAATACCGAGTTGGCTGGGTTCCCATACCATTCGCTTGATATTTACCTGCCCAAACTGGTGCGTGCCGGTCACCGTGTTGCTATATGCGACCAGCTGGAGGACCCAAAAATGGTGAAGGGGATTGTGAAGCGCGGAATAACTGAACTGGTTACTCCCGGTGTTTCATATAACGATAAAGTACTACAGCATAATGTCAATAACTTTTTGGCCGGTGTTTACTGGCACGATAAAAAAGCGGGCGTGGCTTTCCTCGACGTGTCTACCGGTGAGTTTTTAGTGGCGGAAGGAGATAAGGATTATGTGGAGAAATTGTTGCAGAGCTTTCAGCCGACTGAAGTGCTTTTTCCCAAAGACAAAAAGAAAGAATATAGCGAAACATGGGGAGAGAAGTTTTATAACTATCCCCTTGATGGTTGGATATTTACCGAAGACTACGGACGTGAAACCCTGCTGAAACATTTCGGGACAAAGTCGCTAAAGGGCTTTGGGGTTGAAGGTATGGGCGAGGCTATTATAGCCGCAGGTGCTGTGTTGCATTATTTAGCCGATACCCAACATGATAAGGTTCAGCATATAAATAAAATTGCCCGCATTGAGCGTGAGCATTTTATGTGGCTCGATGAATTTACCATACGCAACCTTGAACTGATACAGCCTTTACATGATAGGGGCAGGTCGCTGATGGAAGTGCTTGATAAAACATCTTCGCCAATGGGTTCGCGCCTGCTGCGCAGGTGGATAACCTTTCCGCTGAAAGAAAAATCGTTGATAGAAGAAAGACTCGATGTGGTTGATTTTTTACTGGCTCATGAGGAGTTTGCAGAGAAAACTGACCAGCAGATACGAATGATTGGCGACCTGGAACGTATTATTTCCAAGGTGGCTGTGGCGCGTATATCGCCAAGGGAAGTGATACAACTAAAAAATGCGTTGCGTTCCATTGAAATTATTCAGCATGATTGTGTGCTGAGTGAAAACGGGCATTTGAAAAAAATAGCTGAGCAGTTCAACCCGTGTAAAAGCATGTCGGAGCGCATAGAGGCAGAAATTATGCCCGACCCGCCTGCTTTGGTAAACAAAGGCAATGTAATTGCTACGGGCATTAATGCCGAACTGGATGAGTTACGAAAGATTGCCTTTTCAGGTAAAGATTATCTGGTGCAGATACAGCAGAGGGAAATTCAACGGACTGGAATCGCGTCGTTGAAAATAAGTTTCAATAATGTTTTTGGTTATTACCTTGAAGTAACTAATGCGCACAAAGACAAAGTACCTGCCGACTGGATACGCAAGCAGACATTAGTGAACTGTGAGCGTTATGTTACCGAAGAGCTAAAACAATACGAAGAAAAGATATTAGGCGCGGAAGAAAAAATACTGGCGCTGGAAGAAAGGCTTTATAATGAGCTGGTGTTGGCGTTATCTGATTACGTGGTGCCTGTACAGTTAAATGCTACACTGGTCGCCCGCCTCGATTGCCTTATATCGTTTGCTAAAGTGGCTAAGAGAAATGGCTACATACGCCCGCATATAAAAGATGATACCAGCATTGATATAAAAAACGGAAGGCACCCTGTAATAGAACAGCAATTGCCTCCCGGAGAAAGTTATGTATCGAATGACGTATACCTTGATAATGAAACACAGCAGATAATTGTAATTACCGGCCCCAACATGTCGGGTAAATCGGCTTTACTGAGGCAGGTAGCGCTTATTGTAATTATGGCACAGACAGGTTGTTTTGTTCCGGCACAACATGCTGAGATTGGCATAGTAGATAAGGTATTTACCAGGGTAGGAGCATCTGATAATATTTCGTCGGGCGAGTCGACTTTTATGGTGGAGATGAATGAAACGGCCAGCATACTGAATAATATTTCGAACCGCAGTCTTATTTTACTTGATGAAATTGGCCGCGGCACAAGTACATACGATGGTATAAGTATTGCATGGGCCATAGTAGAATATTTGCATGAGCACCCCGATGCAAAAGCCAAAACGTTATTCGCCACACATTATCACGAGTTAAATGAAATGGCGGCGCTCTATAAACGGGTGAAGAATTTTAATGTGTCGGTGAAAGAAGTTGGCAACAAAGTAATTTTCCTGCGAAAATTAGTACAGGGCGGAAGTGAACATAGCTTTGGTATTCACGTGGCACGCATGGCGGGTATGCCGGTAAAAGTGGTTCAGCGCGCATCGGAAGTATTGAAACAATTAGAGAATACCCACAGCCCTGCTTTATTAAATGAAGAAGCCAAACAGGTAAAGAAAGATGATGATTATCAATTAAGTTTCTTTCAACTCAACGACCCCTTGCTGGAACAGATACGTGAAGAGGTTCAGAATACCGATATAAATTCACTGAGCCCTATTGATGCTTTACTGAAGCTCAATAAAATTAAGAAGCATATAGAAGGGAAGTAACGTGATAAGGTAATGCCATTGCTCAACTATTCAAATCATGGGATTAGACAGTGTAGAACTTGTGATGGATTTTGAGACTTTTTTCAATTTTAAAATGCCTGATGTGGTGTCTGAAAAATTGCGAACAGTGCAGGATGCTGTGAGCTATATTTCAAGCCAAATTACATTTGTTAATGCCGGAGTTGATATAAAATCTGATGTAGCAAAACAATTGGCACGGGGTTTGGACATTGCTATTTCCGATATTAATTTAAGTGATAAAATAGATAACCTTATTCCTTGCAACAATGAAGAGGGTTGGATAGACCTTGCATCGAAACTCTCTTATAGCATACCATTTCCATTTCCCCATGGTAAATTTAATAAGTATCTGGACAAGCTATTCCCTTCAAACAGAATCGACTACCAAAATACTACGGTAGATAGATTCTTAGACTTGATTTGCGCGGTTAATTATAAGAAGCTTATAGTGCCTGGAAAGATTCAAAATGAATATGAAGTGCTGATTGGGGTAATGGGACTTACGATAGATAAACTCGGCGTTGATCCCTACGACGTATTCGCTACCAGTAATTTTGTAAATGATTTAGGACTGGATTAATTAAATCTTAACAATTTTTTTATCTTCCCATACGCGCAGCTTTATCAGCTGCTTTCTTGCACTCATCGGCATAGCCCTGTGCATCATCAACGCCAAGGTCGGCTGCTTTCTGGAACATTGGGCATGCATCCTGTCCCATTTTTTGCTGGTACAAAGCTATTTTGTAATAGGCATCGCCATAGCTTGGCTTAATACGTATAATCTGCTGGTAGTCAAATTGAGCCGATGCCTCTTTATCCATATTCTCGCATGCTTCGGCACGGTGAACGTATGCGTCAATAAATCCGGAGTTCAGGCCAATGGACCTGGAAAGGTCCCTGAAGGCCATGTCCCACTTCTGTTTTTCTTCCCATAACAGGGCCCTGCGGTAATAAAGCTGGGAGTTATTTGAATCTATAGACAGTGCGGTTGTGTAGTCCATCATAGCCGAATCCGGTTTGCCTATACCATCATATGCAGCACCCCTGTATACATAATAGGTGGCTGAATCAGGGCAGAGGAGCACAGCCATATTCAGATTTTTCAGTGCTTCCGGGTACTCTTTCAGGCCAACCGCATTTTTGCCATCGCTGAAATATTGCGCGCCACACATCCAGCAGAACCCCATGGTGTAAGCATCCTTAGCGGCTCTCATAGTGTCACTATAATGCTTGGCTTTTCCCAGGTAAATGCATGAGCCAACTTTATCGCCTTTTTCTTTTTTCAGCAAAGCCGCCTGGTAGTATGCCTCGGCATATTTATGGTCAACGCGTATGGCCATAAGGAAATCGGTATAGGCACTGTCTTTTTTACCAAGTAAAAGCCTGGCTTCGCCTCTTTCGCAAAAACCTTGTGCCCACACATGGGTAAAGGTGAAATTAGGAAACAACTCGCCTTTCTCGAAAGGGCTGCAGGTATCGTAGGTAGCTACCTTTTTCAGATATGCGGGCAGCTTATCGCTTAAGGAATGAATATAATTGGTATAGTTGCTTTCAGCAGAGGTGTAATTCTTGGCCATCATAGAGCCTTGAGCGGTTTGCAGGGCCACATCGTCCTGGGCGCTGACATGTAATGATGTAAGTAGGAGTATAACCGGAATAAACTGTAAATATTTCTTCATGCGGCAAAGAGATTCGTAGCTCACAAATCTAATAAATCCCCTTTACTCCCGTATTAATTTTTATTCACATGCCAATAATCAGAATTCCTGCAGGCGCTGCCCCACATTCCAGCGGAAGGAAAACTGCACAATTTTATCATCGCTGTTATATGCCTTATCATCACTTATTTCTTTACGGTCGGTAAGGCTTAAATCAATAAACATATTATGCTTTAACTGGTAGGTTGCGGTAAAGCTTAAATAGGTAATGGTAGTAAAATAACCTTGTGTAATTACATTGTTGTAATTATCAGGGTGCTTGTTATAATCAATCATAATATTGCTACCATAATCGCTTTTGGCCGAATCGAGCCCGATGGCTGTATAAAAAGCCTTGGCGGTGAACGAAAGTTTATAGGTTGGCTGGAACCTTAAAACTACTATGTTCTCGTAAAAATTGGCTCCATTAGGGTCGGCCAGAGGCTGGTCGTAGTTTGAATAATTGGCGTAATATGAGTAATCGGTTGTTTTTGAAAACGAGAAGTGGGTATATGTATAAGGGCGCACCACGTTAAACTCGTATTGCAAATCGAGGTTTTTTATGCCAAATACATCAATGTATTTAAGCCCCATTTGCAAGGCCTGTTTATCGCCCCACCATCCGCTGGAATCTTTAATTTCATCGAGGTTGAATTCATCGATAAAGAAGGTTCCGTAAAGTGAAAAGTGGTGCAGGAAATTCCATTTCCAGGTAATGCCAATGTGGTCCTTATCGGGTGCGCCCAGGCCGTTTTCAGCGGCTTTGTAAAAAATAATGGGGTTCAGGTAAGTGAAATCGTAGCCCCGGTTATGAATGGTGTCGGTGTTTCCGAAGGTTATACATTCAAATAAGCCTATGTTGAAGTTTTTCGAAACGTTAAAGCTCAGGTAGTGCAGTGCCATATATTTCTGCGGGTAAAACACATCGCCCTGCACATTGCCTATAGTGCCCACCACATCGGCGGTCATTTTGGCCCATACGTTTATGTAATCAAACTTCCATATTTTGGTATCTATCTTCCAGAAGAGGTAGCTGGGTGAATAATCGGACAACATGAGCGAACGGTAACCGTCGCCAATAAAATTTTTATCCTGCCCGAATTGTGTAGTTATATGCCTGGTAAGGTGGAAATCGACATAACCGTTGAAGTCATAAAAATCGTATCCCCCGGTTTTGTAAGTCTGCCAGTAGCCTTCGCCGGGAACAACGCTGGTAGCTTTAACACGGTTATTTACATATTGCGGAAAATAAGCCTGGTTATCGGTAAGGAAAGTGTAAAAACCAATTTTGTCATCTATAGAGCCCCTTACTTCAACACCTCTTGTATTTATAAACGTAGTTTTCTTTTTCGACGAATCCATTTCACTGCCATATGACAGGTATAGCACAGGATTTACCTGGCATTGAAATCCTTTTGTAGTCGCCTCGTAAAAATCGTTCTTCTTTTTATACAGGCCCCATATAAAAGGCTTATTGCTTTTACCTGAATCTTTTACATTGCTCCATTCCCAGTTATCATCGCGCAGGTATTGTATATCCTTTTTGTCCACTTTTGAAAAACGGGCGCTGTCTTTCGAAAGCGAGTCGGCCAGTTTGGCTATATCTTTCCTGAAATAAGGTTTTATATTGGTGTATATATCGCCCGATGTTCCACCTTTAATATCAAGCCTGTCAATAAGGTGGTAATAATCGTAATCGATGGGGGCATAAACGCTTTGCGCTTTTGCCGTTAATGAATAAACTAAAAAGAACGCGATAAAGTAATGTAGTTTATGCTGCATATTTAAGTGTTGAAGTTATTTGCGTAAAATAGTTACAAATCCTTTTTTTACTTCGCGGTTGGCAAGGGTTAGCAGGTAGTAGTAAGTGCCATCGGTAGCATTACTGCCCGTCCAGTCGTTATGGTAGTCTGTCGAATGATATACCACATCGCCCCAGCGGTCGAATATTTTAAGGTTGGTATTGGGATACTTATCAAGGTTCGCAATAAAAAACACATCGTTTGCGTCGCCGCTGCCCGGTGTAAATACGTTAGGCACTACCACATCGCAGGGGTTAATATTTACAATTACTGAGTCGTTATTGTAAGTGCAGGCCCCGGTTACCAGCATTTTTACCTGCTTAGGTCCCGAGGTGGGCCAGCTTACTACATACGGGCCACCCAGGCTACCCGATTGCACAACTCCGCCATCGAACTGCCAGGTATAAACATCGCTGGCATCGTTAATGGGGAATGAAATGCTTACCTTATCGTTAGGGCATATAGAATCGACCGGAACGGTTGAAATGTTCAAGGGGTTTGTTCCTCCGCGGAAGGTACCACCGGCCAGGAATACGCCTGAATCGTAAAAAGGATCATTAGCGTCGGCAATGGCAATGCGGATATGATAAGTTTGTCCGCATTGCACTTGCGACAAAGCTTTTATAACTGTAGTAAAACCGCCATACCCTACCGTAGTGCCACTGTCGTTATCAACGTAATATTTCGAATTGCTGTTGCAGCATGCCCCGCCACAGTGGCTTTCTGCAGCACAGTTCCCGTTAATAGTATTAATTGAAATAGGTATTGCGGTACTGGGTACAAGGGCTATGTTTTGCTGACCCACAATTCCGGGCCCGCTGATAAAGAAAGCGAACACATCGTTCACCTTACAGCATGTGAAGGCAGGATATTCCTGCGAACCGAAAGCGAAGTCGAAGCTTACCGTGTCGGCAAAAGGAACGAAATCGAATTCAAGTATACAGGCATCGAAAGTGGAGTCGCCGCAAATGGCAGTCAGCGCCGAATCGCCCGGCAACCTGTTATCTACGCCCCTGTTTAAAGGGTTGTAAGCGCCTGCCGCAACTTCTACGCTGCCTGTTGTCATAAGTACCCCATTGGCAATGCCTATATTCGATTTTGTGCCGTTAAAATAACCAATGGCATGCGCGGCTCCGGTATATTTAATATTCGACACAATTATGCTGTTGCCAAGCAATACATTCTTTACGAGCTCGTCAGGGGTGTAGGTGTTAGTGTCGACAATAAGCTGGGCTTCTGCTTTGTAAAAGCAAAATGAAAATAATAACGATAATATAGCACTGCGTTTTAGGCCCATAGCATGCGTAAGGTACAAAGTTAAAAAATTATATGCGGAGAAAGGAGCAGAAGTTGCATATTTGTGAACAGTTTATTATCGCCATACCCAAAAAAATACAATATGAAACAGGTAAAAGAATATGTAAACGCCAACAAGCAGCGTTTCATCGACGAACTTATTGAGTTATTAAGCATACCATCGGTAAGCGCCGACCCTGCTTACAAGAAGGATGTTGCCCGCACGGCAGAGTGGGTTAAAAAATCGCTGCTCGACGCAGGGGTTGATAAAGCCGAGGTTATACCCACCGCCTTTCACCCTATAGTGTATGGCGAAAAGATTATTGACAAGAAATTACCAACTGTAATGGTGTATGGCCATTATGATGTGCAGCCGCCCGACCCGCTTGATTTGTGGACCTCGCCACCGTTTAAGCCGGTTATAAAAAACGGCAAGATTTATGCCCGTGGCGCCTGCGACGATAAAGGGCAGATGTACATGCATGTGAAGGCATTTGAGCTGATGATGCGCAACAAAATGCTGCCCTGCAATGTGAAATTTTTGATAGAAGGCGAAGAAGAAGTAGGTTCGGAATCGCTGGGCGTTTTTGTAAAGAAGAACAAAGCCAAACTGCAATCGGACGTAATACTTATTTCTGATACCGATATTATTGCCAACGATATACCATCTATAAATGTTGGGTTAAGAGGGTTAAGCTATGTACAGGTAGAAGTTACCGGCCCTAACCGCGATTTGCATTCGGGGGTTTACGGAGGGGCTGTGCCGAATCCTATTAATATATTGTGCGAAATGATTGCATCGTTGAAAGATAAGGACGGGCATATTACCATACCTGGTTTTTATAAGGATGTAAATAAGGTTTCGGATAAAGACCGTAAAGAACTTGCCCGTGCGCCTTTCAGCCTGAAGGAATACAAGAAAGACCTGGGAATTGATGATGTAATTGGTGAAAAAGGATACACTACCCCTGAGCGTACTTCTATACGCCCGACCCTCGATGTAAACGGAATATGGGGTGGCTATACGGGCGAAGGCTCCAAAACGGTGATAGCATCGAAAGCATACGCTAAAATATCAATGCGCCTTGTACCTAACCAATCACCAGACAAGACAATAGCGCTATTCACAAAGCATTTTACAAAAATAGCCCCCAAATCGGTGAAGGTGAAAGTTATTCCTTTCCACGGAGGCGACCCCTTGCTGCTCGATACTAAATTTGTAGGCTATGCCGCTGCTGAAAAAGCCATGATTACTTCATTTGGCAAAAAGCCGATACCGGTAAGGGGTGGTGGTAGCATACCTATTGTTGCATTATTTAAAAAAGAACTGAAAACCGATTCTATATTGTTTGGCTTCGGGCTTAATTCTGATAATATACATTCGCCAAATGAATCGTATGGTATTTTCAACTACCTGAAAGGTATTGAAACTATTTCACTTTTCCACCAGTACTATGCTGAGATGAGGAAGAAGAAGTAGGGGGAGTTGAATAGATTTCTCACACCGACTTTGTCGGTATTCGAAATGACAGGATGGGTTATAAGATTTATTGAGAATCAGGGGTGGTAAATCCCACCCTGATTCTCTTTTTTTGTACATTAGCTTAAATTGTCATTTCTCTCCGCCAAGTTGGCGGAGAGAAATCTAACAAACGGCGTTAAGGAGAAAGAATAATGAAACCACTGATAAAAATAGGATTTTGTATTCTATTATTATGTTCAACTTTAGGTGTATTCGCTCAATCCGATAGTTCTAAATTCTCTTTTATAGGAGTAAATGGGGGAATAGCCGTGCCTTTAAAATCATTTGCACCTTTTTCTTCTGTTTTTCCTGATAGTAAAGCCTCCTTAGGATATACCGTTAATATTACTGTTGAATATCCAATTAAAAATTCACGGATAGGGATAATTGGATTATTAAGCTATGGACAAAATAAATTTAATCCTATTTCATTTAGCCCAAGTGGGGGAGGATATTTGTATGACAGTTCCCGTTATGGTAATTTTAATGAACTTACTATTCAAGGCGGCATTTACTTACCTTTATCATCGAAAGACAATGTGTTTAATTTTCACGTTTTAGGTGGAGTATTGTTTTTTACATTTCCTGAAACTATGTATTCAGAAAACTATTATTACCCAAGTTATGCTTATAATGAAACCTATAGAATTAATTCTGCGAACATTATGGGGCTTACATTTGACATGGGCTTTGGCATCAAAGGTTATATAAATCAAAAGTTATTATTTGCATTGAGCATAGATACCTTCTTTTCTGAAAAAAGTAATTGTATAACGGGTTTAACTAATTATCAGGCAGGAACTAATACATATTTCTCATCACTAAATGTTTTCCTTTTCAATATTACAACTGGTTTAGCCTATGTGATTGGCAAGTAGCTTTCCTTTTACCAATACTTAGTGTAATTTATTGACAATCAATACAGTAATTAACTATTTTCCATTCTTTTTGATGCTCAACTACCACCAATGTTAATTTATCGTTAAATAAATAAGGGCTTTATTGCCTTTATTTTCGCTGAATTGGTCAAAAAACGGGGCTTGTTCATAATATAAGAGGACGAAAAAGTTGGTTAATTGGCTAAAATGAATACATTTGCGCCGTACTGATTCGTCTTTTTCTAACATACCCTTAATTAAAATGAAAAAAGGAATACTAAATCGTTCCCTTAAAGGCTTTATTGCTTTTCTGTTTTTATGCAATGGAACACTTATTGCGCAAACCGATTCTTTCCATTTTACAAAAGATGGCAAGCTAAAAGGACAAGACTTTGAAGAAGTTAACGCTTACTGGCGTGAAGGCGGTAAGGCTCTCAGAACTAAATTGGGGTTAAATACCGCTGATTTCAGGCAATTCATTACTTTTTATAGTAATAGAATTGACTCTGACCGCAATACTTTTATAGCAAAAATTACAAGCGGTGCCATAACGAAAAAAAATATGTTTGAATATATTGCCTTTAAGGAATCGCAATATATTTTCTATTACAAACAATACCAGGAGGCCAAGAAGAATTTCCCCTCGTCGGTAGCCGAATATTCTGTGAAGCATAATTATAATAAGAGGCCTGAGGGTACATGTAACCCAAGCTGTACTAATATAGATTTTGAGAATGGTACACTTTCAGGATGGAATGCGTATTATGCTTCCAATTCATCAAGTACTACATCATTTATTATTACTACTCCGGTTGGTGGAGCAGCTGGTGCGGTTACCAAGGCAGCTTTTGATCCCAGCGCTGCTATTAACGATTACCAGGTTGAAATAATGTCAGGCGGATTTGATGCGTTGGCCCCCTCTGTTCCAACTGTTTCTCCTTTCGGCGGAAAATATTCTGCACGGATTGGTGACAGTACAGTACCGTACCAGGGAGTTGCCATTTTGAACCAGACTTTTCAGGTAACTGCGGCCAATACCAACTTCACCTATATGTATGCTGTGTTCCTGGAAAACCCGGGCCACCCTTACTATGAACAACCTTTTTTCAATATTGCACTGCTCGATGCAGTAGGGGATACCATACCGCATTGCGGAACCTATAACGTAGTTTCAGGCGCTGGCCTGCCTGGTTACGATTCGGTTTTTTACTCTAACGACGGGGATTATGTTTACTATAAAAACTGGACCGTTGTATTTGCTTCCTTAAAAGCATATATAGGACAGTGTGTTACCATTCAGTTCCAAGCTTCTGATTGTGCACTTGGCGGACACTTTGGCTATGCTTATGTAGATGCTTCCTGCAGCCCTGTTGGCCTTATTTCTTCATCTCCAGCATTATGCGGGCAGAAATTTATTACCCTCACGGCTCCTTCAGGTGGTATTTCATATTCATGGACCGGCCCCGCAGGAGGTATAGTTGGCGCTTCCAACACCCAATCGGTGAATGTTGACAGCGCCGGAACATATACTGTAATTGTTACTCCTGTAACGGGTACTTTCTGTGCTGACACTGTTTCTATTACCGTTCCAAAGGCCCCCGGCCCACCTCCAATACCTTCATTTAAGGCCGATACAGTTTGTATGGGAACACCAACACAATTTACAAATACCTCGACGCCTGATACAGCCGGTGACAAATTCTACTGGATATTTAACGGCCTTAGTACATATCAGGACTCTACTACTAACCCAAGCTATACTTTCAGTTCGCCGGGCGTATACAGTGTGAAACTATTCGAGGTAAGTGGTGGCTGTGGTGCCGATACTACTATACTGGTAAAGGTAGACAGCAATTCTGTTTCAGGCTTTACCTATACGAATGCATGTGTGGGGCAGACGGTATTTTTTACCAATACCTCTACAGGCGCCACTATATACAGCTGGAATTTTGGTGATCCGGGTTCGGGCCCTGCCAACACAAGTACCATCCTCGATCCTACCCACATTTATGGCTCTGCAGGAACATATACTGTAACCCTAGTGTCAAGTAGCGGAGGTTCATGTTCAGATACTCTTAAAGAAGCTGTTACTATAACCTCGCCTCCGGTGGTTACAGTCAGCGGTACCGATTCAATATGCCCCGGTGCCAGTGATGTTCTTACAGCTTCTGGCGCTACCAGTTATATATGGCAGCCCGGTGGCCTTTCAGGAGCTACTGTAACTGTAACTCCGTCAGCAACTACAACCTATACAGTTACCGGTACCACCGGTTTATGCAGCCACGATAGTACATTTACTGTAGTGGTAAAAGTAAACCCTACCGCCGGAATTACAGCCAAGCCCGATACCATTTGCGTTGGCGACAGCGCACATTTATATGCCTCGGGTGGAGGAACATATCTCTGGTCATCGCCCAGCAGCACATCTGACAGTATTTGGGTAAAACCCGGTTCAACTACAAATTACAATTTGCTGGTAACCAAAGATGGTTGTTCGGTTGGTGTAAATAAAACAGTAACTGTTCAATCGGCGGCATCTATTATTCTTACCCTTTCGAAAGACAGCATTTGCCCTAACGATAGCGCTACACTTACTGTAACAGGCGCTAATACTTATGTATGGAGCACTGGTGCAACCACCAGTTCTATTACGGTTTCCCCGGGCGTTACAACCCCGTATTGGGTAGTTGCCCAGAATTTATGTGCAAAAGATTCACTGGCTAAAACACTTCATATAGTACCTTTCCCTACGCCTCTTGTTTCAGGTAATGATTCTATTTGCACAGGAAGCAGTACTACTTTAACAGCTACAGGTGGAACAACCTATACATGGAACCCAGGCTCTTTATCCGGTGCGGTTGTAACCGTAAAACCGGTTTCAACTACAACATATACTCTTGAAGCAGCCAACGGCGCTTGTAGTAAAGATACTACCTTCACGGTATATGTATCGCCATATCCTACTCCGTTAATAACAGCCGTACCCGACAGCGTTTGTCCGGGCGGCTCTTCAGTGCTGACTGCCAGCGGAGGCGGAACATATAGCTGGGCCACAGGCCAGACAAGCGATACACTTACAGTGGCCCCGGTAACAACTTCTGTATATACGGTAACTGTTACCAAGAATGGGTGTTCAATCTCTACCACAGGGCAGGTTAATGTAATAGTGCCCGGCTCTACTACACTGGTGCTTTCGCGCGATAGTATTTGCCCTTCAGATACAGCCAGCTTTAAAGCAGCAGGAGCCACCACCTATTCGTGGAGCCCTGCAGCAGGATTAAGCTGTACCAATTGCCCTAATCCTGAGTTTACAGGAACAGTAACAGCGGGAAATTATACCTACACCCTTATTGCACATACAAAATGTGCTATTGATACCTTGAAAAAAACAATAACAGTAGTAGGTACTCCGACTGTAACCATAGTTGGTAACGACTCAGTTTGCGCGGGCACCAATACTGTGCTTACCGCATCGGGAGGTTCGAGTTACAAATGGAGCACCGGTTCAACGAAAGCGTCAATAATAGTAAGCCCTAGTGTAAACACTACTTACTATGTAACGGTTTCGAACGGACATTGCAGCACAATAGATTCATTTAGGGTGAGAATTAAACCTTTACCTATAGTTACCATAACAGGCCCGACAACGGCTTGCAGTGGCGATAATGTTACCATTACGGCTACCGGCGGCGGAACCTATGAATGGAGTACAGGGCAAAGCTCAAGCTCTATTACTGTGCCTGCTACCGCGGCACTTAGTAACCTTTATGTGGTGGTAACCAAAGGTTGCGCCGATACAGTGAAATACCCGATAAGTGTGGTTGCAACCAAGGGCGTAGTGGCATGGGCGCATCCTGATACTGTTCCGCTCGGCACGGTTGTAAACATTAATGCATCGGGTGTAACAGGTTATGTATGGAGCCCTTCTTCGCAGGTTAATTGTTATACATGCCCTAATACCACAACTGCAGGCCTAACTAACAACACTACATTTACCGTAACCGGTACCGATAGTAACGGTTGTGTAAGTACTGCCGAAGTAACTATTTACATAGAGTGCGAGGATTTCTTTGTCCCCAACGTATTTACACCTAATGGCGATGGAGACAATGATGAGTTTATTGTAAGGCAAGTAATAACAAAAACTCCGCTTACACTTACCTCTAATCCGGAGGAGCCTGATTACACCATTGAGATATTTGACAGGTGGGGTAAGAAGGTATTCAGCGCTAACGGTTCTACAGCCGCTCCATGGAATGGTAAGATAGATAATACAGGTGGTGATGCCCCTACAGGTGTGTACTACTATATTATTAAATCTACCTGCGATAACAACAATTACGACCAGCACGGTTTTGTGCAGCTGATACGTTAAAGAAAAAATAACTATTAAGAAAGGGTGAAAGTTTTCTTTCACCCTTTTTTCTTTGACTGTTGGCGGGCAGTACAGGTGCTTTATACGTATTTCACTTAAAAGCAGTACCTTTGATACTTAAACTATACCTTTTAGAATGAAAAAATCTACTTTTTTCCTCGCTAAAACCCTGGTATTGCTTTCCTTCATTTCTTCTGTAACCGCTTTTTCCCAAAGCAAGCCCGACATGGATGAGGCCGATAAAGGCTTTATTATTTTCGGAAAAGTATTGGAAAAAGTACGTGAAAATGTGGGTGCAAGCAAAGAAGATTTCAGGATTTTCCAGTCGTTTTACGGGCAAAAAATTGATAATGAAAGAGGAAAATTTTTCAGTTCATTAGGCAGCGCCCGTTTTGATGAAAAGGCTGCTGAAAATAAAATGAAAGATGAGGAAACACGTATTACTGCTTTATATAATCAGTTTGTAGAGGTAAGGAAAGAATACCCTTCTTCAGTTGAGGAATTCAGGTACCCTGCACACCGTCTTATGGGTACATGCGACTCAAGTGGCTGCACTAATATTAACTTTGAACAGGGCACGCTTAACGGCTGGAATGCCTTTTACGGTTACGACAATAACAGCAGCGGCTTCCCTTATTTCAATGTAACAGATATTACGGGCGGGCCTGCCGGCGCAGTTACTGAGGCTGCTAATGATGCATTTACATCAACATCAGGTTATTATAATGCCGGTATTGGACCAAATCCCAGCCCCGATTACCAGATAAGCATAACTTCAGGCGCACGAGGCGATGCATTGGTGCCTACAGTTCCTGTTGTGTCTCCTTTCGGCGGAAAATATTCAGCTATGGTGGGCGACAGTACCCTGCGGAATTACGGAGTAGCTATTCTTTCAAAGACCTTTTTAGTAAACTCAAGCAACGATAACTTTACATACCAATACGCGGTTTTTCTTGAAAACCCTGTTTCACATAGTTATTATCAGCAGCCATTTTTTAAAGTTGCTGTGTTAGATGAACTGGGAGATACCATTCCTTTCTGCGGAGAATACACAGTGGTTTCAAAAGGCGGCCTGCCTGGATTTACAGCTATTTATTATCCGCCTAATGGAGATTCAGTGTACTATAAAAACTGGACCGTAGTTGATGTGCCCCTGAAAAAATATATAGGCCAATGCGTTACCGTAGTTTTTGAATCAGGCGATTGTGGCCTTGGCGGACATTTTGGCTATGCCTATGTAAGCGCTTCATGTGCTCCGCTGGGTGTGCTGAGCTCTTCACCGGCTTTATGCGGACAGAAAACAATTACCGTTACAGCTCCTCCCGGTTTTGCGGGCTATTTGTGGAGCGGACCGACAAACGGAATAGTAGGCGCAGATAGCACCCAGAATATTTCAGTTGACAGTGCAGGAACATATACAGTTGTATTAACACCGGTTACCGGCGCAAGTTGCGCCGATACGCTTAGTATAACAATCGGCAAGGCTCCCGGCCCTCCGCCTACAGCTAACTTTACTGCTGACACCGTTTGTGCGGGACAGGCCACTACATTTAATAATAAATCGAACCCGATAACGGGTAAGTTTTACTGGGATTTTTACAACACCGGAACATTTGAAGATTCAACCGTTAACCCTACATGGACATACGCCCATGCAGGTACCTATTTTGTAAAACTGTATGAAAATAATAATGGTTGCGGGGCCGATACAATATTGAAAGTTATAGTAGACAGCTCATCTATAGCCTCATTTACGGCTCCCAGTGTCTGCCTCGGGCAATCGGTAACTTTTACAAATAACTCGGTGGGTGCAACTTCCTATGCCTGGAATTTCGGCGACCCTTCTTCAGGTATAAATAATACAAGTACCCTTACCAATCCTTCGCATACCTATGGCTCCATAGGGACATATACTGTTGTACTGGTTACCAAAATAAAGGGCAGTACTTGCGCCGATACAGCTAAAGAAGTAATTACCGTATCACCTATTCCTGTGCCTAATATTGTGGGTAACCACAACATTTGTGCGTGTACCAACACCGTGCTTACTGCTTCGGGTGGTTCAACCTATTCATGGGCTCCGGGCGGAGGTACAACAGCTTCCATAACAGTTAAGCCTTGCGTTAATACTGTCTATACTGTAACTGTTTCGAATGGAGTTTGCACAGCAACAGATACGTTCGCGGTAATTGTTACACCCTTACCTGTGGTTACGGTTACAGGCGCCACCAATGTTTGCCAGAACGACAGCGTAACACTAAGCGCAACCGGCGGAGGTGTGTACGAATGGAGCAATAAATCGACAAACAGTTCCATTACAGTACTGGCATCGAAAGATTCGACCTATTATGTTGTGGTAACAAAAGGTTGCGCCGATACAACTTTCCATACTATTACTGTTATTCCTGTGAAAGGCATTACAGCTTGCTGCGATACAACCATAGCCCCCGGAACCAGTGCAGGAATAGGCGCAAGTGGTGCCGTTGGTTATGTGTGGAGCCCTTCAGGCAGTGTTGATTGTTATACATGCCCGGTTACTAATGCTACACCAAGCGTGACTACTACCTATACGGTTGTGGGAACGGATAGCAACGGCTGTAAGAGTTATGCAGAGGTTACTATAACATTGGAATGCACCAATTATATTATACCGAATGTATTTACGCCTAATGGCGACGGTAAGAATGATGCTTTCCTTATAAAGGCATTCGGAACACAGAAATACAGTATAGAGATATATGACCGATGGGGCGTAAAGGTATTCCAGTCCGATGATCCGTCAACACCGTGGAACGGTAAAATAAATAATACCGGTGGTGAAGCTCCTACAGGTGTTTACTATTATATTCTTAAATCAAACTGTAATAATGTGGAAGATGACCACCACGGCTTTTTGCAGTTGATAAGAGGACAATAGTAAGTTCAATTGATTAACGAATATCGATTAACGATTTCTGATTTCAGAAGTTAATACAGGTTGCACTACCCCCAGACTTTTGTACCCTCGGTACAGTTCCTGCAAATGTCTATCTCTTTGCGCGAACGCAGCAATGCCTGGCGGAAATTATTATACTTGTCCCCCTGCCATAATTCTTTAAACGCCTGCTCTTTTACGTTGCCCATAGGGTGCTGGGCATCTTTATCGAAGCAGCAGGGAACCACATTGCCATCCCATGTAATTACACATGAATGCCACGAGCGCCAGCAATGGTTCAGCAGTTCATTTTTTATTTCGTACTTACCCGATTCATTCTTTTTGTAGCGGGCATATTTTTGTTGTTCGGGTATTAAGGGGCTACCGTTCTCATAATCGTAGACCTGAACGGTTTTCAGTTTCACTTCATCAATACCCAGTTCTTTTGCCAATGCTTTAACTTCAGGTATCTGGTGTTCGTTCTGCTTTACCACTAAAAACTGGAATATAGTGTAAGGTGTGCGCGAATTCATTTTCTTTTTCCACTCCACTATATTTTTCGCTCCTTCAATAACTTTATCTAACGTGCCTCCAATACGGTACGATGAGTAGGCTTCCTGGGTAGTACCGTCAATAGAAATAATGAGCCGGTCTAAGCCCGATTCAACCGTTTTCTTTGCATTTTCAGGCGTCAGGTAGTGTGCATTGGTAGATGTGGCTGTATATATTCCTTTATCCGATGCATACTTTACCATATCTAAAAACCGGGAATTCAGATATGGTTCGCCCTGGAAATAGAAGGTTAGATAAGTAAGGTGGGGAGCAAGTTCGTCAATCAGTTCTTTAAAAAAATCTTCTTTAAGCATACCTGTGTTGCGGGTAAACTCACGTTTTCCGCTAGGGCATTCGGGGCAGCGCAGGTTGCACGATGTGGTAGGCTCAATAGATGCTGCAAAAGGCATGCCCTTGTGCATGGCCTTGCCCGTAATCCTCGATAACTGGTAACTGAACAAAACCTTTCCCGCGTTCCATCCTTTGGTAGGAGATATGCGCGATGCAATATTAATACGGTCTTTCAGTTTGGCGAACATAGAGCAAAGATAGCATTAGCAGGAACGATAAAGAAGGGTATGCCTATATTCCCGTGGGATTGGTAAATTTGGACTGATTTTCAAACACGGGCTCTATTGATAACCCACCAGGGGAGTTTCCCGGTATACAGGATTGCCAAATTCATCAAACATTGGGTTTTCATTATCAATACCTGTTTTCTCTATTTGGGTGAACTTTTCCCTATCGGTGAAAAACCTAATAAACGAGATTATGATATACGATAAAAGGTTCATATTGTTAGATTATAGGCACTAAAGTATTGCAGGCTGTAGGCAATTTTGCTGAATAATCGATGAACTGAATAAAACTGGTGATGAACTTAGTAGATAGGATTGTATGCTGTCTTTAATTTCAAAGACAAGCGAAGTTAAGGTTGCAGGAGATGGCGCCTGTTTTTTGGTAAATTTGGACTGATTTTCAAGCTATGGCCTATAAAGTATCGGAAATAGTTAAGGCGTTAAACGCAAAACAGGCGGGTGCCGACCGCAACGTGGAGAACCTGCTTATTGACAGCCGCAGCCTTGTGGTGCCTGAAGGAACGCTTTTTGTAGCCCTGAAATCGGCCAAGAACGACGGACATAAATACATAGGTGAGCTATACAGGCGTGGCATTAGGGCCTTTTTAGTGGAAGAAGGATATGATGCAAAAGAACAAAGCGATGCTACTTTCATACTGGTGAAAGATACCCAAAACGCTCTCCAACAATTGGCTACATGGCACCGCTCGCATTTTAATATACCAATTTTGGCTATAACAGGCAGCAATGGCAAGACCATTGTAAAAGAGTGGTTATATCAACTGCTTTCGCCCGACAGGGTAATTGTCCGCAGCCCGCGCAGCTATAATTCGCAGGTAGGTGTGCCGCTCTCGGTATGGCAGATAAATAGTAGCCATCAACTGGGTATTTTTGAGGCGGGTATTTCTCAGCCCGGTGAAATGGAAGCCCTGCAACATATTATTCAACCTACTATAGGGCTGTTTACCAATATTGGCGAAGCACACGGATTGAATTTTAAAGATGCAAGACATAAGGTAAAAGAAAAACTTAAATTATTTAAGGGCGTTAAAACCCTTGTCTTTTGTAAAGATTATAGCGAGATTGACGAGGAAGTTAAAACATTGGCAGGCATTAAAGCATTCTGCTGGTCAAAAAAACCGGGTGCCGATTTGTGGATTAATGAAGTTGCAAAGAATAATGGAACCAGCGTAAAGGCAACATATAATGGTGAGCAGATAAGTATATCTATACCATTTACAGATGAAGCTTCAATAGAAAATGCTATTAACTGCTGGGCCTATATGTTAATGTCGGGTTACAAAAATGATGTTATTGCGCAGCGCATTGCCAACCTTCAGCAGGTGGCTATGCGATTGGAAATGATTGAAGGCATGAACAATTGCAGCATTATAAACGATGTATATAATTCCGATATCAATTCGCTTTCCATTGCACTCGATTTCCTGAACCAGCAACGGCAGCATGAGCGTAAAACACTTATCCTCTCCGATATAATGCAGGGTGGAGATGAAGAGGATGTTTATACCAAAGTGGCCGATATTATTAATGCCCGCAAGCCTTCGCGGCTGATTGGCATTGGGGAAACCATATCGCGGTATGCCGGCGAGTTTAATGTGGAGAAGCATTTCTTTAATAACACCAACGAATTTCTATCTCACCTGCCCGGTTTTATTTTTCACGACGAGTCGGTATTGGTGAAGGGGGCCCGCAGTTTTGAGTTTGAGAAAATAAGCCGTGCCTTGCAGCAAAAAGCGCATGAAACTGTGTTGCAGATTAATTTCAATTCCCTCATCCATAACCTGAATTATTTCCGTTCGCACCTTAAGCCCGGCACCCGCATTATGGCTATGGTAAAGGCATTCTCATACGGCAGCGGCAGTTTTGAAATAGCCAATGTGTTGCAATACCATAAAGCCGATTACCTGGCTGTAGCCTATGCCGATGAAGGTGTAGAGTTGCGTACGTCAGGCATATCACTACCTATAATGGTTATGAACCCTGAGCCTGGCAGTTTTGATAATATGTTGCGTTACCAACTTGAACCCGAGGTTTACAGTTTCCGCATATTGGAAATGGTGCTTGACGCGGTGAAGAAAAGCGGTTCGAACCAGCCATTGCCCGTGCATATTAAGCTCGATACCGGCATGCATCGTTTAGGTTTTGCCGATGGAGATATAGAAAAGTTGATAGCCGAACTGAAAAAATCGCCACAGGTAAAAGTGCAATCTGTTTTCTCTCACCTTGCCGCCAGCGATGCCGATGCACATAAAGATTTTACCCTGTTGCAGGTGAACCGTTTTAAAGAGATGAGCGATAAGATTATAAAGAGTTTAGACTATCCTGTAATGCGGCATATATTAAACTCTGCTGGTATAGTGCGTTTCCCCGAAGCCCAGTTTGATATGGTGAGACTGGGGATAGGACTATATGGAGTAGGGGCCAATGATGAAGAACAGAAGAAACTGGAAAATGTTAGTGCATTAAAGACAACCATCTCGCAAATCAACCATTTGAAAAAAGGCGAGACCGTTGGGTATAACCGCAGAGGTGTTTTAGAGAAAGACTCAGTTATTGCCACGGTGGCAATTGGTTACGCCGATGGTTATGGACGAGAATTAGGCAGTGGCAAAGGACAAATGTGGGTAAATGGTAAGCCGGCTCCTGTTGTGGGCGATGTTTGTATGGATATGTGCATGATTGATATTACCGGTATTGATACCAAAGAAGGTGATGAAGTGGTAATCTTCGATAATATACCGGCACTCAGGCAAATGGCTAAAGCCATGAATACCATTCCATACGAAGTTTTAACAGGGCTTTCGGGAAGGGTAAAGCGCATTTACACCCACGAATAGAATACCCTTATATTTGTAAAGGGTATGGTATACGCAATACGCAGAAAAGCACGTTTTTTTATTTTACTTCTTGCAGGAGTATTACCTCTTGTTTCTTTTTCCCAACATAAAATAGATTCGTTGCAGGGCGCACTAGCGGTTTGTAAAACAGATACAGGAAAGGTGGCTATACTAACTGCTATGGCCAGGGCCTATAATGATGTAGATAGTCTTAATAAGGGCCTTTCATACTCCAGGCAGGCGCTGCAGGCAGCCATTGCCAGTAAGTATGAAAAGAAAGAAGCTGAAGCTATGTACATTATGGGCTCGCTTTATTTTAGCAGTGGCGAAAACGACAGCGCTATTTACTGGATAAAAAAAGCTATAGTAGTTTATGAAAAAGAGCCGCTTTCGAAAATGCGGGTGAAAATCTATAAAGGGTTGGGTGATGTATATCGTAATGTGACCAAATACCCTGCTGCCATTGAAA
>Ga0206855_10049_pt1 | contig 37220 bp, 40 predicted proteins | sample Alteio_BWOrgCont_51_FD_152637 | JGI IMG/M metagenome (GOLD analysis project Ga0206855, IMG submission 152637) | Enriched cells from forest soil in Barre Woods Harvard Forest LTER site, Petersham, Massachusetts, United States -... | ecosystem: Environmental > Terrestrial > Soil > Temperate forest >...
TTCTATAACTTCGCCGGTATAGTTGTAAAGTACGGTGCCGCCGGTAAAGGTAAGGACTTGGGTGCTGCCATCGTCTAATTGACGGGTTTCGGTACCACAACGGTTAGTTACGGCCACATAGACCTTGTTTTCCAAAGCCCTTGCAGGTATACCGATGCGCCATACATCGGTCACCAGGTTTGAAGGGCAGGCGATCAGGTCAGCTCCCAGTAAAGCGAGACTGCGGGCTGCTTCCGGGTAGCGCCAATCGTTACAGATCATTACGCCAACATTACAGTCTTTAAGGGGATGTTGCACCACAAAAAAGCCGGAATCGCCTTCGGCAAAACATTCTTTTTCGCGAAAAAACAGGTGGGTTTTACGATAGATTTTTGTATCGCCGCGGGGCAATGCAATCAAGGCCGAATTATATGCTTTTTCCCCGCTCTTCTCTGCAAAGCCGGCAATCACCATAGCCTGATGAACTTCGGCTAACTGTTTAAAAAAAGCAGTGGTTTGCCCTTCCGGCCCTTCGGATGCGCCGAGTGTTTCTTCGCTGTTTAAAAAGGAATAGCCGGTTGTACACAATTCGGGCAATACTATAATATCGGTTGCAATACCCTGAAGCAAAGCAGAGATCTGCCCTATATTATGTGCCGGGTTTCCTAATTCGGGCGTAAATTGAACAAGCGTTATCTTTAACATATAAACGGTGACTAAAGAGCGTAAAAATAACATTGCAATGCCGTATAATATCAATAAAACTAATTAACTTAATTCAACACAGCCTGTTTTTAACTAAAAAATACTTATAATTGTTAAGCTAAGACGTTAAATCTTAAGATTTACATAGCCTGGAGCATGGATGGGTTTTTCTGATTATTTCCATTCCATGTGTAAGGTTTTAGTAGATATTCCGTTTAGTTTTGAGTTTTACGAAAATGAAAATAGTCGCTCTCAGCATTTTCTTTGCAATTATCTGTTTCTTTGCAATTATCTGCTCCCGTAAAAATGGCAGGAATTCAAGCGGGAATCCGGCATTTAACCTTGAGGATGTTAAAAAAATAATTAATAACAATAATAAACTTTACCGGATAGCGTTTTTAAGCGGCGATTCGGCAGCATTTGCCGGTCTTCATCATTCAAAAACCATAAATATGCCGCCCGATGCTCCGATTATGGCTGGACAGGGTGAAATGGGAGCGATGATAAAAGATGTTCCCAAAAGCGGAATTACCGATTATTCGGTTAAAACCACCAATGTTTATGGCGGTCCGGAGGATGTGATTGAAGAAGGGAACTACGAAATTTACAGCGGGAATAAAACTGTTGAAAAAGGTAAATACATTGTGATATGGAAGCTTGACGGGGATAAATGGAAAATTTACCGTTCTATCTGGAATAAAGATTCAAAATAAAATTTGGATAATCGGTTTAAACACAACCTAAAGTGACAAGCCTTACGTATATAATGAAATGTTACACGTTTATTTATCGTGTTTTTAGTATCAATTAAGCAAACACGGTTATATTTACAATTCGAACTGTTACATTTTGATTTAAAATTTCGTTATACCAATATTGTTTGGGTAGAAAGAAAATAAAATATGAGAAAAATATACTTAAAGTTTCTTCCGCTGTTTGCAGCGGGGTTATTTCTGTCAATGCTGGTTGCGTCCTGTAAAAGGGAACCTAAGGTGACTCCTGTTGTTACACCGGCAGCGCCGCTTGCAACGCTGGGCTTGTATGAATTGGACAGCGGGGTTTATAAAAGGGTATTTATCGCAATTTCAAAAGTGGGCAATTTGAGTGTTACCTACTACAGCATATTTGACACCGGTTCTACCGGGATGACAATAGATGCAACAAGCCTGTTACCCCCCGCAATGGTTACAAGTTCGGGCATCACGGTGCCTGGTGATTCCGTAAACGTAAATGGCATAACGGTTACCAACCAGACGTCGATAATAGCATACGGCGATGCGCAAAGCGAAGTACAGGAATTCGGGAACCTGGCTTATACCACTGTAATGCTTGGCGACCAGAATGGCAGCTACACGACAGGCCGTATACCAATATTTTTGTATTACAAAATTGTTGATGTAACCACCGGCCAAAAGTTGCCTCCGCATTCAAATGATGTTTTTGGCGTTGGCCCCGGCGTTAGTTTCGCTAACAGCTCAATAGGCAGCCCGCTGAGTTATTTTACAGAAAAAAACGGCGGGGTCAGCGGTTTTAAACTGGCCCTGTTTAACAATGAAGATTTTACCAATTACGGGACCTACGTATCCGGACTGCTTACTATCGGACTAATCCCTAAAGACCTTGCATCCTCGTCCGGCTTCGCCCTGCACCCCCTTGCTTATTACAGCCAGGGCGGCTATTCTTCTGATATCCCTGCGACTATAAGTTATGAAGGGAACACCGTTCCGGCTACTGTATTATTTGATACAGGCACCCCGGCCATCTCATTAATAGCTAACCCCAACGCACCAAGTAATATAACCACACTACCCGATGGCACAAGCGTAAAATTAACCACTAATGCCGGCTTTAGTTACACTTACACTGTAAACAATAATACAAACGAGGTAAATGACTTAACGCAGGTTACAAAACCATCATATACCGGCGATCCCAGGACAATTTTCAGCATAAACTTTTTTACCGACAACGAGTATTTGCTGGATTACCAACACCATGAGATAGGGTTGAAGAATAATTGAGGTAGAAATCGCAGGTATGAAATCGGGATAGCCTAAAAAGTAAAATAGAGTTTTTGGAAAAAGGTCGTAGATTAAAAACATTGAACGAACGCTTTAGATCAAGATGCGATGCGCCGCGTCTATCGTTGATTTATTTTAATAACGAAAATGTTTATCATGATCCGATTCTACCTTATTTTAATATTTTTCCTGATCTCCCTGCTAAGCTTCTCAAAGGCACCCGAATATCACCTATGGCTGCTCGCCATCGGCGTAACCGAATTTCCCCTGGTATTTGCGGGTATCACAGCACTTTTAACGATTTCGGGCATATGGGTGCAAAAATACCAGCCCGCCGGCACCGTCTTGGGGCTTATTACATTGATCATATTTTTATCGCCGATAGTTAGGGCATATTGGGTAGCAAAGGATATAGAACGAGAGTTGGTTAAGTCATTTATTAATACCAGTGGCCCAAACTCACCCGTGTTATTCTCATCTTATACTCCATTTAGCTTTTGGAGCCTTTTTAATAGAGCAGAGGATGTGCCTTATAAAACATTGACTTATGTAAAATATGCCGATACTTCGATGGCAATGGATTTTTACCAGGCAAAGCCATTTAATCAGGCATCCCTTAGTCCTCGGATTGATTTGCCGGAGGTACCCTCCGACAAGAGACCCTGCGTAATAGTAGTACACGGCGGCTCATGGGCCGGCGGCGATAGTAAACAGGTCCCCGAATTAAATAGCTACCTTGCCACCAAAGGTTATAACGTGGCCGCCATAAATTACCGCCTGGCCCCAAAATACCAAACCCCGGCGCCGGTGGAAGATATAAAAAACGCCATCGCTTACCTGAAACAACATGCCGATGAATTGCATGTTGATACCAATAACTTTGTGTTGCTTGGCCGCTCGGCAGGTGCTCAGATAGCCTTATTAGCTGCTTATACCATCCACGAACCTGATTTAAAAGGGGTAATTGACTTTTACGGCCCGGTTGATATGGTTTGGGGATATTCCATCCCCTCAAGCCCGCTGATCATGGATTCGCGAAAAGTAATGGGTGATTATGTAGGAGGCACGTATAAACAGGTTCCGCAAAAATATTTCGATTGCTCCCCGATTGAATTTGTCAGCAGGCAATCCGTCCCAACGCTGATCATTCATGGCAGTAACGATGTGCTTGTATCGCCCGAGCATAGCCGCAGGCTTAACTTAAAATTGCAGCAAAACGGAATCAAACATTATTGGCTAAAACTGCCCTGGGCAACCCACGGCTTCGACTATAATTTAAACGGGCCAGGAGGTCAATTATCCACCTTCGCCGTCGAAACTTTTTTAAACACCGTTTGCCCCCCGGCCCCCTAAAGGGGGAGAAATAGTACTTACATCATATGCAAGTTAATAAAATCAATATCATTTCCCCCTTTAGGGGGCCAGGGGGCCGCACCGCCATTATCGGAACCGGCATTGCAGGCATGGGGTGCGCACATTTTTTGCATAAGCATACCGATCTCACCATCTACGAACAAAACGATTATATCGGCGGCCATACCAACACAGTAACGGTTGACGAGGAAGGCAAACCTGTTTACATCGATACCGGTTTTATGGTTTTTAATTACAAAACCTATCCCAATTTATGCCGTTTGTTTGACGAGATAAAAGCGCCCGTAAAAAAAACCGATATGTCCTTCAGCGTGCAGCACCTTCCCAGCGGACTGGAATACAGTGGTTCAAGCGTAAACCATCTTTTTGCACAACGCCGGAATATCTTTAACCTGAAATACATAAAAATGCTGAACCAGATCGGCCGCTTTAACAAGGAAAGCATAAAGATATTGGATGACCCGAAGTATGCTAACTACTCCATCGGCGAGTACATAAAAGAGTTTGGCTTTGGCGAGGATATGCTCTGGAAATACCTGGTGCCCATGAGTTCGGCCGTTTGGTCGACACCGATGGAACAAATGCTGGATTTTCCGGCTGTAACGCTAATCCGGTTTTTCCTGAATCATGGCTTTTTAGGCCTTGATACCCAGCACCAATGGTACACGCTTGAAAACGGCAGCCAGTCCTATCGCGAAATACTAATAAAACCTTTTAAAGATCGTATTAAAACAAATTGCAAAGCCATAAAAGTAGTCCGGGAAAACGGTAAGGTCACCGTTTATGCATCAGAGGGTTCGCAGGAAACCTTTGACAATGCAATCATCGCCGCTCACGGCGACCAGGCCCTGGCGATGCTGGACAATCCAACCGATGACGAACAAAGGCTGCTCTCAAAATTCAAATACCAGTACAACAAAGCCGTTTTGCATACCGATAAAAGTATCATGCCAAAAGCCAAACTGGCCTGGAGCAGTTGGAACTACAGCATAAAAATGCAGGACGGCAAACTAACCCCCACCACCATTTACTGGATGAACCGCTTGCAGCAGGTATCCGATAAAAAGGATTATTTTGTTTCCATCAACCCGCACGATAACATCGATCCAAAAAAAATCATCAAAGAGCTGGATTATGAACACCCGCTGTTTGATGTCCCCGCCATAAATGCCCAGGCCGAATTGCATAAACTGAACGAAACGGGCCCCATATACTTCTGCGGCAGTTATTTTAAATACGGCTTTCACGAGGATGCTTTTGCAAGCGCCGTGCACCTTTGCTCACAATTGTTAGGAAAGGCTGTTTATAATGATGAATTAGAATGACCAGTTTTCGCGAACCCATATTCAATATTGTACATCAACTATTGGCCAACGCTAATATTTAAATGGGGTAATTCTACCTGCAAGGTTACTTTGGCTTTTAGCGCCGCAAACACGCGCATTAAAGTGTCGATCGTTGCATTACTCGCGTTACTTTCGAGTCTCGAAATCTGAGCTTTCTGAACGCCAATAAGTTTACCCAATTCTTCCTGGGTTAGTTTGCGTTCTATACGCGTCTGTTTAATAGCTTTTCCTATTAAATCCATTTGTAGCTCATACTCAAATCTATCGCGGTCTGGTGTTCCAACTTCCCCAATAAGTTTATCTTGAACCTCGTCTAACGTATATGTTTTCATTTCTTTTTCTTATTAAGCGTTGCTTTATCGTCAAAATATTTTGCTCGTAATTGTTTGGCTTTTTGAATTTCACCGTCGGGCACCTTGTTTCGTTTCTTTATAAAACCATGTGTCGAAACAACCAATGTGTTTGCCGCATTTGTCTTGTCCCAAAAAGCAAGTAAACGATACTGAAGGCCTTGAAAAAGGGTTCTAAATTCCCAAATTTCTTCACTCAGTTTTTTGAAAAGTTCAGGGTCTTGCGTTATTTGTGACTTACGAATATTATAAAGGATTTTTTCGTAATGTTTCTTTTCAAGATTGTTTAAAAATTCAAATACCTCATCTAAAAATACGATGTCAAAAAGTTTATCCATTATTGATTGTCAATACAAAGATAAATATAAGTTTCGTTAAAAAGAAACTTTGGTTCTATTATGCTGATCACTAAGTCAGCTACCACAAGGCAGTACCTTGCGGCAACACGGGGATTTACTTATCTTCACATACTTATTTTTTGTAAATGGGAGACATAGAAATTTACACAGGGGACTATGTTTTGATTGACGAAAATTTCATGGACGAAGATGGTTTCGAGTATGAACTCTCTGGCACCGTGATTGACCTTAATCAAATTAAAAAGGAAGTAAAAGTTGCATTTTATTTAAGGGTAACCGACGACGATACATTTATGGAAGTTGGTGGCGATGATGATGATGACCTGGAGTATGCGAGATGGTTCCCAATTAATAAAATTTATCAGGTAGAGCGAGAATACAAGGTTATGGATATTACAGACAACTTCGATAACGTAAACAATAAGCCTATTACGATAGCAAAACTGTCAAAGATTATTAAATCTTATCAACGGGTTGCAGGCGGTTACCGCTTGTCGAGGCTTTTCAGCTACTCCAATTTTGATGTGTTTATATTAACCGAAAACAGCGCAGCGTATAACAGTATTTTTTATAACCCCTTAGAAAACAAAATAATAAACTTTGAAAATTTTGAGCTAGGATATTCGTTTGCCGATGGTGTAAAGCAAGCAACATATTACGATAAACCCGACGAATCGTATTATTTTATAGATGAGAATTATAATAACAATGAGAACTGATGATGATTTCTATGTAGGGCAGGTGGTAGTTGACAGTACAGGTCAATTAAACGCCGGGTTAGCCGTTACCATAAACGATATTAATGGTAATGAGGTCGAGGTTAATTGGTTTGAAGGCGAAGAACGGATTTCCAAGATTGCTACCACCACCATTGGAAATTTAAAACCACTAAAATAACTCCGATCGCTCGTTCAAGTGTCCACACTTTAACGACTTTTGGCAGGAGTGTTCTGCTCCCGATTTTCGCCTTTATTGCATTATCACCAACAAACCCCCATTCCAGCCCGCAACCATCACCCATTCAGGCACTTATGATGAGCGCATTACTCCACTTGATTGCCGTACACGTACCAAAAGATTACCAAAACAGTAATCATCCGCAAACCCGATTTGTTTATCACACCAAAATAATGCACCTTTGATATAAATAAGCGGAAAGCCAAAAGCAAAATACTTTACGTGTTGGGCTTACAAAAATATACCCCCGCCCCCCCCTTAAAAAAGAGGACTATTTTTCATAACATTCATGCTTTCAAATAGTTAACACATTTTTTCGTGTAGATATAACCGCCAAAAACGTAAAAAATTGACAACAAGTAACCAATTCAGGTAAAAAACGTGCACAAAACGGTCAATAATTACACATTTTTACACGCAAATCAAATTTATTAGCACGTTTTCTCAATAAAATCCCTAAAAATAGCCATTCAAAATGGTACGCTTCGTTTTTGAGCAAAGCGAAAAGTCAAAACTGCGCAGCACTCTTGAACACCTTTAAGAAAATAAAAACCAGAATTCCGAATTCCGAAATCACCATTCCAATACCTCATTCAAATAATTCCGCATTCGGCATTCCGAAATCCGAATTCCGAATTCACCGTTCCAATACCTTATTCAAATAATTCCGCATTCGGCATTCCGAAATCCGAATTTTTTAACCCCTTCTCACATCCCAACCTTACAATTTTTCGTAAATTACATCATGAATTCCTGCCTCTATAAAGCAAAAGTAATGCATCACCGCCTCGCACCCAAGGTGCATAGCTTCCATTACAATGTCTTTATGTTTTACCTCGATTTGGATGAGATTGACACGCTGTCCAAACAGTTAAAATTCATGAGCCGCAACAGGTTCAACCTTTTTAATTTCAGGGATATGGATCACCTCCAACTGCCAAAAGAAAACCCTGATACTTCAAAAAACATCCGTCAGCATATCACAACGTATCTGCAAATAAATGGGGTAAACATCGGCAAGGGCCGCATAATGGTGCTCGCCAATTTATGCACCCTCGGCTACCAGTTTAACCCGGTGTCATTTTATTTTTGTTATGACGAACAGGATCAGCCTGTTTGTTCGATAGTTGAAGTTTGCAATACTTTTTTGGAAATGAAACCGTATTTCCTGGGTGCAGATGCTATGCAAAATGGCAAGTTCAAGCTAAACACAACCAAATATTTTTACGTATCCCCGTTTACCGCGATGGACACCAATTTCGATTTCGACCTCCAAATCCCTGCCGAAAAACTGCAGCTAAAAATTGATGACTATGATAAGGACGGCACGCGTTTTTTCATCAGCACCTTAAGCGGTATAAAGAAACCGCTAAAAGATTCAACCCTGCTGCTTTATTTTTTCAGTTTCCCGCTCATCACATTAAAAGTGATCGGCGCAATACACTGGCAGGCTTTAAAGCTCTGGCTCAAAAAATTACCTTACCATAAAAAAAATGATGACCTGCAATTACAAAAAGAAGTTTACAGGTCATACAATTAATTGAAAATTTGTAATTTAACAAAAACTTTTAACCAGTTCATTTACGTACATATTTCAAGTATCACAATTTTTACGAAATTTTGAATTATGGCCAATACCATTACACTCGCTAAAAAGGGTAGTTTTTACCAGGATATTGTTTTAAAATACCTATCCAAAATGGATAAGGGCCATCTTTGTCTTACCCTTGCCGGCGGCGAACAAATTGCTTTTGGCAATGGCGAAGACAATATAACAGCGAGTATAATAGTAAACAGCGATGAGTTTTATAAACGAATTATCCTGTTTGGCGATATCGGTTTTGGCGAAGCTTTCGTCGACGGCCTTTGGGACACAGATAATATTACCAATGTAATTAAATGGGTACTGCTGAATATTGACAATGCACCAGGTGTTTCGGGCAGCAATATCCAAACCTTATCGCTCAACCTGCTCAAGCTTTATAATAAACTTTCACATTTCAAACGCGCAAACACCGTTGAGGGATCGCGCAAAAATATTTCAGCGCATTACGACCTGGATAACGATTTTTTCGCCAGCTTCCTTGATCCTACTATGACTTACTCCAGCGCCTATTTTTACAGGGACGGCTTAAGCCTGCAGGAAGCACAACTGGCAAAATACGAACGCTTATGCCGTCAACTGCATTTAAAACCAGGCGACCATGTATTGGAGATCGGCAGCGGCTGGGGCGGCAATGCCATTTATATGGCTAAAACCTATGGCTGTAAAGTAACCTCTTTAACCATATCGCAGGAACAGCATAAAATGGCTGTTGAACGCGTTGAAGCGGAGGGGCTTAGCCACAAAGTAAACATCCTGCTGAAAGACTACCGCACGATGGAAGGCGTTTTTGATAAGATCGTATCTGTCGAAATGCTGGAAGCGGTAGGGTTTAGCTTCATGGATGTTTATTTTAAAAAATGCCACGACTTGCTGAAGAAAAACGGCATACTGGCTATACAGGTAATCACCTCGCCCGATTCAAGGTATGAAAGTTTACGAAAAGGTGTCGACTGGATACAAAAACATATTTTCCCCGGCTCTTTGTTGCCCTCTGTTGGTGCAATCAATAATTCAATAAACCGAACCGGCGATATGACCCTTGTCGACCTGAAAGATATAGGCCTCGACTATGCCAAAACATTAAAACTATGGTTTGATACATTTAATGCAAATCTGAATAAAATACGCTCATTAGGCTTTGATGAAACCTTCATCCGCAAATGGAACTACTATTTATGCTACTGCGAAGCCGCCTTCGCCATGCGCAACATCAACGTGATGCAGCTTGTTTATGCAAGACCGAATAATACGTTGCGGTAATTGGTTGATTAAGTTGATTATGTGAGTGGTTGATTAAGTTAAACTGGGTTTCCAACCTAATCAACTTATTCAACCTAATCCAACTCAATCAACTACTTTTATCCTCTCCCTAAACCGGGTAAAGAAAATAAATGCTACTACGCAAAGTAAAAATCCGCACAAACCATTTAGCCGCAAGCCAAAATCGTGTCCGGGGTCTTTGCCGTAAACCGTCAGAAAAGTGAACAGGGCGATGCCGACTGTTTGTCCAAGTTTTACAAAAATATACCGCACGGCATAAAACATGCCTTCCCTGTTTTCACCGGTATCTTCAGCATCTTTCTGGGCAATTTCGGCTAATATGGCGTTCGGTAAAATACCAAGCGCTGCCAATGGAAATGACGCACAAAGCACCAATGGGTAAATTTGCAGCAAAGGCGAAACAGGGAACATCCCCAAAAAATAAATGGCTGCAAATATTAAACCCATTATAGCAAATGAAAATAAAACGATCCTTTTTTTCCCAAACTTTTTAGCCAGGTAATTTATCAGCGGATAAAAAAGGAGCGATACCAAAACCATAATCGCCATCAGCAAACCGCCTATCGAGGCGGGTAAACGAAGCAGTACGGTGACAAAGAACAACAGTCCGCTTGAAATTAAACTAAGCGACAGATAAAATGAAAAATCTGAAATCAAAAAATATTTAAAGTTGCGCTGTTTGAAAGTCTTGCGGAGTGCTGCCAATATTGGCAGTTGAGCCGGCTTGCTGGCCGGGAATTTCTTTTCATCGATGGCGATAACCGGCACAACCATAATTAAACCTGCAAAAACGCACAGGCCCCAAATGGTATATTGGATAGCCGTTTCGCGGCTTGTAATTTTTAAGAAATGCTGCGCCAGGTCGGCAAAGTTATTTACAAAAGCGCTTATGATAATGCCTAACACAAACCCTGCTTGCTGAAAAGAAGAAAGCTTCACCATTTCGGCTGAATCTTCTGCAAGTTCTGGCAAAAGGGCGTTGTACGGAATGGCATAAGTAGTAGCCGACATAAAAAAAAATATGAGCGTAAACGTAATCCATACCGCATTGGAAGCACTCTCAGTTTTTGCGAGCGGACAAAAAGTAAGCGCGCAAAAAATAACTGCAGGCAAAATCGCCCACTTCATAAAAGGTATGCGGCGGCCATTGCGGTTTTTACTGTTATCGCTCAGTGATGCAATAAAAGGGTCGTAAACAACATCAAACAACCTGCCCGACATGGTAATAAGCGACATGATGTTTATAATACCGAATACCAGCAGTTGCGGCATCAGCGAAGTTAAGCCCGAATTTGAAGGCGCCAGGTAAAAGTAGGGCAGCATCACAATAATAATATTAGTCATGATGCTCCAGCCGATCATGCCGCAGGCATAAGCAATTTGTTTTTTTAGGGGGAGTTTTTCAATTGCCATATATATTATGATAACACGAATTACACGAATTATTTCGGATTTACGCTAATTTGATTTCGTAATATTAATATGTCAAATTCGCATCAATTGCTCAAATTTGATTTGCGTAAATTCGAATTAATTATTGCAATTTGTATCGTTCCAATTTTAACCCTGCAACTATCGTAAAATACCGGTGATATGAAAAAAGTAAGTTTTTGCTTTTGTCTTTGTTTTTTAGTTTCTCTAACGACTGTCTATGCACAGCATCAACAGGTCAACTTAAAAACCGAACTTAAAAGGTTGTATGATATCGGGCAGCTGCCGGAGTATATAAATAATACACACGAATGGGAAAAATCCTCGTATGACACTACAGGAGGAAACGACGACGGTTTTAGCGGCCGTTATTCTTTTATCCGTAAAAACCCTGATGGCACATTGGTAATTTTTGAGGCAAAAGGAAAAGGCGTAATCAACCGTATCTGGACGCCCACACCAACCGACGATACACTCGACTTCTATTTCGACGGGAAGGAAACCCCGGCTTTTTCCATCAAATTCAGGGACTTGTTTTCGGGCAAAGTATTCCCATTCATAAATCCGCTTTGCGGCAGCCAGTTAGGCGGCAACTATTGCTACTTGCCCATGCCTTTTAATAATGGCTGCAAAATAGTGGTAAGGGCAAAGCTAATGCAGTTTTACCAGGTGCAATACCGCGGCTATCCTGATACTTATTCAGTTAAAACTTTCGATCCGAAGCTGAGTAATGATGAAAAAACTGAACTTAAAAAAATAGCTACATTTTGGGATGCTGAAAACAAAACGGTAAAAGATTTTTATGCCGGCAAAGTTGAAGCGGCCGCGACAAATGCCGTCATTAAGCCAGGTCAAACCATAAACCTACTCAATGTAAATAAAGGCGGAAGGATTGTCGGAATTGAGATCAGCCCGGCAAGTGCATTTGTCGGATCAAATAAGCAGATAGACCTGAAGGCGACATGGGACAATGAAAAGAACCCTGCCATATATGCTCCACTGGCCGATTTTTTTGGATACGCCTTCGGCAGCCCGTCAATGCAAAGCCTGTTGCTGGGTTCAAATCAGGACAAAAATTATTGTTATTTCCCGATGCCATTTGACAGGGGCGCCAGGATTGACTTGATCTATCGCAGGCCTTCCGGTAATGTGTCCGCTGAAAGCAAAAGTATTCATGTTAAAATATACTACTCCTTCGTAAAAAGAGATCCGGTAAATGAAGGCAAGTTTTATACCCGCTGGTTTAATGATGTAAAGCCTGCGGTTGGCAAACCTCATGTTTTTCTGGATGTAAACGGCAAGGGCCATTATGTTGGTACACTACTACAGGCGCAAGGTTTAAATCCGGGCATGACGGTCTTTTTCGAAGGGGACGATTCTACCTCAACCGATGGCATAACCCGTATTCACGGCACAGGCTCCGAAGATTATTTTAACGGCGGCTGGTATGCCCTTTTAGACAGGTGGGATACAAAAATGAGCCTCCCGCTACATGGCGCACTTGATTACTCGCTGCCCTTTGCCCGGACAGGAGGCTACCGTCTATATCTTAATGATAAACTTTCCTTCAACAATCACATCTTTCATTCCATCGAGCACGGGCCCGAAGGAAACAAAATACCGGTGGATTATACATCGCTCGCGCTATATTACTCGGACACTCCGGTGGCCGAAATTATGAAACTAACAAACCAGCTAACCAGGGTATACAGGCCCGATACTTTAATAATGTACCCGCAGCTGATGAAATTCGGTTTATGGGGTATCACCGGCGTTAAAGAAGATTTTTCAGGCTTTACTTTTACAGCAGCCAATGATGGTAGGCTGAATATCCCGGTTACTGAAATCCCATCCGGGCATTATAAATTATATGCAGATATTGCCAGCGATGCTAACGGCGCCGATATATCTGTATGGCAAAGGCAAACGCAGATAAGCGATTGGCTGTCTGCAAATTCCACTAAAAGAGAAGCAAAAAAACATGTTTATTTATGCGATATCACGGTAGGCGAGTTCAAAAATTCCGTCAGCATAGTTTTCAAAACTACGGGAGATCATAATAAACTTATGCTTAGCCGGCTGATATTCGAAAAACAATAAATTCGGGATAATCCGAAATAATTCGTGCATATAAAATTACCATGGATAAAGTTACCGAACTCGCAAAAATGATAGACCATTCTTTGCTGCACCCTACAATGACTGACGAGGACTTGTTTCAAGGCTGCCTGCTGGCAAAAAATTACAATGTTGCCACGGTTTGCATTAAGCCGTATGCTATCAAGCAGGCTTTGGAATGGCTGAAAGGATCGGATGTAATGGTTTGCGCCGTTATTGGCTTTCCGCAGGGAAATAGCACCATCGCGGCAAAGGTGTACGAAACAGAGCAGGCTTGTGCAGACGGCGCACACGAAATTGATATGGTGGTAAACATCGGCAAAGTATTAGGCGAAGACTGGCAATATGTTGAAGATGAAATTGCCGCTATCGTGGCCGTCACCAAAAAGCACAAAGCTGCTTTAAAAGTTATTTTTGAAAACGATTTCCTGCCGGATGATAAATTTAAAATACGCTTATGCGAAATCTGCAGCAAGCTAAAAGTGGAGTTTGTAAAAACATCCACCGGCTATGGTTTTATAAAAGGCAGTGACGGTAAGTACTCTTATGAGGGTGCTACCGAAAAAGACCTGATCCTGATGCGTAAACATTCCGCGCCCGAAGTGCAGATAAAAGCCGCAGGCGGGATACGCACACTAGATGATCTGTTAAAAGTTAAAGCATTAGGCGTTACCCGTGTAGGCGCAACGGCAACTGCCGCTATGCTGGAAGAAGCGAAAAAAAGATATTAACACGAATTTGCACGAATTAAGGCGAATGTACAGCAACATGAAAAATAAAGGGGAGACTAAATTATGAATGCCAATGGAGTTATAATAAAACCGAGTCCGTATTCAGTAAAGGAAACGATTGACCGCCTGGAAGCATTTTTACAACAGCATGGCGTAACCATATACTGCAGGATAGACCAACAGGCTGAATTACAGAAAGCAGGGTTAAACATACCACCGCTTGAGTTCATTATGTTTGGCAACCCGAAAGCAGGCGGGCCGATAATGATTGAAAACCCTGTTACGGCTCTTGATTTGCCATTGAAAGTTATTGCATGGGAAGATAATTCAAAGAACGTTTATGTAGCTTATAACGATGGTTCATACATCGAAGAGAGGTTTACTTTAGCACACGATGCAAATTCTCCTTTGAATCTTGATAATTTGATTTCAATGGCACTGTGACGAATTTGCAATTCCTGGGATTCTTTTACAAATAAATTTGTATTTTTGAATAGATAGAAAGGGTGCATTATGTACGCAGAGGCTAAAAAACTATATTTAATAGAGGAGTTACTAAAAGTTGACAGTGATACAGTATTAGCTGAACTTGAAACGGTGTTGACAAGATCAAGGACGCAAATACCACGCAGCAAAGGTTTCCAGGACTTTACAAGTAAGCTTACTTTGGAAGAAGTGAATGAACTCGAACGAAACATAGAAGAAGGCTGCGAACAACTAAATGAAGATGACTGGAAATAAATGTTTGCTGGATACTTGCATCATCATACACGCTTTCAAAAACAATAAGGACATTACCACCCAACTTCATGCTTTTTCGGAAATATTTATTCCGTCAATTGCTGCAGGCGAATTATACTATGGAGCTTATTGCTCCGCGAATATTGAAAAACATTTAGATCAAACTAATCAATTTTTGCAAAACTATACCATATTGGTTCCTGACGTGATAACAGCTGATTTGTACGGCAGTATTAAATCGACATTGAAGCGTAAAGGCAAACCAATACCTGAAAACGATATATGGATAGCCGCTATAGCTATTCAATTCAACTTGCCGCTTTTTACAGTTGACAAACATTTTAAAGAGATCGATAACATCGTACTTGCCTAAACTAACCTGTAGCGATCACTTAGATGCAAATCGCGCAAACGAAAATCTGTGTACATTAGCCCTAATTCGTGAAAATTCGTGTCACTCACAAGCCCGAATAATAATCATACCCCTGCTCGGCCCAGTAATCAGGCAATCGGCTATTGCTGAAATTAATGGTACCGATGCGTTTCAAATTTTTTATGCCATATTTTACCGGGATGATCAGGCGCAACGGCGCGCCATGTTTTAACGGCAATGGCGCATCGTTCATCTCATAGGCCAGCAAGGTTTGCGGGTGCAAAGCGCTTGGCATATCTATCCCAACATAGTATTGTTTATCGGGGGTTTGCATGCCCACATACTGCATTTTGGCGTACTCATCCAATTGAAAATGCCTGATAAAATCGCTGAATTTCACGCCTGCCCAATGCGATATTTGATCCCAGCCTTCAACGCATTTAAAATCATAAACAATTTCGGTTTTCGGCAGGGCCCTCAATTCCTGTAAGCTAATCTGTAACACTTCGCCGCCTTTTTTAATAACCTGCAGCTTCCAGGTTGCCGGGTCAAATTTTTTGCCGGCTTCTACACCTATATCGCTGTTAACCCTTACATGTTTTGCAGCCATCGATTTCGGGTAGGTTTTTACCAGGTGATTCTCGCTGAATGCTATCCGCCTGAAAAAAATCTCCGTTTTGTTAAGTGCGCGGCGTAGCGGTTTGTGAGCTCGCGCTGTGATACCAGCCGTTTCATCCGGCGATTTATAAAGCCAGCGCCAGCCTTCAAAAGCGCCAACAGCCAAAACCGCAAAAGTGCCGAACGATATAAAATTGCGCCTGCTTATCTTTTGCTCAACGGTAAGCTCTTTCTTTTCCTTTTTATTCTGCGTCTTCATCTTCGTTTTCAGCTTTAATAATAGGTTGCGGTGGTTCGGCGATAGCTTGCGCTGATTCAATAACATCGGCAGCGCCGTCAATGGCAAGCTGCGGGTTTTCATTCACCACCTCAAATCCCGAAATTACCGAACTGAAATTACTCCATCCGGCCAATATCACCTGGACTATATGGATCACAAAAAAGAAAACATACCCCAATGTTAATACGAAATGCCATACCCTTGCCAGGTGATAACCGCCGCAAAGCCAGGTTAAATAATAAAATTGCACCGGCTTATAAATCGCCAACCCGGTAATTACCGACCCTATACCCATAATAATGATAGCCGTGTAAGCAATCCGCTGGGCTGCATTGTACTTGTTTTGAGGGGGAGCAGTTTTGCGGATATGCAGGTCGTGTAGTAACACCAGCCAGGCTTCGTTGAAAGAGTTTTTCTTTGGCACAAGCTCACGCCACTCGCCCGAAATGGTAGTATACAAAATATAAAGTATCCCGTTAAGGGTAAAAAACCACATAAACAGGAAGTGGAAAGCCATGCCTTCCGATAAGCGGTGCGGTATTTTTAACGTGTTATAAAACCAATCCGGAAAGAAGCGAAAAAATGTATGGCCAAAAATCGTGATCGAATATTCGTCATTGGCCCAATAGATCAGCATCCCGCTCCATATCATTATAGTTAATATGGGGAAGTTTACCCAATGACACCAGCGCATGGCTAATGAGTGTTTTTCTTTTATTACCTTCATAGGCGCAATAATTTTCATCCGCACTTCTATATACGAAGCCGGATGAAATACGGATTAAAAGTAGGGATTTTTTTATTTAGAATTTTTGGCTGACAAGCTTCCGGTATTAGCCTCGGTTGAAATCGTTGCCTTTGCCGCTGCGGTAATAACGCCACTGCTTGTGTTTTGCAAAAAACCAATGACCTCCCAACCCGGGGTCTCAAAGCCTTGGGGTAAGGTTACTTTAACTACTCCGTTATTCCCATTTAGTAATACCTTTTGCAGTTTGCGTACAATTTGTACATGCGATAAAGTCCGCCCGCTGTTTTCCCCCCGCTCAACCTTTGTTTGTGCGTTTTTTTGTAGGAAGGCAATCTGCAGCGCCGTGTTTTTATCAGTTCCTTCGGTGTTGTATTTTATGCTGATTTGCCCCGACCCAATGGCAGAAGCGTTTAACGACAGTTGGGCAGGCGCTGCCTTATCAAGGTTTGTTTTAATGGCATTACGTAAGGTGCCTTCTTCCGATCCCACAAACTCTGTTTTTCCGTTAACAACTATTTGGGGCGTATATACCGATTGCAGGTGCAGGTCCTCCGCATAATCGCGTTGTCTTTTCGAGAAATCGGCGCTGCTGAATGCGTCTTTCCAGCCTAAACTGTTCCAGTAATCAACATGATAAGCCAGGATGTAGACTGGTTTGTTGGCGCTTTCCTTTTCAATCTTTGCAACCAGTTCATCAGCGGGCGGGCAGCTTGAGCAACCTTCTGAGGTGAATAATTCAACCACCGCAAAACCCTTGTTATCGCTGTTTACTTTATTCAAAAGCCGGGTGTTAATAAACGCGGTTGAACCCAAAGCTGCTACGATGAATACAATAGCAAGAGTTAATATTTTAGCTGACTTCATTTTTTATGAATTAAATTTTGGCTTTTTTCTGTTTAGTCGAGTATGCTTTCAAAACCTTACAATAAAACTAAAGTTTTTTATTTTAATAAAGGTAACTGAACCAACTTGTATCAACTTGTACAGTGCAGGTGACACAAATTTTCGCGAATTGCATTTTGATATTTGTGTTTACTAATATAGTTTGTAAGGCTTTGAGTAGATTAACGACTAAATGTTAAAATTAAATATCCTAATTGTAATTAAACAAATAGCTCGCGATTTAACGTTCATTATATTAGTGTTAATTCGAAATAATTAGCGAAAATTCGTGTACATTAAACGCAAGCCAATTAGTGCTCAATCTATGAATCATCAATTAAACCCTCACCAGTGGGTAAATGCCCATGCCGATTATCTCTATGCTTTTGCCATAACACGCATTAACGATGATGAGCAGGCAAAGGACCTTGTGCAGGAAACTTTTTTAGCCGCTTTAGAGCGAATGGCCAATTTTGAAGGCAAGACATCCGAACGAACGTGGCTGACGGCCATTCTTAAAAATAAGATCGTAGATATTTACCGGAGAAATTCATCAGGGTTAAAAACCGCAACAATTAAAGAAGCTGAACAACAACAGGACGGTTTTTTTGAGGCCGAAACAGGGCACTGGATAAACGAACATGGCCCAAAGGAATTTGGTATTGAAGATAAGGATCACCTAGTTAATAAAGAGTTTGAACAAGTGCTGCAAAAATGCATGCAAAAACTACCCGCCTTGTGGAAGGCCGTTTTTACGATGAAACATATTGAAGAAGAGCCTACCGATACTATTTGTACCGAATTAAAAGTTAGCGCCAACAATTTTTGGGTGATCATCCATCGCGCCAAACTAAACCTGAGGGCCTGCCTCCAAAAAAACTGGATTTAAAAATTTAGCCATGAACAATTTGAAGAAAATTATATACAACTGCAAACAAGCCACCTTGCTGATCGAAAAAAAATCTGTCCAAAAGCTGACCTTCCGCGAATGGATGGAGTTGAGGATTCATTTACTTGGTTGCGGGTTTTGCCGGCTTTACAGCAAGCAAAGCAGGGTTATAAATTCTATGGTAAGGGAGCTATTTCGCAGCTCTATGCAATCAGGTATCCGGCTCGATGATAGTTTTAAAAGTGAACTGCAAAACAGGATTGAAGAAGAGTTGAATAAAAACTGATAAACGCGAATTTCATTAAATTCTTTGTAAGGTTTGATCCCGCCAGCCGACTAAGCAGGAAATATCCATAAAAAAACTAAAAAACAAAGTATGAAACCAATTCTTTCGGGCGCAGTTATAGCAACTGCAATTGTGGCTTGTTTAACACTAAACGTTCAGGCAAAATCATTCAACCATGTAGCTCCTACTTGCTGTTAGCGATACCGGCAAAATGATGAAAGACAAAATGAAAATGGACAAAATGAAAATGAGCAAAATGAAAAAGGACTCAATGAAAATGAGTAAGAAGATGGGTAAGATGAAATGCCGAAAGACACTGCAAGTAAAATGTGAGTTGTTTTTGTTTTTGATGGGAAAGGGGGCCTTCCCCCTTTCTTTATTTAACCTGGTTTTTATTTCCATATAATGAAACATAACATGAAAAAGTATTTACTTATTACCCTCGGGATAATTCTCTCTTTACAGGTTTTCGCGCAAACAGGGCTTAAAAACGGCACAAAGGCGCCGGAGTTTTTCGCTAACGATAATTCGGGTAAACCCCTCGATCTGAAAGTTTTGTTGAAATCACACAAAGCAGTTGTATTATTTTTTTACCGCGGGCAGTGGTGCCCTTATTGCAATAAACATATTAAGGAATTACAGGATTCGATCCAATTGTTAACAGCTAAAGGAGCTTATGTTATTGGCGTTACCCCTGAAACCGGTGAAAATATTAATAAAACCATTGATAAAACCCATGCATCGTTCTCTATAATCCAGGATAAGGGATATACAATTATGAAGGCTTACCAGGTTAATTATACTGTTGATGACGCTATGTTCGCAAAGCTTAAAAGCTATGGGGTCGATCTCGAAAAAAACAATGGCAATACTGACCATGTGCTGCCGGTGCCGGCTACTTACGTAATCGACCGTTCAGGTAAGATCATTTTTGTGCATTTTGATAAAGACTTCACAAAACGCGCGCCGGTAAGTTCTATATTAAATGTTTTAAACTAATTAATTATAAAAATCATGATCAAAGTAGGTATTTTATTAAAAGTTGAAGCTAAACCAGGTAAAGAGCAGGACGTAGCTGATTTCCTTAAAAGTGCAGTCTCATTAGTTGAGCAGGAGCCTGAAACTATTAACTGGTACGGTTTCAGGATCAATGAAAACACTTTCGGGGTCTTCGATACTTTCCTGGGCGGCGACGGCCGCAAAGCGCATTTGGCTGGTAAAGTTGCCGAAGCGTTAATGAAGCACGCACCTGACCTATTGGCATCGGCCCCGGTAATTGAGTTTGCAGATATACTCGCATATAAATAATAAGCAGTAACATCGCTTTGGCCCCGCAGGGTATTCTTGGATAGAACCCTGCGGGCCATTCAAATGTTCAAGCCCGGTATATGCACCTGCCTGGTTAATTGCAGTACTGATAAGTAGGCCATGGGCAAAGCTAGTTGACCTGCACCGTTGTGAAAAAACATAATAACGCAGATCACGACCTCACTATTGAGTTAACTTGTGGTAAGTATTTACCCTGATAAAATGACATTTAGACATACAGATAAAGACTTCTCCAAACAGGTGTCTGTAAGCTCAATACAAAATATTTTAAACTAAGGCTGTATTATTTATATTTGCTTTAACAGCACACCAAACTATGCTTTTATCTTGCTATGAAAAAGCTGCTCATATTTTTCTTACTGTACAGCACCATTGCGTTTGCACAGGAGCCGCTTAAACAAACATTAAGTTTTACCATTTCCGGCCAGGTGAAAAACGGCTCTGTAATCACTATGGATTCCCTGAATAGTTACCCGATCCAGGCCATCGGCGACATAAAAGTAACCGACCATACCGGCGCATTTAAACATCAGGACGATCAGTTGAAAGGTGTTTTATTAAAGGATATTTTAAGCCATACCGTTTTAAATGCAAATAGCCCCAAATTATTCAGCCGCTTTTATTTTGCATGTATCGGTAATGATGGCTATGCAGTTGTTTATTCCTGGAATGAATTATTTAATACCGATGTTGGCAACCACGTATTCATCCTGATGGAAAAGAACGGCATAAAAGCCGATAAAATGCCCGAAAGCATACAAATGTCCTCAACAACCGATTTTAAAACCGGCCGCAGGTATTTGCATAACCTCGATAAAATTGTGGTCGGAGAAGTTGAGTGAGCACGAATTTACAGGTATAAGGTCGAATTTACGCGGAAAAAAGCAAAGACAGCGGTTAAAATCGGACAGCAATCTACGCACAGCGAGAGTAATTATCAACTGTTTCACAACGCTACCCGTTTTTGAGACACTACAACTATTTTGAATCGCTATTGTTTATTGCAGCGAACAATTTTTTACTTCTGCTCTTTTGAGTAAAAATCTCTATGGTGAAAAAGATGATTAAAAGTCCACCCATAAACAAATCAGAGAGATCTGTAAATATGGATATCACGATTATTGCCAATAAATAAATTAAAAAAATCGTGTACGGGACGAGATAAGTGAGTTTTATCTTCGTTAAATCGCCTTCTTTAAAAACCTCAAACTCACCCTCATACAATTTGGAGGTTGAGCCTAGGCCTCTAAATTTGCTAAAAGGATCTTTGTAATCATCAAACGTGATCATATTTTCACTTTGTTGAATAATATGGTATTTTTCATTTTGCAATTGAATCACTATTTTCTCCAATAAAGAAGGCTTTTCAACAAGAAATTTCTCCGATCTGTCAAATTTGAGCTTAAATCCATTTTTAATAATCATATTATTAGAGCCTGTTTAAATTTTTTTAAAAAAATAGTATAGCATATATTAAATGAAAATAAGTACCTTTTTAAGATGAATGTCTGTAAAAAATAGGAATATTTGAGTAAAATCATGTTGAATAATACGCAAAATAAAATTACACATAACAAAATTGGTAAACAAAATTTAAGAGACTCTAAGTGAATAAAAAAAACAGCAGTTTGGTTGTGCCTGACTCAATTCGTGTTAATTCGATCAAATTGGTGCAGTTAGTATCAATTATTCAATTCGTATAAATTCGAACGTATTCGTAGAAATTAGGGTATATTAAGTTCCTGGTCTGCAATCCCCTCCAACTCTTCCGGGTTATGGCTTACAATTAAAACCGTCGTCCCTAACTCATCAAACAATGTTTTAAGATCACTGATTAATAATATTTTCATTTTCGGGTCCAGCGCCGAAAAAGGCTCATCCATTAAAAGCAATTTTGGTTTAATGGCTAACGCCCTAAGAATAGCCAAACGTTGCTGCTGCCCACCTGATAAATATGCAGGTTTATGAGTAATCAAATTTTCCAGCCTACCGATATTTAATAACCGTTTTACCCACCCCTGGTCGTTGGTGGCATATTCCAAATGCTCAATAACTGTCATATTCGGAAAGAGCGCGTAATCCTGGAAAACAAAGCCAACCAGTCTTTTTTGCGGAGGGACAAATATTTTGGTGCCGGTATCAACCCAGGTTATGTCATTAACCTTAATACTACCTTTTTCAGGTTTGATAAAACCTGCGATGATCTTTAAATAAGTGGTTTTTCCCGCACCCGAAGGCCCGTAAATTTTGATAATGCTGCCTGCACCAAATTGCGTGGCAATTTTTAATATCTGCTGCCCTTTGTATGTTTTTAGTTTTTTCTCGATATCAATGTATATCATTCCAAAGGGCTTTTTAGCTGGTATTTATTAAAGATGAAAACTGCAATCACCAAAACAAAAGTAATAGCAAACAATATGAGTGAATAAACATTGGCGCTTGTATAATCCATCTGTTCAACAGCATCGTAAACCGCAATAGAGGCGACCCGTGTAACACCCGGGATATTTCCGCCAATCATCAGCACTACGCCAAACTCACCAAGCGTATGCGCAAAAGTGAGTACAATGGCGGTTAGTAATGACGGTTTTATATTAGGCACCAGTACATTGATAAAGGTTTGCCATTTGGTTTTGCCGAGCGAATAAGAGGCCTGCGAAAGCGAAAGCGGTAATTGTTGAAGCGCAGATTTTATCGGCCCCATCATAAAGGGCATGCTATAAATAACCGACGCCAACACCAGTCCCTGGAAGGAAAATACAAATTGAATGTTGAAAGTTTGCTGCAACCATTTGCCTAAACCATGTTGAGGGCTGAATGCCAGTAACAAATAAAATCCCAAGACCGACGGCGGCAACACTAACGGCATGGTAATTATCGCCTCAATCACAATCTTAAAAACCGACCGCCCTTTTGAAAGCCACCAGGCAACCGGCAAGCCGATAGCTAAAAGCAAAAGCGTAGTAATACCCGCTAACGTTAGGGTGAGCCATATTGGGGTTATATCCATAGGGAAATAAAAACTTTGTGTTCTTAGTGAAATTCTTGGTGCTCTTTGTGTTAAAAATTAACCAACTGACTTAACCCACTTTTTGCCATTACTCATGATACCCAAACTCTTCAAAAATTGCTTTGGCAGCGGGGCTTAAAATATACTGGTAAAACTTTTCAGCATCCGGGTTAGCGTTTGTACGTTTTATCAATATCATGCCCTGTTCAATAGGGGAATATGTTTTTGGATCGATAAGCTTCCAGTATAATTTGGTTTTATTGGCCGGGTCTTTAACCAGCGCCTGGGTAGTAAACCCAACTTCGGCAACGCCGGTTGTGATATAGGTATTTACCTGGGAAATACTTTCACCGTAAACAATTTTCGACTGGATGTCATTAAAGATTCCCTTATCCTTCAACGTCTCCTGTGCAGCTTTGCCATAAGGTGCGATAGACGGATTAGCGATAGCTATTTTTTTTATCCTTTCAGTCATTAAAACCCGCTCCCAATTCTGAAAGCCAATGTCCTGGTTGCTGCAAATAATCAAACTTCCCTGTGCATACACCACGGGTTTGTTTGAGCTAAAACCTTCTTTAAATAGCGTTTCAGGGAAATTCATATCCGCCGATAAAAACGCATCATACGGCGCGCCGTTTTTGATCTGTGTTGTCAAATTGCCGGATGATCCCACTATTGGCTCAATCTGGATGCCGGTTTTTTGTTTAAAATCCTGTCCCAGTACATTAATTACCGATTGCAGGTTTGCCGCAACAGCAACCTTTAAGTTTTGTGCAGAAGCCGGCGCCACCCAAAAAAAACTGGAGGCAACTAAAACTTTTAGGGATAGTTTTAATTTAATATAATATAGCTTGTTTTTCATATGTTTATTTCAATAGATAGACCCTTTAATTGCCGCTTAACGATAAAATTATAATAAATGTATAAAATGGGCATTAATACTATATTAGCATAATCTACGCTTATAGATTAACTAATCCAATTATACCAATTTATAAACAATTTTAAGCTTTTAGAGCAAAACAATCAATCATTGCCATGAAAAAAACCGCCAGTGAGCTTACCTTAACTTTTTTATTACTTTTTATTTTTTTTATAGGTATAAGTTGCAGCAAAAAACCGGTGAGCGGTGGTTCGCCCGTTGTACCGCCAGTCGGCCCGGTTACGCCTGTAAAATCCGAAGTAGCTATGTGGTTGACGACTGGCAACCAATCCATATTGTTTCAACATCAAAATATCGCCCTCAATTTTGCGGCCGCTGATAACAATTCAAATACCACTATCACCGTCGATACCACTGTAACATATCAATCAATTGATGGCTTTGGTTTTTGTTTAACCGGAGGCAGCGCATCGGTGATCAACAGCCTCCAGGCTGCACAGCAAAATGCGATATTGCAGGAGTTATTTGCTACAGACAGCACGCATATCGGCATCAGCTACCTTAGGATATCTATCGGGGCCTCGGACATGAGTGCTACCGACTTTACGTACGACGACATGCCATCGGGCCAAACGGATGTTAACCTGTCAAATTTTAGCATCAGTCCCGAACTTACAGACCTTGTCCCGGTGCTAAAAAAGATACTGGCTATAAATCCAACCATAAAAATCCTGGCAACACCCTGGACAGCCCCTGTATGGATGAAACTTAACACCATAGGCAATAACGGCTTTACCGGGGGAAGCCTGAATACCACTTATTATAGCATTTATGCAAATTATTTTATAAAATATATACAGGCTATGAAGGCGCAGGGTATTACCATCGATGCTATTACACCGCAGAACGAGCCGCTTAACCCCAATAATAACCCTGCTATGGTGATGCACTCCAATGAAGAAGATAACTTTATTAAAAACAACCTCGGCCCGCAATTCAGCACTGCAGGTCTGTCAACAAAAATTATTGTATACGATCATAACGCCGACAGCACGACGTACCCCATGGCCATCCTTGCCGACCCGGCCGCTTACACCTATGTTAACGGGTCTGCATTCCACCTTTATGCCGGCAATATTACCGCACTCACGTCCGTCCATAATACCTATCCCAACAAGAATTTATATTTTACCGAACAATACACCGCAACAACCGGGACTTTTGCCGGCGACCTCTCGTGGCATATTACAAATTTAATTATTGGCGCAACCCAAAATTGGTGCCGCAACGTATTGGAATGGAACCTGGCAACAGATGGCGGTTATGGCCCGCATACGCCTGGCGGATGTTCCACCTGCCAGGGGGCTTTAACCATAAACGGATCATCCGTAACCCGTAATGTTTCTTATTATATTATTGCCCATGCTTCAAAATTTGTAAGGCCCGGTGCGGTAAGGATAGCATCCACTGTGCAATCAAGCCTGCCCAATGTGGCTTTTAAAAATACCGATGGGTCAAAAGTGCTGATTGTTTTAAACTCGGCGAGCGGCTCACAAACTTTTAGTATGCAGTTTAACGGAAAAATCATTACCAGTACGCTAAGCAGCGGTGCGGTTGCCACCTACGTTTGGTGATATTAGCGCTATGCAATAGAAATTATGTCTTCAATTATAAAAAAAGACACCCTAAAAGCGATGGTCCCTTTTACCACGTTTTTGAATGCGTCATTAGGTTAAAAATTTACAAAACGCTATATTTAACCCGCCAATTAATCAGCCAATTTATGTTGAAAAGGATCATATTATACCTTGTTTTTTCATTGCTTTTACTACTTCCCGCCGTTCCAAAAGCGCAAACCGCTAAATTTATCAGTGTTCGGGGAAAAGAAGTTGTTGGGCCGGATAAAAAACCATTCCTGATGCGGGGCACTAACCTTGGTAACTGGCTGGTGCCCGAAGGGTATATGTTTAAGTTCAAAAGTGTGAACTCTGCCCGTCTCATCAACGAGGCTTTACTTGAGATACTCGGCCCCGAAGAAACTTCAAAATTCTGGAAAGCATACCAGGACACTTATATAACAGCCGGTGATATCCATTTCTTAAAAGCATCCGGGATGAATTCCATACGTATCCCATTTAATTACCGGCTTTTTACTAACGAGAATTATTGCGGTCAAAACAATTCAAACCGTGGATTCGAACTGCTCGACCGGGTAATCGGCTGGTGTAAAAAGGAGGGTTTATATGTCATATTAGATATGCATTGCGCACCCGGCGGACAAACCGGCGATAATATCGATGACGGTTCCGGTTATCCGTTTTTGTTTAAAAGCGATGCGATGCGCAAGTTAACCGCAAGCATCTGGAAAAGAATTGCCTTCCATTACAGGAATGAGACTACCATAATGGGTTACGATTTATTAAACGAGCCCATAGCCACTTATTTTAGTGCTGAGGAATTTAATCCATATCTTGAACCTGTTTATAAGGAGATAACCAAAGCAGTGCGTTCGGTTGATAAAAACCATATCATTATTTTGGGTGGCGCACAGTGGGACAGCAATTTTAAACCATTCGGGCCGCCGTTTGATTCAAAGCTGGTTTACCAGTTCCATAAATACTGGACCAAAACGACAGGTAAAGAAGTAATACAGGATTACATCGACTTCAGGAATAAGTATAATGTACCTATTTACTGCGGCGAAACAGGCGAAAACAAAGACGAATGGTGCGGGGCTTTCCGTAAAACCCTGGAGGAGAATAATATTGGCTGGCATTACTGGCCGTACAAAAAGATGGATAACACTGCGGGAATCATCACGTTCGACATTCCTTCAGGATACGATAAACTGATAGACTATACCGAGCTACCCCGGGCGGATTTCGCGGCTATACGCAAGGCCGCCCCTGCGGACCGTGAGGCGATAAAACAAGCCTTATATGCTTTTATAAACAACAGCAAATTTGAAAATTGCAGGCCAAATAAGGGATATATAGAGGCATTAGGGCTTAAAGTGCCTTAAAGAAAGCTAAAAGCCAAAATTACCTTTAGGAATAAATAAAGAAAAGTATTATTATTGCTAAACCTGAACACAACCAATTACAGGTCTTCCATCGTACCATATTTCAGTAAATAATACGTGAAGCATATATAGCTTTTGTTAGTATGTATAATTTTTTACTTAAAAGGTCTATCATTGGCATTTTATGCCTTTTATGCACGGCTTTGTATGTTAAGGCCCAGGCGCCGGTGCAGATAAGCGATACTGCAAAACAGCAGATATTCAGATATGGCAAGGTCGATTATTTTGAGGATACTCATAACTATTTTACCATAAATCAGGTTAAAAGCCCCGGTTTCGCCGATAAATTCAGGGTGAACAGGGAGGCAACCCCGGTAACCAATGACCCGAATTCAACATGGTGGTATCGCATCAAAATCGGGAACTACCCCAAGTCAAAGAACAACTGGATATTGGAGTTTTTCGATCAGACGATCGACAGCATCACTGTATATTCCCCTGATAAGCAAAACCATTATTCAGCAACTTTCCTGGGAAGCAGCAGGCCCTTTACCGCCAGGCTTTACCAGCATAAAAACTTCAGCCTAAACATCAGCAATAATTTTAGCGGTAGCCCGGTTTATTATATCCGCATAAAATCGCACCAGCGGGTAAATGTCATTATTGTTTTGCGGTCAATAAACTGGTTTATCAGTTATGCTCTCGACGAGTATTTTTTCTTTGGAGTTTTCTATGGGATGATACTTGTATTTGGCTTATACAACCTGATGATGTTTATCGCCATGCGGCAAAAGCAATATCTTTATTATATTGCCTATAACCTTAGTATCGGCCTTTATGAAATGTGTGCCGATGGTATAGCCTATCAGTATATATGGCCGGCTTCACCCATCTGGAATCATAATGCTTATGGCGTGGCCTTATTTTCAGCAAGTATTTTTTCGGTGTTGTTTGTACAAAGTTTATTAAATGTAAAGGTAAATGCGCCGCGTTTAAATAAATTGATATGGTGGGTTTTAGGCTTGCGATGTGTTTTTTTTGTGCTTTGTTTGGCAGTTAATCAAAACTGGTTCGCTTATAAATTAGTAGAGATCGTCCCTTTAACTTTGGCTTTTTATACGGGCTGTTATGTGCTGATAAAAGGTTACCGGCCAGCACGTTTTTTTGTAATCGGCTATACATTTTTACTAACGGGCTTTATTATAAAGGCATTAATTGCGTTAAATATCTGGTGGTTTGTGGTAACAGCTACCAGTTATTATAGTTTAAGTTTTTGCTTTATTATGGAAATGGTTTTCATATCATTTGCCATAGGCGATAAAGTGCGTATCCTGAAAAAGAAAGAAGAGGAAGCGCAGATCAGCGTAATAAAGCAGTTAAAGTTAAACGAAGAACTTAAAGATACCTTAAATAGGAGTTTGGAAGACCAGGTACAGGAGCGTACAAAGGAACTGGTCGAAAAATCATCCCTGATCGAATCGCAAAACGAAGAACTGAAAGCAGTAAATGAACTATTGCAGCAGCAGGCCGAAGAAATTTCGAGAATGAATATTCTGCTCGAAAAAGATAATACAACGCTGCATCATGATATTGAAAAAGTAACGCACGACAGGATAATGTCGGCCCAGGTAGATTTCGAAGAATTCAGCAAAATATATCCGGACAATGAGACCTGTTTTAAGTTTTTGGCCGAATTAAAATGGGAGAAAGGATATACTTGTCGCAAATGCAGCAACACAAGTTACGGGCACGGGCATTTACCCTATAGCCGCAGGTGCTCCAAATGCGGCTACGAAGAATCGGTTATAGCTTACACCATACTCCAAAACACACATATCCCTATTAATAAAGCTTTTTACATGATATTTTTAATGTACTCTACCAAGGGAAAAATATCATCGCACAAATTATCCGAAATACTATCCATTCGCCAAAGCACATGCTGGGCCTATAGCACGCGCATTAAAAAAGCAATGGAGACCAGGAAAAAAGAGCTCAAAAACGCCGGCGATAAAGGCTGGAGTAAGCTGGTGATTAGTAGAGAGAGATTAGAGACTGGAGATTAGAGATTAGAAAAAAACGTAAGTTCACGCACCTCTATTCCAACTAATCTCCAACCTCCAATCTCTACTCCCACCTAATCTCTAATCACTAGCCTCTAATCTCTATACCCCCAATTAACTGTGAAGCAAGCGTATCACAATTATTGCCGAAGTTAAATAAAATCAATTCTTTTAGGTGTGCAGGGCATGTTTTGCGCTGGTATTCCATGTGTTTAAAGCGTATTGTTTTACTTGTAATATATTATAAATCAGATAATTATGCGAATTTTATTTGCATTTATAAGATTAATTAACATAAATTTGCATTACCAATATAAACAGAACGTCCATCTTTTATTGAAAAACAATTCGAGTCTTCTGGTCCCACCCCTGGCTAAATTCCGATTTATTTTTTAAGCATAGGTTAATATTTGTGATTAGCATATAGCATTCGGCTAATAATTTTATTGAATTATACACTAAACCAATCAATAAACATTTAAATAAATTCTATGAAAACTATCTACAAACTAAAATTACTGGCGTTGTTAATAATAGCACCGGCATTGCTTTATTTTTCATGTAAAAAGGATACGTCAAAGCCTGCGCCTGATGTGTTGCAGGCGCACTTTAACACTTTTGCGAGAGCCGCGGACGAAACTGTGAGCATTTGGGAAACAACCTCTGATCAAACCAAATTACTGGCGCAACAAGCCAGCGTGAATTTTGCCGCTGATGCCGGTACAAACCCAACCACCATTACTGTTGACGAAAATACTAGCTATCAAACTATTGATGGCTTTGGGTATGCGCTTACCGGCGGCAGTGCTTCGTTAATCAATGGTCTTGGCGCCAATCAAAGCGCCTTTCTCACCGATATTTTTTCAACGGCTTCAGGCCACGTCGGTTCCAGCTTTGTGCGGATCACCATTGGGGCATCGGATTTAAGCTCCTCCGATTTTACTTACGACGATATGCCCTCGGGGCAAACCGACGTAAGTATGACCCATTTCAGCATCAGCCAGGAAATGACCGACCTGCTGCCCGTGCTGAAGAAAATTATAGCCGTTAACCCATCCATAAAAATATTGGCCACACCCTGGACGGCCCCCGTTTGGATGAAAACAGGAACCATTGGCAACAGCGGCTTTACAGGCGGCAGCTTAAACACTGCTTACTATGCTGCATACGCCACCTATTTTGTAAAATATATACAGGCAATGGCGGCGCAGGGCATTACTATTTACGCCGTAACACCACAAAATGAGCCATTGAATGCAAATAACAACCCCGCCATGACGATGCAATCAAACGAGGAGGCTAACTTTATAAAAAATAACCTGGGGCCGGCTTTTGCGGCCAATGGAATCACCACTAAAATTATATGTTATGATCATAATTGCGACCAGCCAGGCTACCCCGAAGCTGTTTTAGGCGACGCAAGTGCAAATCCCTATGTCGATGGCTCAGCATTTCATTTGTATGCAGGCGCTATAAGCGCTTTAACAACGGTGCATAATGCCTACCCGAGCAAAAATGTTTATTTTACCGAGCAGTTTATTGGCGGCCCGGGCAACTTCGCCGGTGATTTTTCGTGGCACATGAACAACCTGATTATCGGCGCCCCGCAAAACTGGAGCAGGGTTGTTTTGGAATGGAATCTTGCTTCCGATCCGAATTATAATCCGCATACCGCCGGCGGCTGTTCCAACTGTTTAGGCGCGGTAACTATATCAGGTAATAATTATACCCGCAATACCGCCTATTACACAGTTGCGCATGCTTCCGAATTTGTAAAGGCGGGTGCTGTGCGCATATCGTCAAACACTTTTCCGTCAAGTATACAAAATGTAGCTTTTAAAAATCCCGATGGCACAAAGGTTGTAGTAGCGCTGAATACGGCAACAACCAGCCAGTCATTTAAAATAAAATGGGGTGGCGAATCTTTCACTTATACCCTTCCGGCAGGGGCGGCCGCCACCTTTAAATGGGCAGGCACGCAATCAGCAGCAGGACCGCCGATAGGCCAAACAATTACGCTTAAAGGCTTTAACAACGATTACGTAAGCGGCGAAGACGGTACAACCGCCATGACCTGTACCCGTACCGTTGCAAGCACCTGGGAGCAATTCCTGGTGGTTGATGCTGGCGGCGGCAAAGTGGCGCTGCAAAGCATGGGGCTATATGTATCCAGCGAAAACGGCACCATGCCAATTACCTGTAACCGCACAACTTTTGGCGCCTGGGAAGAATTTACCTGGGGCGTAAACGCCGATGGCACCATAACCCTGCAGGGCAATAACGGCAAATTCGTGTCCAGCGAGGATGGTTTGCAGGCCATGACTTGTAACCGCGCCACTGCATCGGGCTGGGAATCTTTCGGGGTAAATAAATAAAAAGCAAAAAGCTAAGGTATTGGTTATCAATCGCCTTATAATGACTTGCGTGAAATTAATTAAAAGATTTAATATAAAGAATCAATCAAATGTTATATAAACTAATCAATTATGAAGAAGCAACTCTTACCATTTTTAACCAGGGGCAGCATAGTGCTGGCGCTGGCAGCCATGGCTGTTTCCTGCAAAAAGGATGCAAACGGCCCGGCAACCGAGGCTAAAACCGAGCCGCCGGGCATCCACATTGAAGCTAATACACCAAGGGCGGTTACGTATCAGTTGGTATGGTCGGATGAGTTTAACGGCACCAGTGTTGATGGTACTAAATGGAATATTGATGTGGGCAACCCCGGCGTTAATAACGAAAAAGAATATTACCAGGCAGCCAACATCACCGAAACAGGCGGCAACCTGGTGATCACCGCAAAAAATCAAAGTGTCGGCGGTCAGCCCTATACGTCGGGGAAGATGGAAACGTCCGGAAAATTCTCCACACAATACGGCCGTATCGAAGCAAGTATTAAGGTGCCTGAATTTACGGGCTCATGGCCCGCCTTCTGGATGCTTGGCACTGATATTGGCTCGGTTGGGTGGCCACAGTGCGGCGAGATCGATATTTTGGAGCAGATAAATACCAGCAATACCATTTATGGCACTATCCACTGGTACGATAATGGCGCCACGCAATACGGCGGTACCACGAGCACCAACGCCAATGCTTATCATTTATACGCAGTACAATGGGACAATCAATCCATTACCTGGTGGGTTGATAATAATTTGTACGCAACAGCCAATATTGCAAACAACATAAATAATACCGGCGCATTTCAAAATCCGTTCTATATTATTTTAAACATGGCCGTTGCCGGCGATTTTCCGGGGCAAACTGTTAACACAGCGGCCCTTCCGGCGAGCATGTATGTTGATTATGTGCATGTATACAAGGGCGTAACCTCCGGCCCGCCCATTGGCCAAACCATTACATTAAAAGGGGTTAATAATGACTATGTGAGCAGTGAAGACGGTTTGCAGGCGATGACCTGCAACCGTACTGTCGCACAGGGCTGGGAACAGTTTTTAGTTGTTGACGCCGGGAATGGATTAGTTGCTTTAGAAAGCCAGGGTAAATACGTATCCAGCGAAAATGGCACTATGCCCATTACCTGTAACCGCACAACTTTTGGGGCCTGGGAAGAGTTTACCTGGGGTGTAAATTCCAACGGCACGATAACCCTGCAAGGCAATAACGGGAAGTTTATTTCAAGCGAAGACGGTACAATGCCGATGACCTGCAACCGCACAACGGCATCAACCTGGGAATCGTTCGGGGTGGATCAATAATTTTATGAACATTTTTTATAACAAATGGTTATATTAGTAGCCACATTGATTATGAGAAAACCTATTTTTAAAAATATAACAAGTGCCGGTATGTTGCTGGTGCTTGTTATTTTTGCATTTTCATGCAAAAAAGCGGCAATAGTAAATGGCCCTCCGGTTACTAAAGTAACTAACCCCGATACCACAACCACGCCCGCCACAGATACCACGACTTTTACTAACTTAGTATGGTCTGATGAGTTTAACGGCACTTCGGTTGACGGGACAAAATGGAATTTTGAAACCGGCAACCTGGGTGTAAACAACGAAAAAGAATACTACCAGGCCGCCAATGCCACGGTTGCCAATGGCAACCTGGTTATTACCGCTAAAGAGCAAAATGTCGGCGGCTGGCCTTATACATCGGCAAGGATGAATACGGCAAATAAATTTAACGTAACTTATGGCAAGATTGAGGCACGGATTAAGTTGCCGATGGGCGCAGGCCTTTGGCCCGCTTTCTGGATGCTTGGGGCCGATATTAACACCGGCGTATCATGGCCAGGCTGCGGCGAGACCGACATTATGGAGCATATTAACGCCGACAGTTTGATCTATGGAACTATGCATTGGAGTAATGGCGGAAACGCAGCATCCTACGGGCTGAACCTGGCAAGCTCACCAAGTGAGTATCATATTTATTCGGTTGAATGGGATAAATATTCTATTCGCTGGTTCGTGGATAACACTTTATATGTAACCGGAAATATAGCCAACGATGTAAATAGCACGGATGCTTTTCATAAGCCATTCTTTCTTATTTTAAACCTGGCTGTCGCGGGTGATTTCCCCGGCCAAACGGTTGATCTAAGCAAACTGCCGGCAGCCATGTATGTTGATTACATCAGGGTGTACGCAGCGAATTGAATTAGTTTTAACTGCCGATAAAAGCTTACGATTATTGGTGAGCTGATTCAAATTATCGCTTCTTCTTTTGAAGGGCTGCAATGTCGCATAAATCCTTTGGCCTGCCTGATGCCGCCTGTTTGTTTGCTATAAAATCAGCAACTCAAAAATCATTAGGCCGCGTAGTGATCTCTTTGACTATCTTTTCAGGAAAGCTCCCGTTCAACCATGTATAATAATTTTTTCTTAACCGCATAACTTCCTGCAGTCTTTCGGCCATAGTTTTTGATCGCCAAAACTGAACGTCTAAATAGTCCTCATCTTCCATTTTAACGTGAGTAACTACCTTAGCTATTTCCCGGTTCATACCTCGAATATATTTTTATACTGGTTTTAATCCTATATAAATATAAGAAAATAAAAAGAGTCGGGGGTAAATATATTCAACTTTCATCGCCGATTCTTATACTAATATTCAACCACCACATCATCAGTCAGCGGATGCCCGGTACAGGTTAATATCCACCCCGCAGCAAGGTCAGCATCGGTCAGTACATCGTTTTTCACCATGGCTATTTTGCCGCTTTTGCATTTTGCGGCACAAGTGGAGCAATCGCCAACGCGGCAACTGTAGGGTAACTGGATATTGTTTTGCAAAGCAGCCTGTAAAATCGATTGATTTTCGCCGACGATCAGGTCGTAGGTTTCATTTTTAAAATGTATCAGCACCTTTCGGGGAGGGAAATTAATTGCAGTTGGCGTTACTGTTATTGTTTCCAGCACAAAGTTTTCCTTGCGTATCTGTCCAGGTTCAAAACCCATAAACAAAAGCGTTAGCCTGATCATACGCATATAGGCAAAAGGCCCGCAAGTATAAAATTCAGCTCTGGGAGGGTCGTACTGTAGATTTCTACTCACCAGTTGCTCTGCCGCCAGGTTGTTGAGCCTGTTGCCTTCGCTGCTTAACAAATGGATGATTTTGAGCCTGCCCGGATATTTTAGTAATAATCCATTCAACTCATCCCTGAATAAAACCGATTGCTCATTTTGATTGCTGTAAATCAGCACCAGCCTGCTTTTGCCAGGGCGTTTTAAAACATATTTTAATTGTGCGAGTATCGGGACAATGCCGCTGCCTGCCGCAAAAAGAAAGATGTCTTTTTCCGCATCAAAATCTTCTATCGTAAACCTTCCGGCAGGTTCAACCGCATTTAAAATATCACCCTGTTTTACTTTGGTTAAAAGAAACCGTGATATTTCGCCGTTTGCTATCCGCTTTATGGTAATCGACAATAAATCTTCATCGGGAGATGAACTTAAAGAATATGACCGCCGTATATCTTCGTCATGATGGGTAAATACCAGTGTAATAAATTGGCCAGCTTTGTAATGGATTTTTTTGCCCGAAACTTCGCTGAGAAAGAATGTGGCTGCATCCGGCAGCTCCCATTTTATAGCTTCAACTTTTAACTGAAGCATCTGGCCTAAGGTGTCAAAACAATTTTTCCAAACTGTGATGAATCCGCCATTTTACCGATAGCCTTTTCGGCATCGGCAAGCGGAAATACTTCATCGATCACCGGCACAATTTTATGTTCATTCACAAATTCAACCATGGCTTTAAATTCGTCATTCGTACCCATAGTAGTGCCAATTATTTGCAATTGTTTCCAGAAAATTTTACGCCCGTTCAATTCGGGGATATTACCGGCAGTCCCGCCAAAAAACACGATCCGGCCGCCCGGATTGCAAATATCAGGCAATTTAGCAAAACCTTCGCCCAGGGCGCTGTCTATGATCACATCAAATCCCCCGGAAAGATGCTGTAAAATTTCGGCCCAGTCCTGCGCCTTATAGTTTACGCCTGCCACCGCCCCCAGTTGCTTGGCCCGTTCAATTTTTTCGCCCGAACCCGATGTTACAAACACCTGGCAACCAGCAGCCAATGCCCATTGCAGGGCAAAAGTGCCCGTACCGCTGCCCGCTCCGGTTACCAATACCTTATCACCTTTGGCGGCTTTGCCTTTTGTAAACAATGCACGATAAGCGGTTAATCCCGCAAGCGGCAGCGCTGCTGCCTGCTCCCAGGTTAAATGCGCAGGTTTGGGATGCAAGTATTCTGCCCGTACCTTAACGTATTCGGCCAGAGTGCCGTCCTCGGGTAATCCTAAAATTTTAAAAGCTTTTGATTGATATTCGGGATGATCACCCCAATCATGACCGGGGTTAATGACCACTTCCCTGCCAATCCATTCCTTTTCCGCATCACTGCCTGCTTCGGCAACAATGCCTGCGCCATCCGATCCTAATATGATAGGGTATTTAATGCCTGCATATTGGCCTACGGTTATCCAATAATCGCGGCGGTTTAAAGCCGCGGCTTTTATTTTTACCAAAACTTCACCGGGCTGCAAACCGGGTTTGTCAACTTCTTTTAAGCTTACCGGCCTATCAGCGGCTTCCAGAACTATTGCTTTCATAGTAGATAATAAAACAAATTGTCCGAACCGGGATTTTTAAGATTTCGGAGATGAAATAAATAAAATCTACCAATCTTAAAAATCCCGGTTCAGACAAAACTCCCCCCTTCAGGGGGTTGGGGGGTTGGGCTTACGCCTTGCTATACAATTCCGCAACATGATTCCAATTGATCACATTCCAGATAGCCGCTAAATAATCAGGGCGACGGTTTTGATATTTAAGATAGTACGCGTGTTCCCAAACATCGATACCCAAAATTGGGGTGCCTTTTACTTCGGCAATATCCATCGCCGGGTTGTCCTGGTTTGGGGTAGAGGTAATGGCTAATTTTTTATCGGCAGTAACAATAAGCCATGCCCAGCCTGATCCAAAACGGGTAGCGCCTGCTTCCGAAAGTTTGGTTTTAAAGTCGGCAAAGCTGCCGAAAGTGCTGGTTATTGCTGCACCAAGGGCTCCTGTTGGCTCACCGCCGCCACCTGGTGAAAGCCAGGTCCAGAATAGGCTGTGGTTGTAATGTCCGCCGCCGTTGTTACGAACCGGGGCCGGGAATTTTGAGATATTTTTTACGATTTCGTCAATACTCCAGTCTGCTTCAGGTTTTCCCTCAAGTGCTTTGTTTAAGTTGGTAACATAAGCCTGGTGATGTTTGCCATGGTGAATTTCCATGGTCATTTTATCAATGTGGGGTTCCAGTGCGTCAGTAGCGTATGGTAACGCCGGTAGTGTAAAAGCCATAATAGTAAGTTTAAAGTT
>Ga0206855_10011_pt1 | contig 37113 bp, 38 predicted proteins | sample Alteio_BWOrgCont_51_FD_152637 | JGI IMG/M metagenome (GOLD analysis project Ga0206855, IMG submission 152637) | Enriched cells from forest soil in Barre Woods Harvard Forest LTER site, Petersham, Massachusetts, United States -... | ecosystem: Environmental > Terrestrial > Soil > Temperate forest >...
GAACGTGGACAGTGCGCCTGCGAAATAAAGCGGCGGGCGACCGCGAACAGCCTGCCCGAGCCTGCGCCGGTCGAATTCATCAAATTACCGCGACGCGCGGGGCGCTCGACTTCCTCTTTCCGCGCCTTTTCCCAGAAACATAAGCGCTGCTTAGGCTAAGGGTCACGCGGAACAATCGGAAATGCCTCTCGCTGTCGGCTCCTCGCCTTCACCGGCGTCGCGCCGCCGAGGAACTCGCACCCTTGGGCCTATTTCGGCCACCCAGTGGCCTAATTTTGGAACCAAACACCGCTTGTATTCTTTCTTTAGATCAACCTCAAGGGAGCGGTGCCATGCGAGAATATCGGGCCTATATCGTCGGTATGATCGACAACCATCGTTTTGTCAGGGTCAAGGAATTCTTGAGCGATTACCCAGATGATGCCGCCGCCTTGAACGCGGCTAAACAGCTTACCAATAAACACGACGCTGAGGTTTGGGACTGCGGTAGATTGGTTGCCCGATTATCACCCGACGGAGAAGTAATGTCGCCTGAGTTGGCACCGTCCTTGGTTATCGCTGCGCAATCCTGTAGCGATGAAAAATCTATTCTGCAGGAGTCAAGCTAGGCGTTGGAATAATCGGCTGAACGCATTGGCATTTCGGGTGCTTTCTTCTGTTCGGCCTGTTGATGCATTCAGTTGAGCTGCTGCCATGACGGACATCGGTTGAGTTGTCCCTGACCGGCCGCCATCAAGTCCGATTGTGCTCGCAACCCTGCGAGGCGAATCTCCTCTTCAGCCAACCGGCGTTGGTCTCTTATCCGCCAGTGCAAAGCCCAATTAGAAACGCATATGGGCAATGGTAACGAATGTATTTCGCATTCCTGAAAATTTGAATCGTCTGCGAAGTAACTCGAGCCAGCTATTTTCACCCGTCGCTGGCAGGAATGATCACGACGCTCCTTATCTCACTTCAAACGCAAAAAGGTCTGGCGAGAAACGCAACAATGCCCGACGAGCCGACTGCCATGACAACGTTCTATTCGTTGATTGGCGAAATTCAGGATACGCCAGTGTCCGGGTCAACGATAAGGCAGTTAAGGGCATTGACGCGCATAACCGATTTGTTTGTTGCGGGGTCCGGTGGTTATTCGAAGCAACAGATCGAACTTTTCGACGAGGTATTCAAAACCCTTGTTGCCGTGATTGAATTGAAAACGCGAGTTAAGATCGCCCGCCACCTCGCAATCAACTCGGATGCGCCTGCGAGGCTGGTTCGGGCATTTGCCTTCGATGAGGATATCGCTGTGGCGGGTCCGGTTCTCCGTCGATCGGCTGCGCTCAGCGAGTCCGATCTCGCTGTAAGCGCTAGCACCCAGGGCCAGGGTCATCTTTACGCAATCGCGCAGCGTCAGACCATCAGCGAAATGATCTGCGAAATACTCATCGGGCGCGGTGAACGTGATGTAGTCCATGCCGTAGCAAAGAACGCAGGGGCACGTATCTCGGATCGCAGTTTTCGAGACCTCGTCCTGCGAGCTGGCGATGATTCCCAGCTTGCGCTGCATGTCGGGTCGCGGCGTGATATTCCTAGACATCATTTCTTGAAGGTTCTTGAAACCGCGTCTGCTGAAGTATGCAGCAAAATTGTCGCAGCAAGCCCGCAATTTGCTGAAGCCGTACAGGGTGCGATAACGGAAGTGGTTGATGAAATAAATCTGGAGGTCCGCGACAGATCTTCGGCTCACGCTAAGGCCAAGAAAAAAGTAAGGCGGCTTAAATACTGGAAGGAGCTTGGGGAAGCCAAGGTTCAAGCAGCCGCTCGCGCGCAGGACTTTGAGCAAGCGGCACTGGCCTTGTCGGTTCTTGCGCGTTGTCCCTTAGAGGTGGCGGAACGGGCAGTTCTCAGTGAGAATCCCGGCGCGGTGCAAGTCATCGCAAAAGCCGCCGGCTGCTCTTGGGCAACAGTTAAATCTCTCTTGCTAATGAGGGCAGCGGATCGCCGACTGTCCAAAATGGATCTTGATCGCGCGCGCGAAAACTTCGAGCGGCTTGAAACCCGAACGGCAAAGCGTGTGCTTGAATTTTACGATGCGCGCCGCAACGCAACTACCGTTGCGAGGCTGCCAATTGTTCCTCAGCCGACCACAAACCCCGCAGCTCTCGCTGCGATGAATGGTCGGACGCACTGAAAAGGATCGCTGGGTAAGTGGTGAGTCCGACACCGGATTTCGCTGCTGGGAAAAGTTCCGGCCGATTGTCGTGGCGGCTAGGCGATCCTTGCGTGCGGCGCCACGGACTGCAGCCATCGAAGCACGAGCCCGTGAGCGACATCGACACTGGAGCGTTGGGGACAGTCTGAAAGCGCTTGACGCCAGGCCGCCGATCAGCGGAGCGGACATAGCGGAACAGTCGCTCAACAAAAAAGGCGCTGGTCGATACCATTAGGTCCATTGGAAGGTATTCTATGGGGAGGCAAATGATAGTCAGGGCACTGTTCGCTGCTTCTTTATGTCGTCAAAGCTGAGGGGTGCAACATTTACGACCGAGCCACAATCATTACCAAAATCATTACCGAAGCGGGCGAGGGGGCCATTCCAGCCGGTCCGACGCAATGAGTTTGCGGCCCCCGGCGGGCGGTCAGCGTCTTCGGCAGCGTTACTCGGCTTCGTGTGCGATTTTGAATTTTTCAGCAGCGAGCACATCAACCGTCCTGCTTTGACCTGCCCTGCCTTGCCGCTACGGGCTGCTTTAGTTTTGGACAATTAATTGGCAGGCTGAGGTGAACCTGCGTTGCGAACCAACCTGTCCGCTTTTTGTAGAACATAGGTGTTTGAAGGCTGCTCCCTCGCGAAGAAACTGATCACGATGAATGCCGCGCAAAATAGCAAGCCTACGAGCATAACTTTGCGATAGGTCCTTCTATCGGCGTTGTGGAATGACGAGGACATTTCGAAAGCGATACAGCTTCCGCCTCGCCGCGCAATCTGACTCGCGTTTTAACGTTGCTTGTGAAGGTTACTAACGAGTTCGGGTTTCTTGCAGCATTATAGAATGGGAAGCTGCTTCCGATATCCAGGGTTTTTCGTGCGTCGCGGAGCGCAACTTGCCTCCGCCTTTCGAACTTCGTCGCGAAGCCTCTGCAAATCGAGATAACGGCTCGCCAAGATGGCTTCGGACAGCTTCCTAGCGATTTTCGCAGGTGTCGATCTTTGGCCCCCCTTCATGGCAATCCCTTTCACTAATTGGGTTCTCAACTAAAGATGCCGCCGCTGCGGGGTTGGCATACCGAGGTAAGCGACCAGAACTGGCCGCTGCGAATAGCGCGGTCCACCCGGCTCCGAATTGATCGCACGAGAAGGCCCCCAGTCTTCATAGACTTGCACCCGGCGAGCCGAGGTAGCTAATTAAAAATGCCGTTCCAACGAAGGAACAAAAGACCTGTTGCAGTGGGGATACAATTGGACCCCGCACTTTCACCGCATGAAACTTTTGTAAATCCAATGGCGACCATCGTGACGCCGCCAAACCTTTCTAAAAACGAGGCGGCCGGTGATCGATTGCCGCGGAATAATCACCGTCCACTGGTGCCATGTCTGAGCCCACGCGGGTTTCGCGCTTAAGCCCAACATCTGCAAATTTGCTGAGCCTTTCGTCGTCATTTTCGGTTTCCTGTGGGATCCGTCTCATCGTCGCCCGCACCCTGCTGGATTTCGCCCGCCAAGCGTTTTTCGAGTTCGTAAACTTTCCTGCGTAACCGCTTCAGCTGAAGAAATTGCTCGGCAAGGGCGCTCGGCGACATGCGTGGCTTTGGCGTCCGAACCTTCGATCCACGGCTAAAATTAGAAGAGGTCATTTGCGATTCAATTTCGTCGAACAAGCGGCCAACCGGAAGGTGATCGCATGACGACTTTGCCTTGGGACTTCGAGCCTTTTGGTGGCAACATGCAATGCGCCTACTAATAGCGCATGCAAATGACGTCACAACGAAACTCGCTTATTAAGCTTGATACCGTTGCTGCGGGTTAATGCCAGAACCAGCGGCGGGTTTCGCAGAAAAATGCGGGATCGCGATGCCGCCCGTCATTTTTTCGAACTCGGGAATGGCGATCGGGTGTCAGTAGCCACGCACGCTCAATCAATATGGCATTGATAGTTAAGCGGCTTCGGCGATGGGAGAGCCGCTTATCGGCCGACCCAAGCCAGAGCAGGTCTGACCTGCACGCTGGAGTATGGTTAGCTCCAGCTTGGAAGCGCCTCCAAACCGCATTGGGACGAGCTCAAGTGATGCGCGCTAAGCCCGACCCATGGGCGGGAGAGCAGTCAGACCCGAGGTTGCCCCAAGTAAGGTTGACTGGTTACCCTAAGGTGCGAGTTTTGTTGCGGAGTGACGTAGACCGGTTATCTTCAACTCGCATCCATTACGAGGAGTTTTAGCCGTGACCTGGGTACTTGCACTGCTCTCCCTCCTGCTGTTCATCGTGGCTGCGGGTCGATCCCATAGCAATCATCTCGACAGGATAGAAGCGCGGTTTAATAAATACTCCGGAGCTCAGTAATATCCACCGCCATTTTGCATCGTCGCGAGTTTCGTTTGTCAGGATAGTCTCTGAATTCATCAGAGTTTTACATTTATCGTCGATTGGGCGTAGAGCAAAACGATTGTTATGAACCATCAGATGATCCGGCTTATAATTTCGGTCGCGGCTATCGTGCCGCTGGTAGTAGCAGTCAGTTGGGTCGCTCTCGCTCTTATCGGTTTTTAGATGTAAATGATCTCCAAGGTTCTGTACTATCTACTGTGGTCATCCCGGCACGCTCCGACCATGAAGTGGTTCAAGAAACGATTGAATGCACCACTCAGCACCGTTCAAGATTCTACATCTGACCTGACGATCGATGATGACGCGCGGGCACTCACGAAAATAAGGAATATGTGCGCGGTGGTGGCGGCTAGTGCCGAGAGCCTTGCCCAATCCTCATATGAAGATTTGGCTAAAGCTGAAAGGCAACGGTTCGAGAGCGCCAAAAGAATGTCATTAGAGCTGGCCAGGAATATCACCGATGCTTCGTACCGCGACAGCGCAATCCATCACATCGTCGAACTGTGCATGACGGCAAAAGATATCGACACCGCAAGGATCCTTGTGCGCGGAATCCAGAGTGGGGCAATACGTGAGCGACTTCTGGAACAACACCCGGTGATATTCTACTGACCCGAAATGTTGCTTTTCGGCTTCGCGGGCCGAAAATTTTGGTTTAACCAAATCATTTTGTCATCTCGCCGCAATCGCCGATGGTGAAGATCACCTGAAGCGTAGAGCGATCTGCAAGCGACGGCGCAAGGTTGAGCCGAGAAAACAAATTTTTTGTCTTAGGAGTTTTTCTATGAATACCGGTGTCAATTTTCAAATGCTCTGTGGCGATTGCGGCAGCCTCGGAATAAAGATCGAAAAATCCAGAACGCGCCTCGCGAGAAGCTGTCGTCTGCTGCGCCGATTGCGGCGCTCAAAGAGGGACCGTGGGTGCGTTGAGAGACCTGGCCGTTCGAACGGAAACGCTTACTGTGTTGCCTATTAAAGGACGGGTGCCCGCAACAAAATCCACGAGCGCTATCGTGGCGCAACATATCGAGCTACAGAGCTTTCGTCGAAGAATTAAAGTAAGAACCGCGTCGGAAGTAAAAAAACGCGGCTCTGGCACCGGGGTGCGGGTATTGTGTTAGAGTTTGATGGAGGCTAGTTTAGGCGAACCCAGCCTGTAGGGGGGCTAGATGTTTGAGAAACTTTGCGTTTGGATTTTTTCGCTGGTGGTAGTGACGGCTGTTGCTTTGGGCAGCAGAGCAGAGGCTAACACCTTGTCGAACGTTTCGGCTCGCATCATTCCAAATTGGAACAATACTGGGTCGGACATTTGCGTTGTGCATAATTCGAACAATGTCCCAGTCTCGGCTGTAATTTCCGTATTTCCCATGGGCACCGCGGTTTTTGGAATTGATAACTGGACCTTTCCGTTGTTGCTCGGCGCTGGCAGTGGCACCAAGGTATTTAGCTGGTCGCCACCTAAGCGTGCGGGGTCTTGCAAAGTTTTGTCGGTTCAGTGACGGCAAATCTGAAGATTCCATTGGTTACCAGGACACTTCACGCCCAATTCCGTTTGGACAGGCTGCGTTTTGACATTCATTTCCATAAACGTCGTGCGTTTTCGAGACCGAAGGCAGCGCGGATGCTGCTTAAAGTACAGGCTTGGTGCTGACTAAGCATTGAGCTGGCGGAGGAGAATTTCAGCGCGACGACATGGTTGAGACGCTCTATCGTTTCAACGCTGTGCGATCTGAAAATTTGAACCACTGCCATGGAAATAGCTAACGAGCCGGCGCCGAATCTGAGATTGAGGAGCGAACGCCGCTCTCAGGAAAGACTGGTTAGCAATCTGAGCGTATTTCGCTGGCTAGCACAATCTGTGTATCTTCTCTCAATTGTCTCGGCAATGCTTGGATGGATCTGGCTGCTGGCCTCGATCGGAATGGAGCTGTTCTCATAGTAGATCGAAATCAGCGCATGCCCTAAGGCGAAGCAGAGGGGCTATCGGTACCTTCCTGCTGTCGCGGACAGCGAATCACTGGTTCAGAACCAGCCGCAATGACAAAGTTAGCCGGAGGGCTAGCGTCAGTAGGTGTGAAGTTTATTCAAATGTCACGTCACGGCAATAAGCGCATGACACGGTAACTTGAAAAAAAGGGCCTATGGGAGGACGAGGCGGGCCGAGAGAGTAAATGACTTTTATCTCGGGAGCTTCCCATGAATAATAAGTTCGAGTTCCAGATTGTCTGCATCGATTGCGGTTGTCTCGCAATCAGAATTGAAGATCCAGTAACCGCATCTCGAGAGGCAATCGTTTACTGTGGTGATTGCGGCGCTTCACGCGGGACTGTAGGTGCCTTGAGAGACCTCGCCGTTCAAGCAAATGCCGAACTCCCCTTGAGATCACGGATACCGTCCCAGAACGGCCGGACAACCTGTGATCCGAGGGACATCTCAGAGCGATACAGCGAGTTACAACGTCTTCGTCGAAGGGTGAAAATGGCAGAATCGCTTGCTGTGATCCGGGGCAATCAAATTCGGGCGGCCGACAACATACCCCGTAATAAAATTATACCCCGCAATAAAATTTCGCGATCTGGGCACTCAGGTCTACCGCAGCGGCAGTTGAGGTCTGCTGGCGCCACCCATCAGGCGACTAGCGAGCTTGCTGACGGGCCTTGCACCCGCCCGGTGTTGGGGGATAGCGACGCGTGTGAGAACGCACCAACGGGGCTGGCTGGCGCAGAGCGGGCACTTTAGCGGTGGGCGCACCGTCAGGCAGCGCCGCTCGACCGCATCGGTCATTCTCTTTGCATTACTGTGACGCGCAGATTTTATTGGCGTACTGGAACATAACCTCCGGCTGCAATTGAACCGGTCTGATCAGGTGGCTCTGGCGGGAAACAATCCCGGCAGATGATCAGTTTCCTTCTCAATTTGTCGTCGGCGGCGCGGTTAATGGCATCAAGAGCGTTACCCCACTCCTTCGAGTATGGTTTCAGCTTAGAGAGTTCTTGTTCGCCCGCTGAGCTGTCGTTAGACGCCGCCTCGCTTGCCTTTCGCACCATGATTGGTTTGACGTGACGTTTGGGGCCGGGTCGTTCCCAGCTTGCCAGCGCAGTCGGGGGAGGTTGAAAATAGTTGCGGCTTTCAAGGCAACAGCCGCTGAGCGCCAGCCCCGCCGGAATCACAAGCACCAATCGTTTGCTCATGGCCAAAACTTGCTCATCTGATCCTCGCCAAGTTTGATCGGATAGCTAGCCCGGTTATGGTTAATTTTTCCTTTTGACGTCGGTTCGATCAACCCAAACATAGACCGCCACCAGCGGAGGCTTGCAGGCGTTCTACGCGACCGCCCGGTCTTCCGTGCGCGCTCCGCTTGCAACTTTCATCAAATCGGTATCCGGCAACGGCCGCTGCAAGAACTTTCGTTCATGCCGCTGTGCCCGCAGATGCGTAGCGCTCGCTACCACCAAAACCTTCAAACAAAAGAAGCAGCAATTGGCTCGCGAGGGATTCGATTCCAGCGTCGTGAAGGACCCGCTGTTTTTTCAGAATCCGAAATCCGGCGAGTATCAGCCTATCTATTTGACGGTTTATCGATCTATGCTGGAAGGCTCGATCCGATTGTAGATACTTGCCGGACTTTCGATCGGGCCGGGAAGCCGACTCGCGACGGACGACATGGGCCGGCTCAGACCAGCGCGTCGAGGATAAATTAAATTACAGGAATCGCTAAAGTCGGACGGTGCGGTCGGCGAGGGAAATTGACGGCGACCGTTGCCTGCCAGCCGACATACACACCACAAAGGTAACTGGGTGGGAATCTAAGCTGCGAGAGGCGATCCGACCTTCCGCTTTCTCCACCAGCCGAACATGGCGAGAGCGCCGAGGCCGGTCGCTAGCAGCGGAAGGGAAGTCGGGAGCGGCGTCTGGGAAACCGATACGCTGCCGAAGGTATCGTAAGCGGAGCCTCCCGGGGCACTGTCAGTGAAAGAATATAGACCGTTACTGCCCAGGCTGATGCTAAAAAGCTGGTTCGTTCCAATTTGCCCACCATAGATGAGGCCGGCCAAAACCAAACTTGAACCCTGATGGGAGTACGCAACTCCCGATGAGCTGTCCAAGCTGAAATCCAATCCGTCGATCTTAAAGTCCATGGCCGTGAGGCCGTTATTCATTGTCAAAGTGCCGCTGCCAGTGGAGGGAGCGGTGATGGTAAATGAACCTGATCCACTTTCCGGCCCAAAAATTGCGGTTAGGGTCACGTCATACGTCAAGGTCGACGCCTGAACGGCCACGGGAACCTGTGCGCCCAGTAGAACGGTAGCCGCAATCAGAGATGCGTAGAGTGGTCTATTCATTGTCGATTCCTCAACCACAAGTATAGCGAAAAATCGCTTAAAAACCACCTCTGGTCAATAGGAGATTTATTCTTTTAATTTAATATCCGCTGCTATTTTTTGGAATTCGGTTCCATTTTTTGGTTTTAAATGAAATGTTGCCCGATTGGGTCGGCACGAGAGCATTTATTCGCTGCCTCAGGTTCGGAGTCGAGGATCATTGGGCCCGGTCACATTGTTTCGTTGCCACAGTAGACGTCGCTTTTGCCACCTTAGACGTCGCTAAAGGCTGGCCAACGCTATCGTCGCGGGTCTTGCGGAACACGACTGGTGCGCTCATCGACAAAATCGAAAAGGTCGGGCGAGCGCGCCGGCCAAGTTATTTGGAATAAACTTCCCCTCCACATCGAGCGTCACGCTCACAATCGATCCATCCTTCATTGGTTTGCCTCGCCAAACTCCTTCAGCTCATCGTAGCCCAGAAACGCCCGGATATTGCAGTTCAAAAGCGCAGCCCCGTCGCGGTCGGCGGCCAGGCGCCTTACCGATGCGCCGCGGCTGAATAAGGGTGTGCGCGCCATCGGCTTCGGTCGGTTTGCCTACCGCGGCCGCCAAAGATGCCATCGCATAACGTTTGCATGACCGCGTAACCCTAGTCGCAGATACAGTTATTCATTTCCGTTCCACTCGGGAATTCCAAGAAGGCGTGCAGCACCAACCATCCGCTCGTCATAGCTGGCAAGCTGCACGCTTGCTCCCTGAGTCCGGATGAACTCGATGGCTGCCAGATGGATAGCGTCCAATGTGCGAACTGGAACCGGAAACGGATCAAGGGCGCGCTTCAGTACGGGCGGCACCATCTCGATCATGGCAATTCGGCCGATCAGGCCGCGGACGGCATCGCCGTGCGAATCTTGAAGCCGACGCGCATTGATCCTGTTCCAGACTTCGCATTCGAGTAGCCTGCTTGAAACGATGCGCTGATGCCACAGCGCGTTTGACGGATAGCGATCTTCAGCCAGAAGATAGGCGAGCGCCACCGAACTATCGAGATAGATCATCGATCCGCTCGATCTTCCTGCAAATCGGCCAAGATTTCGCGGAGTTTCATCACCGGTTTTCGTGCCGGCATTTCCCCTCCAGCCGATAGCGGTGGCCTGATCCAGCCCTGGCGAACGGCATCGAGCAGAAGTGCATCCGAAACCAATGGGCTCCGGCCCGGCGCAGGTGGACCAAGCTCGGCTACCACGCGATCGCGGTCCGTGACCAGGACGGTTTCGCCTCCAGCCGCCAGCCGGATGTATTCGCTGAGCTTGTTTTTAAGCAGTTTGATCCCGACCGACCTCATGCCTTAAAGGTAGCTACCAGTAGCTACTTTGTCAATCGCAACATGAACCAAATCAGTGGCGAATGCGGGCGTTAAAAATATTAACCCCCGCGCCCGATGTTTGCTCGCCCATGAAAATCGAGCTTCTTTCCTCCTTGGTTCTCGTCGATGGACTCGAGCCCGCGTGAGCAGTTCTTAGAGTTGGGACCATGCACCATCGACAAAAAGGCAATCAAGACGACGAAAAGAGTCGGGCGAATGCGCCGGCCAGGTTATTTGGCGGTAACGTTGCCATCCAGGTCGAGCGTCACACTCACAATCGATCCATCCTTCATTGCTTTGCCTCGCCATATTCCTTCTGTATCTTTTCGCAGCCCAGAAATGCCAGGATACCCTTGCGCCTCAATTCGTGACTTCGCCTGATCTGCGGTGAAGGCACGGTCAGTTGCCGACGATGTCGTGGTAGCAGCCGATTCGGCGGGCGCTGGCAAAATTGGCGTGTTAGGCGTGGTCGTCGTAGAACAAGGTTCGTCAGGCGAGACCGCAGAGAAACATGGATTTCGGGGAGCGTTCGCGGAGTAACAAGGACTGGTTGGGTTGGTGGGGTTGCAGGGACTATTTGGACTGGTCGAAGAAGAGGACGGAATAGATTTGCTGGTTGAAGCGCTAGACGGACCGGTACGGGTCGTTTGGCCGAATGCGCTTTGGGCAACGAACGAAAGCGCGACGGCAGTTAGGACAACCGAGCCAATGTTCGCTCGATTGTCGAGACGAATTTCAAGTGGCCGGAATCTCCGAGAAATGCGGATACCGTCCTGACGATCAGCCCAACCTCCCGATCCAAGCGCCGAATGAAGCCGCTTCATCTTAAACCTCACAACGCTTGCGTTCCCTACCATTCGTCAAACAGGTTTTCCAGATCGCTTGATTTTATCGGACAGTGAACTTGACAGGGAGTGTGGCCGTCTCGAAGCTAAGAGCCCGACCCCTAAATCTGCTGCCGTGCACGTTCGTTCGGTCGGCCGTACGAAATGTCTGTCGACGTCGGAAAATAGCTGAAGACCAGAATATCGGCCAATAGGCCTTACCCTTCAAGAAACCGGGCGCAGCTCAGGTCGCAAGTCCGCCCAAGCGACGATCCCGACGGTGTACCGGGACGGACAGTGTGGATGGCCGCGGGTCTGTTAGGACTACGCTGCGGAACCGGCGGAATCGCGGGATTTCCTGCGTCGGCGCAATAACTCCATCGCACCGAGGCCCGAGCCGAACAGCACAAGCGCCGCTGGCAACGGGGTCGCAACAGGGTCTGATATCTGGGCGGTCAAAGATTCAGTGATGGAACCGCCGCCATTGGGCCCAATCGTCAACGAGTTGACCACGATATTCCAAATACTGGAACCGACCGGAATCGAAAGCTTGGTTCCACCGACGATGGTCAGCGTGTCTGCGTAGCTAATAATGAGATTGAATGGAACCGTCAGGATCCCTGTGCCGGATGGCCCACTGGAGCCGGTGTTGATCGTAAGGCTCTCAGTAAATGAAAATTGGTTGTTATAAGTTGCCGGAATAGTTGCATTGACCCCGGCGATGAACGTCAATGTGTTTAGTACGATCGAAGTAGTGTTTGAATTTATCGTACCGTTGGTCACACCCTGGATTTGGAGCTGATCATAGGGAGAACCGATCGTATCGCCGAGCGAAAGCTGAGTTGGGGCACCCGAGGTAGTGTAGGTGAGGGCGTGGGCGACTGGCCCAGATGACGCCAAGATTAAACCCGCCACAATTACCGTAGCGAGCTTCGAATTGGCAACCATCGCTCTGCCGGCTAAATTCAAAATTCCCATGTGCCTAGTACCTCTTGGTATTCCATCTGCTTTTCTAACAACCCTTAATCAAAAAAACATCAAAAAAATAGCTGGCTCAGCCTGATTGTGCACAAATTATGTCTTGATTCCGTAACATGCTGTAAAATAGTGATAATTGTATTGCTTTCACTGCCCCGAGCGTGTCGGTTAATGAATTAAATACCCCGATTTAATCCAACCTTAGGTTCGCACCCGATCGTTTCAAGATCCTATTTTTTGAAGGGCACTGCGTACCTCTTCTGCCAATTCTCCATTTGGGGCCAATTCTAGCGCCTTTTTGAGCTGCTCCGACGCCTTGGGAAGCTGGTTCGTTGCGATATATCCCATTCCCAGATGATAGCGTACCGCTGCCTGGTCGGGCAGGGCTACCGACGCTTCTTCGGCTAGGGAGACCGCGGCCCTGTAGTCGCCTTGATGATAACTGGCCCAACCAAGGGTGTCCTTGAACTGCGGTATCTCCGATTTCCGGAGAATTGCCGCAAGGGCCTGGGCCTTCTTGAGGCTAGCTTTGTCGGTACGGTGGTCTAGCAGCAGGCTGGCCAGATTGTTGGCGAGGATCAAATTAGCTGGCTGTTTGTCCAGCATAAATTCATATTCCGAAATGGCAGATTCGTAGTCTCCCTTCCGCTCCAATAAGCCTGCCAAGATCATGTGCAAGGCGATCATATCGGTCTGCTGCTGGATCCCCGATCGAACGACCTTGATTGCCTCGTCGTAGTTCTTCTGGTTCGTATAGAGATCGGCGAGCGCCCGATACCCTACAGAATCTTTCGGTTGGGCTTTGATGGCCGCCAGGAAACTCTTGAGCGCCTGATCCGTCGCACCGCTTGAAAACTGGATGGAACCCAGGAGCACGAGGGCGCTTGCGTTGTTGGGATCTTTGGTCAGCACGGTTTTCAGGAAGGTTATCGCCTGGTCTTTTTTATTCGCCTTCAGAAGCACTCCGACCAGAGAGTCCATAGGCTGCGCAGCGCTAGGAGCAGCCTTGTATGCGTTCTGGAACGTTGTGATCGCTTCATCGTATTTGTTGCGTCCGATTAATGCTGTCCCAAGAATTTGATCGGCCATGCCGCCGCTGTTATCTATCCGCCGAATCAACTCGGCCACTTCCTGCGCGCCAACCCAGTTCTGGCGTGCCAACCGGACTTGTGCCAGCGCTGACAAAACCCTAATGTTGTTCGCTCGCCGCTTGTTCAACTCGCTTAGAATGTCCTCCGCGCGTGCAATGCTTCCTCGACGCTGAAGGAAGGCGGCATATTCAAGGCCGATATTCGCATCCAAATCGGACGCCCTTGTTGCGTCCGCGAATTGCTTGTCCGCAAGTTCAATCAGTCCACTTCGCTCATAGGCGGTCGCCAACAGCAGCATCAGGTCGGTAGAGCGCGGTTGGTAATTGAGAGCATCAAGCAGATCGGCAATCGAAGCATCCAGCCGCGCACGTTCCAGGCGAATGGACGCGCGGACCTTCAGAGCTGAAACGTTTTGAGGATTATCGTGTAGAACGTCAGCCGCCAGTTTCTCGGCCGGATCGAAATCTCTGTTATTCAGATACATTTGAGCTAGCGCGATTCTTGCGGCCCGCACATGTTCGGGCGAACTGTCGGCGCTGATCAGGCCTTCAAGCAACTTCCTACCGGCTGCGAAATCGCCCTCAGCGAGATCCATGTCGGCCAGGGCCATCTGATACGGAAAGACCTCTCCACCGGCTACGATGCGTCCGTTGAGTTCCTGCCGCGCGGCAGCGCGATCCTTTTTGGTTATGTACAGGAATCGAACCAGATCCAGCGCGGTCTCCGAAACCGATGGATTCGCGACCGCCAGATCTCGCATCACCCGTTCAGCATCGTCGGTGCGACGTTGCTCGAGGTAGAAACCGACGAGAAGCTTGCGATAGCCGGGCTCCAGCGGATTGAGCTCGACGAGCTTTTTAAGAGCTGCCTCAACGCCTCTTAAATCGCCCGTTTGCCCAAAGAGCTTGATCTTCAGCAATTGAAAACCGAGATTGCTTTCGAGTTTCTTGGCTTCAGCAACAAATGGGTCTTGGAGAAGCGACAATGCGCCCTTGGCATCACCCCTCTCCAGCTGATCGGTAGCCAGAACCATCAGGGCATCGGCATTGGTTGAATCGAGACCCAGCGCTGTCTGCGCTTCGCGGGTTGCCTCTGCGCGGTTGTCAAGTTTGTAGGAGATGGCTGCTTTCAGCGCGTGGAGGTCGGCATTGCGATTGTCGATCTCGATGCCCGCATTGGCCAATCCAAGAGCTTCATTCGAGGAGCCAGCAAGCAACAGAATCTTGCCGAGCTTCAACCTCGCGGAAACGTCGTTCGGAGTAAGGTCCACGATGGTTCGCAGATCCGTGACGACGCCTGGCCAATTGCGGCTGGTCTCATCTATTTCGGCCAGGACTTTCCACGCTCCGATCAGATCTCTCTTGAGCCGCACGGCATTCTTGAGTTCAAGCGCCGCCTTTGCGTTTTCATGCGCCGAAAACAGCTTCATCCCGTTCTCGTAGTAGCTCCGAGCACGATCCTCCGGCGAGCCGCAGCCGGCGACCTGAAGCAACGTCAAGACGAGAAACGTCTTTCGAATTGCTGGGAAGGAACTGTCGATTAATCTAGGCATGATCGTTCCTACAGTATCCCCGGCCTGGCACCTGACTGAGGTGTATTAGACACCCCTTCAGACGGTAGATAGCCGCCCAGACGTGGTAGCAGATCCTGCGTAAACAGCAGCAGACGGTTATCGGCGTCACGCTCAAGTTCGCCAGGCGATATTGCCGTGATCAGACGGACAAGGGCCCCATCCGATCTATTTTTGGTGATGGCATCGGAAAGCAGGTACCACTTCGACCAGTATTCGCTCGCGATGCTTCTGCCACGCTCCTCATACCAGTAGTACACAAGCTGTTTTGAGCCGTTTCGCTCGATAATCGCTCGGTTCAGCGGCCGCTCGGCGTCAAAGCTTGCGCGTTCAAGCTTTGCTATCGACCAGCCGCCACCCGGGATGCAAACCAGCGGTGAGTGCGGCGACTCGCCCGTCCGCTGCGAGGCGTAGTAGGCCACGTATAAATTGACGATCTTGCCATCCGCCTTGCTGTAGTCTGACAAGACGTAATCTTCCATAGCGAGGCTATTTTCGACCTGAGGCTCGAGCAAGGAAGCATGCCCATGCCAAGCTCCGATTGTTGCAGGGAATGTCACAAATCGGCTGCGTTCCGGAACGATTTCCGACCGGTTGGAGATCAACGAGGCGGTCAGCACAGTCGCGCAGACCAAGAGCAAAGCCACATAGAGTGGCATGCGACCGATTGTTTCCCGGGTTTCCGCAGGCAATGATCGAGCGGCGTTGGCCGGGACACGGAAGACTTCGGAGAAATGTCTGCCCGAGAGGTGTCCTAGCAGATAGACCTCCAGGGTCAAAAGCAATGCCGATGCTATGAATATGATCCAGCCTTCGAAAAAATGAAGGGCCCCGTCGGCCATTCGAGGACCCCATCGGTCCATGGTTACGCCGACCATGCCGATCCTTAAACCGTTCATCGCGATGGTGATCGGGATGCTCGACAATAGTACCAAAGCGCGCTGCCAGATGGGCGCATCGAACAGGTATGCCGCCAGGAAACTCAAACTGAGGAGAGGAAACAGGTAGCGCAATCCACTGCACGCATCGACGACCTGCAGCTTGTAACTGCCCAGATCGATCATGTTCCCATCGAGATAGACGGGAACCTGAAATAATCTGATGAAGAAAACGCCTAACTGCGACGAAATAAGCTGAAGCTGTAACGAAAGATTGGCGTCGATAAAGTACGGAAGCGGAATTGCAAAAATCAGGAATATGATCGGAACAAATGCGGCGCGCAGCAGAGAGAACCCTCCCACCGCCAGTGTGATTCCGAGCAGAGCAACAATAAAGGCCAACTGGGAAAGAATGAAGATCGCACTTAACGCCCCCACTACGTGCATGATCAGTGCAAGGAGGATAAGGAGGGCGCCGGTCCAAGCTGGTCGACCGATACTTGCGAGTAGGGCACCGCGACGTGTCCAAAGCAGCCACGCCGCGACGAGCGGTATCAAAAAGCCGTGGCCATACTCTTCCTGCGTAGTCCAGCGCCTCACCAATTCGAAGAGCGCTCCGTGGAACGCAATCGCCGCCAGTAGCGCAGCAAGGCATCCCAATATCCACCCACGAACTAGGCCAATTTTCGGGAATGGAGCGGACTGTACCGACATTACAATGCCCAATTGAATTGAAAACTGGCCGCTCGACGCGGCACATTCACCGTAAGTGAGACGAAAGCACCGGGGAACTCCGAGTTTGCACCCCTGCCGTTAAGGAATTTCTTAGCATGCAACCGGGTCCCGTAAATGCGGGCCTGTAGCAAGGGTTTCGAAGAAATTAAACACACGTTGCGTTTTAGCGGTCATTCGTCTTCAGAAGTCAAGACGCGCTGCTGTCGCAGTTAATCGCGGCAGTCTTGCCTATACGTGAATACTTAAACGTGGTTACCGATGCTCATAAAGCGATTCCGCGATTTTCTGGTACTATGAGCAGTTCCGAACTAGATTGAGACATTCTGGCGTTATGAGATTTGGAATTTTGGATGGATCCTGGTAGCCGAATCTGGGACGGGTCTAACGGCGACTATGCCTTGCCGGAAAATGAGGTCCATGTTTGGCGCACCGGCTTGGATATAGACCCGGTCGGTCTTGCCAAATTACGGGGAATCCTTTCCCCCGACGAACGAGAACGCTCAAACCGATTCCACTTCGAGGCGGACCGGCGGCGCAGTGTGATCGGGCGCGGATATCTGAGACTGTTGCTTGGCAAGATTCTGGATTTGCCCGCCGACGGTCTGCGATTTGATCGCGACGAGTTTGGGAAGCCAAGGCTGATACCTTCGCAAAGACTGCCTTTGCAATTCAACCTCTCCCACTCAGGTGACCTGATCCTGATTGCAATTACTATCGACCGCGCGGTCGGCATTGACGTTGAGAAAATTCGAACCGATTTGGACGTAGACGGTGTTGCGGCGCGCTTCTTTTCAGCGAACGAACGCGAGACCTTGGCTTTGCTTGCCGGTCCCGGCAGGTATGAGGCTTTCTTCACATGTTGGACACGCAAAGAGGCATATCTGAAGGCAAGGGGCGTCGGCCTATCTCTGGCGCTTTATCAGTTTGATGTTTCCTTTTTGCCGGATGAAGAACCACGGTTGCTGGCGACGCGGCATGATCCTGCGGAAGCACGACGGTGGAGACTTCGGGCATTGGGCCTATCCCCTGATTATGTGGCCGCTTTGGCGGCCCAAGGTGCGGACTGGAAGCTCAAATGCTGGGATTGGCCCCCGGGTAGATTGATGAAGGATATGCACCAGAATTAATAAACAATTGATATGTAAGGTGATTTACTTCATGCCGCTTCCCTACGACGATGCGAGCAGACAGCGATTTCCTGTATGTGGCCAAACAGATACAGCCTTTAGCGAAACTTGGCGGTACAATGGCTGAAATCCGGAGTTATTTTGGGCACCGAGTGCCCTTTCAAACCTGAAAAGTGCCACCCCCATGATCGTTAAATGCCTGAGATTGGCGATCGTCATGCTAACAGGTCTCCAGCTGGCGGGCTGTTACACCGATTTTGGCCCGGTCGAAGTGGGAAGAGGGCCAAATTCTCTCTCAGGCGCTGAGGTCGCCACGCTTTTGCGGCCGGGCGAAAAGATAAAGATCACGGTCTACGGCGAGGAGTCGCTCACCGGTGACTATGACGTCGCCCCGAACGGTTATGTGACTATGCCCTTGATCGGGGCAATCAGGGCCGCCGGGCGCTCGCAATCAGAATTCGCGAAGGACGTATCCAATAGATATCTTCGTGGAGGGTTTCTGCAGGATCCCCACGTCACGGTAGCGATCGCCCTGTTCAAGCCGTTCTACGTGTTAGGCGAGGCAACCAATCCCGGCGAGTATCCGTTCAGAAGCGGCCTCAACGTGCACACAGCGGTCGCGATGGCGGGGGGATTCACTTACCGGGCAAGCCGGTCGTATGTCCTCGTACGACACGCCGGAGACGAGGTGTGGAAGGAGTATTCGCTCGCAGAAGCCGTGCCGATTGCACCCGGAGATTTAATTCGAGTGCCCGAAAGATATTTCTAGGCGGTGCCGGCCCAAATCCGCCCCCTGCGTCGATGCGTGATGAACGGGTCGCAATCTTCCATGCGCTACAAGGGTTCGATCCTATCGAGAGAGTTTGCGCGCTTAGCTCTTCTTGCGCTTTTTTTTATCGCGTGGATTCCGCTGGCGTTTGCCCAAACGACCGCCCCAACGGGTTCTCAGACCGGCGTTGTGTCGGGCGGGCCGCCCCCGGACATTTCAACAATAAATCGGCTGCCGGCGAGGGACCCTAATGCGATCGCAGTTGATGGCTGGCTGCTTTATCCAACACTGCGGCTCTATTCTCTCTATGCGGATAATTTTTTCCAGAGCTCTGTAAGCCCGCTCTCGGTAGGGGGATTAGGGGTGGCGCCGAGTATGGTTGCTGTCTGGAGCAATGGCATTCATACAACAACCCTCTATGGAAATATCGATCGGCAAACATACCCCACTGACAATGGCATCAATACCCTCGACGGACGGGCAGGTTTCACGCAGCGATATGAAGCCATGCGGGATTTGATTTTCACCGTCAATGGCAACTATGCCCACCAAACACTGGCCACTGGCTTGCAGAATTCGATCCAGACGCCAACCGCTGCGCCAGCAACCACGGTCTTGCCCAATGGCAATACCGTTTTGCCTAATGGAACTATTCTTTCACCGTCGGGCCAAGTAGTTGGGCAGGCTACTACTGCATCTGGTAGCACCGTTCCGTTGCAGGTAAATCCCTTCAATCAATTCACTGGAACATTTACAGTCGACAAGATTTTCAATCGTGCGGTTTTAAGTCTAAGCGGTTCGATCAATCGCACTGAATACGAAAATCAAACCATTCAGCCAAATTTCAGCAGCAGAACGCTCACAGAAAATGCGGCTGCATGGCTTGGTCCGTTGGTTTACGCGTATTCCAATGGTTCCGTCACGACCATTGTAGATGATGCAGTAATCGGCGCTAATATTTCGACACCATCTGCCTCGATCACTTCATACAGGGTGATAGGCGGACTGGGCACGCGTCCCTCAGAGCTGTTTCTCGGTTCGGTGTATTTTGGACATCAAGGGTCCGAAGGCGGTGGCGCGACAGCTGAAGGAAATGTCTACGGAGGCCGACTCTCCTATTATCCGACCGCCGCATTGACGTTCACCGGATCCGTCGACAGAACAATCAATATCGCCTCTCAACCATTTACGACGAATCTGGCGTTGACCCTGCCGGGGTTGACCGCCGTACAAATTCCACTTGGGGCGTCAACGGTTACTACGGGTGTCGGATGGCTTTCCAGCTATCGTATTACAGATCGATGGTTTGCAAATTGCCAAGTCGTCTATACTCGCATCGAATATGTCGACAGTCCCCGCCTCGATAATTCCTGGGTTCTTGACGCAACACTCAGGTACGATATTTGGCGAAACATGTCGATCCTGTGGGAGTATCGCTACTCAACCGTTTTATCCAATGCGCCGCTCGCGAGTTTCAGCAGCAACTATGGAATTGTGGGCGCAACGTACAGGTTCTGAAATGTTGCCATCTCGATGATGTATCGCTGTCTATACGTATTGGGCTCGTTCTGACAAAGCGTTGCGAAGGTATCGCACCTCCATTCAACCTCCTTTCCAAGGGTCAGACCCTTAGCGGCCCGCCGGCGCCTGGTTCAAGAACAGGTCGCGGCGCAATCGACAGACGTTTCCGCTGCATTGTCTGGCTGGCCTACGTGAAAGCGCAAACTTGATTAGCTTCTTCTTCTCAAAGCCCTTGATGAACTCTCCGGAGCCGCACTCGCTCTATTCGGATTGAGTTTGCGATGCGCCTCAATAATAGACGTATCTCGTGGTGGACTCGGGCACTTTATTGAGAACGAATCGAACTACGTCCGTCTCCTGGAGATATTTGTTACATTCCTCAATTTCCGAAACTTTCGAGGTGCCCACCGCCGCAACGAGCAGTACGCAATCCAGCTGAGGTAAAATCGAAATAACGTCGTGACCTGTCAGCAGTGGAGGTAAATCGAGGATTATGACACGGGATTGCCCCTGTCTCTTAATATCCTGCAGTAACAACCTCATAGCACTTGAGCCAACCAAATCGGAAGAATTTGAAGCGGGCGCTGTGGGCAGAACTTGTAATCTGCTGCTGCCGACCCGCGCCTGGACAATCGCGCTGTCGAGCTCAACGCGTCCTTCAATGACACCAACGACGCCTTCCCGGCACTTCAGGCCTAAAGAACTTGCAACATGTGGCTTTCGCAGGTCCAGGTCGGCCAAGAATACCTGCCGCTCAGGCTGTCGCGCCATGCTAAGGGCCAGATTCACCGCCGTGAGAGTTTTTCCGCAACTCGGCGTGGGCGACGTTACAGCCAGAGTTTTCCAACCTTTCAGATCCATCGACTGCTGGATCTCCGTCCGTAGCATGTCAAACGACCGTGAACGAAGATCGTTTCCGTCAAAGGCCACTATTCGTTGGGATTGGAGATGCGCAAGATCGAGCTCAACTTCCTGAGTCAGCCGCATGCTCTCATCGGCATCGCCGTAGACGCGCCTAGCTTGCTGAGCGGTAGGTTCCCGGCCAAGTTGACCCTCTCGGGTCTGGCGTATCTTGGCACGCTCAACTGCTTGTCGGATATTTTCCATTCGATCTCTCCTGCGCCGAAACCAGGCACGGTATCTTAATACCTAATTCTGAGCCGCCCGCCCGATCCCATCAAACCACAAGAAATCGAGCGGCAGCTGAAAAACAATTGCTGCGGCCAATACACCCAATGCGGTCAAAATTGAAAGCACGGTGAAAACGATGAAGACTGCTCGCCATCTAGCTTTGATGATATCCGAGCGCGTAGTCATATATGGAATAGAGACTATCAGGTGGCTATCCACCACTCCTGATAGCTGTTGACGGCTACGGATGGACCCATCAAAAAATTCGGCCGCTATGACGACTCCAATACCCAGCACTGCAGCTAGGGCAAAGGCTACTCCCACCACCTTCAGCCTTCCCGACTTGAGCGGCTTTTGCGGTAGCGGTGGCGATTCAATCACCTGAAGTCGTTCAGATTGCTGATCTCGATCCAGTTTTTCGCTGAGACGTGCCGCCGCAAGTTTAATATTGGAGTCAGCAAGCCTCCTCTCGAGACTTTCCCTTTGTCGCTTAAGGGTCTCAATGTCGTCCGCCGGTGTCGATTGAGCTCTTGCCGGAACTTGTGACGATACCGTTAGCGATTTTTCCATCGCAGCTATTCGTTTCTTAAGCGCGGTCACTGCAGGGTGCGCTTCCGAATACACCGAAGTCTTTTGAATGAGTTCTGCCTTCAGCGCAGCGAGCGCTGTCAATTGTGACTTCTCTTTCTCAGGGGTTTCCGGCACAGAATCTCGTGGCCGACGCGCAATATCGAATATCTGCGCTTGCGTTGATTCGAGCTTGTCTTCGATGTCCTTGGCTTCGGCCGTTAAAATCTTTACTGCTTCTGTCGCTCGGACGGATCGCGAACGCGCATCCTCATCGACTATCAAGGTGACAAATTCATTTGCCACTCTCATGGCAAGTTCGGGATTTTCGTATTCGAAGCCTACCGTGAATGCGATTGCAGAGGCTCCCACGCGAGGTTGCCCCTCAACCTCCACCGGCTTGATCGTGGTGCTTTGACGCATCAAGTCGAGAACCCCCGAGCGCGTCGGGAACAACCCGAACTTGCTGGCAATCGAAAGAAGATTATCCCTGGTTAGGATGCGTTGCTGGATGAGCTGAATGCGCTCATTGGAGGTTGCCGTTACTAAGGGTCTGACAAGATCAGGCGCAATTCGCTGGGTCTCTACCAGGATCTTTCCCTCAGAAAGATAGTCAGGTTTTTGAATTGCCGCGATGTATAGACCAAGAGTAGAAGTCAGGCCGAACGGGAGAAGGAAATAAAAGATTCTCCTCCTCAGTATATCGATATAGTGGCTAAAGTTTAGACTTTGACCATGATGCTCGCCGAAGGCGAGTTCGCTGGAGCGATAGGATTCATTTGGGGCGAGTGTTTGCAGCACCGGCTTAACCTCGGCAAAAATTCAACAGCTGACCCCTTGAACTGCCGCCCCATTAATTAAAGGCTAGCCAAACAAATCCCGCCCATATTTTTTATAGAACGTTCGCTTTTCTCGCACAAGGAGAAATCTATCAATGATTAACGCTAGATATCCCGCCATTGGAGGGGCGTGAGGAAGGGTGCTTGTATGTGCTATAATTAACCAGTTTGGGTCCCCTAGGAAACCGATAAGCTCACCACAATATACTATAAATTCAATTTCGTGACACGGAGATTAACTACGTCCAGCCATCTTGGCTGCCATAAATCCGAAACTATGCGTTCGCGGAGGTTTCCCTTCGAGGAGTTCTTCGTCTATCACATGTCCATGCTGCGCAATCATGCCGGACTATTCAAGGTCTACCCATGTATGAGGCGTTTTATGGGCTCCGTGAGAAGCCGTTTTCGATCTTGCCGGACCCAGATCTGATCTACTGGTGCCAAAATCACAGATTGGCATTTGCCATGCTCGAGTTCGGCGTAATAAACAGCGCCGGCTTTACCGTGATCACCGGCGAAATCGGCTGCGGGAAAACGACGCTGGTTCGATATCTCTTACGAAAGCTCGACGACCATGTCACCGCATGCCTGATCTCGAACACGCCGCGTTCGCAAGACGGCCTGCTGCCGTGGATCATGATGTCGCTGAATCTGCCCTTTGAGGGGTCCCATCCAGCGTTATTCAAGCAGTTCCAACGATTCTTGCATGACCAATTTTCCAGAGGGCGCCGGACGATCCTGATCGTCGATGAGGCGCAGAACTTGGGCTTTGATGCTCTCGAAGAGCTTCGGATGCAGTCTAACATCAACACCGACAAGCAGCAGTTCTTGCAAATTATCCTGGTCGGTCAACCGCAGCTAAGGGACATGCTTCGTGCGCCCCAACTGATGCAGTTTGCGCAGCGGGTATCGTCGGACTTTCATCTGAGGCCGTTAAATGCGCGTGAAGTCAGCGAGTACATCGACTTCCGTCTGCGCGCCGTGGGATCTCACCATGAGTTGTTTACCGATGAGGCATGCGAGGTCATTGCCGAAACAAGCCGCGGGATTCCACGCACGATCAATATCATTTGCGATACTGCACTGGTCTACGGTTTCGCGGCCGGGGTGGAAAAAATCACGGCGGAACTGGTTCAAGCGGTTATCCGAAACAAGGCCCAGTTCGGCGTCCTTCCTTTTGGGTTGCAGCCTGTTTAGCAATGTTTGGATGGCGAAATGAAAAAGACGCTGATCCAACGAAGTATTTTCGCGCGGGCGCGACCAAAAAGATGAGGGCTCTCAGTCAGGAGGTCTCAATTATGTTTTAATTTCGAGCGGTGCATATGCATCTCTTTCTTCGATTGAATGATTGCCATTCCGCGCCGGGTGCACGAGACATTTTACAAGGTTAACGCGTTTATTATAATTGTACGGCGCTGCTGCGCACCATCTTGCGCACCGCCGCAAGATTTCGAATGGTAGATGACTGAAAGCCGGATGTCGTCTGCGCCCGAATCTCAATGCGATGCATCTGGTGTTTTATTATCGCATTTGAGATACGAGCGGAGCGGATTGCTCCGCGAGGATGATATGGGCAGGGTGAAAGCATTTTTGAGCAAGAGTCCCACGGTCCTTTTGGCGTCAGCTGCGTCTGGGGGCACAATTGCAGCTGCCCGCTATCTTGGAGCAAATGGGTTCAAGGTTAGCGTTGTCTCAAGCCAACGTCTTGGCGCGGCGGCTTGGTCGCGTTACGCGGCGCGTACCTATTCGGCCCCGCCCGAGAATGAAAACCAACGCTTCCTCGAAAGACTGCTTGCGATCGGTGAGAGCAACCCGGGTCAGATCCTGTTGCCGACATCGGATGAGACTGCTTGGCTGTACACATTGCACGCCACGGAACTGGAGCGATATTTCCGTATCGCTCAACCCTCTCTTCCCGTTCTGCTTAACATCCTCGAGAAAAAGCTTTTTTCTGATGCAGCGATCCGTGCAGGACTCGCGGTGTTGCCAAGCTGGGATCCACGAAACTTCGATGAAGTCGCGGAGCTGGCGCCGGCCTTGCCCTATCCGATCCTGATCAAGCCGCGTACGCATGTTCACCGTCTTAGGAACGACAAAGGGACCGTCGTTCGTTCAGCGGATGAGCTGAAGGACAAGTATCAACGATTTGTCGATCGAGAGCAGGCTCGGGCCGGCGACAATCCACTTTTGCGCGACGCCAGCCTACCAATCTTGCAACGGTTCGTTCGCGTGGGAAGCGAGGGTGTTCATTCGGTGACGGGGTTTATCGACCGGGCGGGAGAGATGTTCATTACGAGGGGCGCGACGAAGGTGTTTCAGCGATCTCAGCCCGTAGGAGTTGGAGTATGCTTTGAATCGCGCCCCCATTCTCCGGTGATGTCCGATTCCGTTCGTAGGCTGTGCCGCGAACTCGGCTACTTCGGAATCTTCGAGGTCGAATTTATCTGGTTTGACGGGCGCTGGGTGGCGATCGACTTCAACCCGCGACTGTTCAATCAGGTCGGGATGGACATTCGGCGGGGCATGCCGCTTCCCCTCTTTGCTTGCCTGGAGGCCGCCGGTGAAACCGAGGCGTTGCGTGAAGCGGTGGCAAGCGCGGACGCCGAGCACGACGAACAATCTGCCTTTTGCGATCGCTTCACGCTGCGAGCCATACTGCTGGCTCAAACCATGACCGCGCGGATTTCGCCCGGGGACCGGGTCTATTGGCGCAACTGGATAAGGCGGCATGCCGATCATACCGTCGATTTTGTTGCGGATGAGGGCGACCGCATTCCGGAGTTCATCCACGTGCTCTCAGAAATCTACTTGGGCCTAAAGTCGTTCCCGCGGTTTTTACGTGCGACGCCGCGTGCGTCGACTCAGACGTCGCATTTGCTCACAAAGGAGCCGTCGTGAGCAGGGTAGCCGTCGCTATCATCGGGGCGGGGCCCTATGGTCTTTCGCTCTCCGCGCATCTTGCGACGCGCAATGTGAGGCACCGCATCTTCGGTCGTCCGATGCAATTCTGGTCAGACATCGCCGAGGCTGGTGGCGAGCGCTACCTGAAGTCCTACTGTTTCGGAACAAATATCTCAACACCGATGTCTGGCTATTCTTTCGCCGACTATAGCAGGCCGCGCGGCCGGGAGACATTCGAGCCGTGTTCGATCGCCGACTTCGCGGCCTATGGGCATTGGTTCCAGCAGGAGAACGTGCCTTGGGTCGAGTCGATCGAAGTAAAGCTGGTGGATCGAAGGACTCGCGGTTTTGAGGTCACTCTCGCCGATGGCGAATCCTTTGAGGCGGACAATGTAGCGATCGCGACGGGGCTGGCCGGGTTCGCCTATGTTCCGCCGGAGATAGCGTCGTTGCCCCCCGCTTTTGTCACCCACACTTCGGAGATCAAGAGCTTTGCCGCGTTCAAGGGACTCGATGTCGCTGTCATCGGGGCGGGACAGTCGGCGCTCGAAGCCGCAGCTCTCCTGCTCGAAGCAGGTGCACAGCCGCAACTTCTGGTACGCGAAAATTCGATCCTTTGGCAAACTCGCGTGTCGCTCAAACGTAGCCTCTGGCGGCGATTGCGCTCACCTATCTCCGGGTTGGGTACCGGGCCGAAAGCCTGGGGCCTTACTCGTTTTCCTGGCGCGATGCATCGGGTACCTGCGAAATGGCGGACTAAATTCGTGAAAAATCATCTCCCCGCCGAGGGGGCCTGGTGGCTTCGTGATCGCGTCGAAGACAAAATACCAATCCACTTCGGAGCGACGGTCGTCGAGGCCCGCGAGTCCAATGGACACGTTGCTCTCGGTTTGCACTTGGCGGGAGACGGAAGCAGGCGCGCGCTAGTAGTCGACCATGTTGTTGCTGGAAGCGGCTACGACATCGATCTCGAACGCCTAGAGTTCATTGATCCCAAACTGCGATGTGAAATTGAGCGCCTGGAGCGCGCTCCGAAGTTGAGCGCCGCCTTCGAAACGTCCGCGTCGGGACTGTACTTTATCGGCCCTGCATCGGCAATGAGCTTCGGGCCGCTATTTCGTTTTGTGGTGGGCGCAGAATACACTGTTCGGGTCGTCTCTTCTCATCTGGCGGCACGAGCGTCGAAAGCGGCGTGAAAACGGAACCGCCAGAATGCATCCTGCACAGGATCGGCCCCCAACGGCAAATTCATCGACTCCGATCGTTTTTCTGCCTGGTGCGGGCGGTGAAAACCCCAGCCTGGCCGGCTTCGCTGTCGGGTTTGGCAGCAATGTCGAATTTGAAACTCTTTCCTATCCAGGCTGGCGGCAATACCTCTCAAAGGGAATTACCGTCGAGTTGCTTATAGCGGATTTGGAAACACAAATCGTATCGATAATACCGGAAGGACCGATCCGAATTGTAGGCTATTCACTCGGTGGCCATTTTGGTTACGCAGCAGCCCTGCGCTTGCAGGCAGCCGGACGCCGGATAGCAGGCTTTTGCGCAATTGATTCGTTCATGATCGAATCGCTCGAGCCCTCCGCCGGGTGGAAGGCCCGCGCCTTATCTGAGGGCCTGGAAATTTTGCGAAAACGTCAACTCGGTGAATTCAGCCGCTTCATCCGGTCAAAGTTCTGGCGAGCGCTGCTGCGCATGGCTCCCCCTGACATGCCAGTCTTCCCCGGCCGAAACTTATCGCTGGGATGGCCGTCTGCAATTGCACCCTTTGACAAGATCTTCGAAAAGGAATTAACGATCCGTCTGCTGGTCAGCAAGACCTTACCTTGGATCCAGTCGCTTGATCTCAACCCTGTCGCGCTGGAAGCGCCGGCGACGCTGCTGCGGACGCGCGGCAATTCGCTGTACGACCCGCCATGGCGTCGTCGCTGTCCAAACATCAATATCATCGAGGTATCGGGACCGCACAGCGCATTGTTCGGGTCGGACAACGTCGCATCACTACGCGACGCCTTCGTAGCTGCGACTCGCGAATGGCGTTGATACGCCCGGCGGCCGCTTTCCAGGGAAATGGACGACTGAGAGTATTGCTGCTTGCTGAAGCGAGCGAATGTTCGGTTGATAAGTTCGTTTCGCAAGTTGGCACCGGCTCGGGCGGAACCCGGCGGAAGGCTCTTCGTCTGCCTCGCGGTTACGCCCGGAAGATCCGGCGAGCCCGATTCTCGATTGATTCGAATATCTTTTTGAGAAAATCGAACAGGTCCCGCCGAATTGTTTGATCAAAGAAGCCCCAGTATACCTGCAGTGCGATCATGAGCAAACAGTTTGCTGTAATGATACGCCAATCAGGACGTCGTTCCCTCGCATGGTTGCGACAACATAGCGCGGTAATGCCGCTGGGAGATGGGAGATGGACGATCATCCGGCTGTTGCGACAATTTGGCTGCTGGCCGCCGGAGACACTGCGTGCGATGCCGCTACAAAAATCCGAATCAATGATTGAGTTGCCGAAGCCCGCACTAATCGGCCTGATCAGGCGTGCGGAGACCTCGGAGGCGTTCCCTAATTTACAGGTATGAGAATTTATGTCCTCAATTGCAAGACGCATGCGCATTCGTCAGATTCAAATGTCCTCTCGACTCCTTCGTGGTGTTTGTGCGTCGCCGACCGGTTTGGCTATCATCAAGCGGATGCGGGCTGCCCCGATGTTCCAGACGATGCTTGACGCGATAGTCGGATACAATCGGCCCTTTCAGACCTTGGATGAGGCCGCGGCCGCTATCGTCGGCTATGAGGGGGGCGGCCACTCAAATCCCGACTACCTGGCGGTGAAGGTCCCGGAAGCTGAAAATCCGCGCCCCGGGGACTACGCCGCGCTTTTTCATATTCGCCGAAATCTGTCGACAATCCACACGGTGTTTGACCTCGGCGGGAGCGTTGGGAACCTGTTTTACTGCTATGCAAGATATCTGAATTTCTCACCGGATCTTTCATGGACGGTTTGCGACTTGGCCGAGACCATCCGAGTTGGAAAAATACTGGCTGATTCAAGAGAGGAACGGCGTCTTCGCTTTACGGATCAATTGAAAGATGCTGATGGGTCCGATCTTCTTGTTATTTCGGGCGCGCTTCACTATTTCGAGCAGTCGCTGTCGAATATTCTTGCTTCATTTATCAGCAAGCCCCGTTATGCGCTGATCAATCGCGCTCCACTGATCAATGTTCCCGCCTTCGCTACTGTTCAAGATGGCGGGACATACCGCCTCGCCTGTAAGCTCCACAATCGCAACGACCTTATCCAAGGGCTTGCGGGCCTCGGATATGAATTGGTCGACAGTTGGGATATACCCAGTCGCTCAGTTATAATTCCCTGTTATCCTGACCGATCGGCGGAAAGCTATTCGGGCCTCTTCTTCCAATTGGCGCGGGGTTAGCCCGCCGGCAAGAAGGCGCCTTGACCAAGACGGGCTATCGCCGCATCGCCTTCTCTCGGCCGGCGAAAGACCGCTAAGCAGCACTGCTGGCCGAAAACACAAGACAGGTCATGCGCGCGACCCATCCTGTTGTCTCGGTGCGTGGGCAAGGTACGGCGCGATCTTGTTGGCCAGGGTATGGGCGAACGGATTGAGCACCATCCTTCCGTGTTCCGTGCGGATAAAGTGAACATCCACACCCTCTTTAGCGCACGCGCGCCACCCGACCGTCTGGTCTTTCAGTTTTTTGTCGACCGGATCGTCCGGCCGGATGACAATAAATCGCTTCGCAAGTGGCTTCGGTGTGTAGCTTTCGAGGGAGCCAATGACTTGCATTGGCTTCGATGAGGGGCGCTTTGCAGTCCTGAAAAATTTCCGCAACACCCGCATCCCGACTGATCTTATCCTTTTCCACGCGAATTCAGCCGCTCCGGCGACGAGGTCATTGAGCCTGCCCTGAAGAAGTATTCGACCGTATTTTCGCAGGCGATCCACAAATCGCAGCAACCGATACAGCACTAGTTCCCTCTTGGGCATGTTTTGGGTAAATTGAGGATGCCAGGTATCAAAGAGCGCGAGGAACGAAACTTTCTCTCCTTGGCCGAGCAACAATCGAGCCATTTCGTAGGCCACGAGACCGCCAGAAGAATATCCGCACAATTGGTAAGGACCGTGTTCCTGGACCTTGCGAAGATCCTTGAGGTAAAGCTCAGCCAACCGTTCTACGGTCGGAAAATCCACCGCGGGGTCGAATTCGGAAAAATAAAAGTCATATATCGGTTGGTCTGGAGGCAAGAAGTCCACGATGTCGCGAGAACCGGGCGTTCCCGGATAGATTCCAAACAAAGGCAGTCTAGTTCCGGACGCGCGGACAGGAAAAAGATGCGCGTAACTTTCGGGAATACAACACGATGCACTATCTGTTGCCTGCACCATCTTTGAATTAATCGCTATTTCTTCTTCTCGGCCGAACGATCGATCCAAGATTGGGTGGAGAAATTCGAGCTGATCCGTATTCGAATTGTCTTCCGTCATCGAAAACTCTGTCTAACCAATGCGACCCCGTCCTACTCTCAAGCTCGATGTCCATGGGCTTGAGCAAGGATCAGCTTTTTCAGCGAGCGACGCCAGTCATGGTCATGCGCCGGGCCACCCAGCCAGTTTGAAGCCTTAATTCCAGATCCGATCACCTCGATGATCGCCGCGAACGATCCGTCGCGCGGCCAACACGCACGTCATAGCAAAGGATTTCGCGGCATCCCTTGTGTTGTGCAAGCCGGGCGGTGACGGGTGCATGCCCAATTTGCGCAGGAAATAATTCGTCCGGTAAAGATTGGCCCTCATTGAATCGAGAAACTGGAAATTGACACTGAGAGATACCGAAATGTTGTCATCATTCTCTACCCAGTGGGGAAAATTGACCGGGATGTGAACGCCGCTCCCCGGCGTCATTTTGTAGGTCATTGCACGGTCTTGATATTCGGGCCTGAAGACGGGCGCGTTGTTATCGACGGCCCAGAAGCGCTCGATTTCTTCATCCGGCAGGACATCCCCGTCGTCGCGATCGAATACGTGGATTTTTTTCGTCCCACTGATCTGAAGCAGAAAATTGCATTCTCGATCGATATGATACGGTGTGACGCGTTTCGGTGACGTCACGAATATAATGATGTCTTGCTGCCTGATCTGAGACTCGACGCCATTGCCCGCGATCTCCTTGATTTCCTTCAGACCGCGGTCGAAGAGGTCCCTGTATTCGGGATCGCGCTGAGTGTGTTTGAAAATAAACCAGGCACCGGCGCTTTCCAGCTGCTTCATTGCCTGGACGGCCGAAAACTCCGCCTTTGGGATTTGATCCCAGCGCTGTCCGGGGCGGACCTCGCCCATGTCGAAGTAAAGGTCATCGGGGCGCAATCTTGCCGTACGTTCCGCCAGCTCCAAGAGCTTCGGGAGTTGAAAAAGCGGATGCGACGAAAGGTGGTGCGAGACCTCGAAGCTCTGCCGATTGAATTTCGCCTGAGCTGTGCTCGGATCCGTCACGATCCAGCGCGGCGCGTTTGCTGAATCTGGATTGAGTGTCGTTTTGTCCAACATGGCGTGCTCCTGCATAAAAAATCATTCCAGTGAGTGACTTCGATCAAGTATTTCTTCCGGCCGGCTGGGAAGCAACGCGATCCGAAGAACCGCGTCGATCAGTCAGCCTCGCAATATGAGAGAAGGAACTCTGCCTCGCTTAAGCGGAATATTCTCCCCATCCGGCGCGATATACCGATGAAAATCAACTTCGCTCCCCGGGCCTTAAGTTTCTTGCGCAGCATCAAAAGAAGCCCCAGAAAGCGGGCGTCAATCACTCGGGCGTCCGACAGGTCGACAATGACATCCTTGTTGAATTCCAACGCTTCTTGAAAACACGATATAGCCTGCGGAATTTGCTTTTCCGATGCGACCCCGCCCAACCTGATCAGGGTCGATTGACCGTCAAGGGTTTTTTCGATCAGCAAGTTTATTGTCTGGCTCGTCGATAGGAACCCATGCCAACGGGTTAGAACCGCTAACGGCAGAACGCGGGTGAACAGCAAACGCAACAGAATGAGCGCGTCGTCCCGATAACGTCTCCAGAGATAGTGCTCTTCCTTGATACGCCACAACCACTCTAGACCCCAGGCGCGCAATATCGGAGGCGCTCGTTTGACGCTTCCGGCCTGAAAATTGATAGCCGCGCCTAAGTGAGCCCGTATTGGAATGGTTAGACGGTTATGGTTCCGCTGCAGCCACAATTGTCCTTTTTTCGCCCCCAAAGCCAGCACCAAAAAATCTGCAGCGCTGGAATTGACGGTTTCAATAACGTGATCCCTGCTCATCTCGTCGACTTCGCAGAAGCCGGGATCCATGGTTCCCACGCAATTCAAGCCGCCCGGTCGGGCATTGATCGTTCTGGCCGCGGCTTCAGCGACACCCTTCGCACCGCCGAAGAGGAAGATGGTTAGCCGGCCCATCCCCGTGCGTCGTCCTCGAAGTTCATCGAGCAGATCCGAGCCGGCAACTCTTTCTTTGACGGGTAAGCCCAGAAGCCGGGCGATCCAGACAATTGGTGCTCCGTCCGGCGGACAAAGATCGCTATCAAGCAACGACTCCCTGAATTCCGGGTCCGAAAGGCTGCCCACCAGGAAATTCAGATTTGGAGTCGAGATAAGAAGGGGCGCGCGGTTGGCTGCCGCTGCGTCTATTCTGTCCACGACCGCTGCCATGTTGACGGCATCAATCGGCATGCCCAAGACGCAATAAACCGGCCGCATCAGGTCGGATTGGGGTTCCGTGCCTGCATCCACAGGGCCGAACACCTGCTTCAGTAGCGTTACGTCTGCTCCGCCGTGTCCAGCCTTGGGAAGCGGCCGTGCTGGAGACACTGAACTAGTTCCGCTAAATCCCATTCGAAATCGGCCACCAAAACCAAAACTCAAAATCGCCGCTCACGGACAACATTTGCCCGAGGAGTTGGCACTTAACCCTCTGTCAACCAACTATAGTCGACCTTAGATCACGTTTCCAATGCTGGAATGATGAATTATATCGCGCCCAATATTACTTGGTAGACTTATTCGGCGGCCAGCCAATGGCAAAGTTTCGACCGTTTGGCCGCGGTTCCGGCCCATTTTTCCTGCTTTTCAAGCAGGTTACCGTGTCGGTCCACGATTTAAAGACGGCTCGAACTATCAGGTGTTAATTCAACGCCAAGGCGGGCGTTAATAAAACCCATTTACGCTATTTTCAATTATCCGCGCTGAGTGGCCGAGCGTGCTGGATAAAATGACGTCGCCGAAGCTCGTCCGCGATCAGCCGCGCCATCGTTGTGTTTCCAATCGTACTGCAATGGCCTCCGCAAGTGCCCAATTTCATCATCTGCTGCCAGCTGTCTCGACGATCGCGATCGGGGAAAGCGCCATGATCAGTGAGCGCTAGCTTAGGCTACAGGGCCTATTCATCAACCCATCTTACAGCAGTCACCACTTGGCTACGGACAAATGATGTGTTTCAAGGCTGCCGCGATTGAGATGGTCCGCGTGCTGGCTTGGCGTGGAATTCTTAATATCTTCGAGCATGCACGATATTTACCCAAAGGCGGGTATTTCGTGCGGGTTGCAGGTCGGATTGCGTGGATGATCTAATCCATAAATTACTTAGTTATTTCAATACCTTATTACATTTACGTCTCAGCGAGTGAACCACTCGGATACCTGAAAATACGGTTATTTACTTGTATCCGTATAGTTGATCCAATTTCCATCTTGAGCTTATAGCGCCTGGAGTTAACCAGCCTCCTAAATGGTCCTTTTTTGCGAGCAAAAAACTAACAAGACCCGAATTCGCTTGGTATTGTTTTGCTAATTAGGACGACACAACTTGGCCTGCAGAGCAGTTTTTTTGACAACTTCGCAACCTACGACGGTCCTGTGAAAATAACTGGATCGCAGAGGATTAATACTGATGACGCCGGCGGAAATTAGTTCGCTCATTGCGCAATGGAATCCGCACGCGGTCGCGTCATTCCAGTGCGACACAATAAGTCAATCTTTCGCGCAGCAGGCCGAGAGGACGCCTGACAACATCGCTATCCAGCTTGGGCGCGAACACCTGACATACCGTGAACTTGACCGGCGCTCGAACCAGCTCGCGCGGATCCTGCGGAGACACAAACTCGCGCCAAATTCGCTGGTGGCCGTCTGTTTCGAGCGATCACTCGAAATGATTATTTCGATGCTGGCTGTTCTCAAGGCAGGCGCCGGGTATCTTCCGATTGATCCCTCTTATCCGATTGAACGGATCAAGATGATCCTGGAGGACGCAAATCCATCGGTGGTTTTGATTCAAGGGACGGGGGCCCTGGTTCTTCAGCAGACTACAGTTCCAGTCGTCTGCGTCGACAAGGACCAGGAGGTGATTGCAAGAGAAGACGCGACCGCGGTAACGAGCTTCGCATCGTCGGATAGTGTCGCCTATGTGATCTACACTTCGGGATCTACCGGTAAGCCCAAGGGTGTAATGGTAGCTCACTACAATGTCGGCCGGTTGCTGAAGTCGACAGAGGCTTGGTTCAAGTTCGACTCGACGGATGTTTGGACCCTGTTCCACTCCTCAGCATTTGATTTTTCTGTGTGGGAAATCTGGGGATGTCTGCTCACCGGCGGGCGGCTTGTGTGCGTGCCCTATTGGGTTACCCGCTCACCGAAGGATTTTTACGATCTACTCGCCGAAGAACAGGTAACGGTACTGAATCAGACGCCGGCCGCATTTTATCAAATTATCCAGATTGAAGAGTCCGGGTTGGTCAAGCCGTTGGCGCTCCGCTACGTCGTTTTCGGCGGAGAGGCGCTCAATTTCGCTAACCTGCGTCCTTGGTTCGAACGCCATGGCGACCGGAAGCCGCAACTCATCAACATGTACGGAATTACCGAGACGACGGTCCATGTCACTTATCGAGTCGTAACAGCTCAAGATGCCAGGACCGAAGTGCGCAGCCTGATCGGCTTTCCGATCCCGGACCTTCGCCTTTACTTGCTCGATTCCGAGTTGCAGCCCGTTCCCCCTGGAGCGGTCGGTGAGATTTATGTTGGCGGGGCAGGCGTCGCGCGAGGCTATCTGAACCGACCCCAGCTCACTTCAGAACGATTTATTGCGGATCCGTTTACAGGCCAGGGGGGAGCTCTGATGTATAAGTCCGGAGACCTCGCGCGATTTATTGAACACGGCGATATTGAATATCTCGGCCGAGGAGACATGCAGGTAAAAATCCGCGGTTTCCGTATCGAGTTGGGAGAAATTGAAGCGACGTTGGCCGACCATCCAGGCGTTCAGCAAGCGGTCGTGCTGGCACGCAGAGATGGTCCAGGTGAACCAAGACTTGTCGCATATATCGTTAGTCGACCGGACCGCTTGCCGACGGCGAATGAACTGAGGGATTTTCTGAGGACGAAGCTTCCGGAACATATGGTCCCTTACGCCTACGTGTCACTCGACGCGTTGCCCTTGACCGTGAACGGAAAGATCGATCGAGCCGTTTTGCCGCCTCCTGAGGTTGTTGCACCCGCATATTCTGAGACCGCCTCGACGGAACTGGAGCAGGCGCTCCTGGATATCTGGTGCCAAACTCTCGGCACGCGACAAATCGGCCTCAGCGATAATTTCTTCGACCTTGGCGGCGACTCACTTCTGCTCGCTACCGTTCAAACCCAGCTCAAAAACAAACTGAAAATCGAAGTTCCCGTCACTGATCTTTTCGAGTTCCCAACGGTGCGGTCGCTCGCTCGACATCTGGGCTCAAAATCATCCGCGGAGCCGTCCTTCGCGGACGCGCAGAAGCGTGCACAAAGGCAACGCGCAGCATTTGCCCGCGGGCAGGAACGTCGCATGAGAGGCACGTCGTGAACGATCGGGCGAGTCAAACTTCATCGGTCGAGGGCGTTGCCATCATTGGCATAGCCGGACGTTTTCCGGGCGCGCAAAGCGTTGCCGAATTTTGGCGCAACCAGCTTGACGGCATCGAGTCGGTTTCTCAGTTCCGCATCGAGGAACTTGAGATTGCAGACAAAGCCAAGGTCGCTGCCGATCCCAGATATGTGAGGGCACGCTCGATCCTCGATGAAGTCGATCTCTTCGACGCCGATTTTTTTGGAATCTACCCCCGCGAGGCCGAGTTGATGGATCCGCAACAGCGGCTGTTTCTCGAGTGCTGCTGGCAGGCGATCGAAGACGCTGGCTATGTTCCGCAAGAATATCCGGGTTTGATCGGTGTCTATGCCGGCGCCAGCATGGGATCGTACTTTTTGAGCCGCCTCTGCACCGCGCCGGGCTTCATTCAAAAATTTACGTCGGGCTACCAGGTTTCGAACTATTTCGAGATGATGGGCAACAGTCTCGATTTTCTGTCGACGCGGGTCTCCTACAAGCTGAATTTGCGTGGCCCGAGCTTCACCTTGTTGTCCGCATGCTCGACCTCTCTTGTTGCCGTTACACAGGCGTGCCAATCACTTCTGACCTATCAGAGCGATATGGCGCTGGCCGGGGGCGCTTCGATCACTTTTCCGCAGAAGCGTGGCTATTACTATCAGGATGGCGGCATGGGATCGGCGGATGGCCACTGCCGCGCGTTCGATGCCGACGCCAAAGGTACCGTATTCGGTGGTGGAGTGGGCGTGGTTCTGCTGAAACGCGCCGACGAGGCGGTCCACGACGGCGACCAGATTTATGCGATCATTCGCGGTTTTGCGGTCAACAATGACGGATTCAGCAAGGTGGGCTACACGGCCCCGAGTGTGGAAGGCCAGGCCAGCGTTATCGCCATGGCGCAGGAGGCCGCCGGGATCGAACCGGAATCTATAGGCTACATCGAGGCGCACGGAACCGGGACGCCATTGGGTGATCCCATCGAGCTTGCGGGTCTGACGAAGGCATTTCGTACCGGAACGAGCAAGAAGCAATTCTGTGTGGTGGGGACAGCGAAGACCAATCTCGGGCATCTGGATATCGCTGCGGGCGTGACCGGGTTGATCAACGCCGCGCATATCGTGCGGCAGGGAGTCTTTCCGCCGACTCTCCATTTCAAGAAGCCGAATCCAAATTTTGACTTCGAGAACAGTCCATTCCGGGTGAACAGCGAGCGGTCGGAATGGAAAGCCGAGGGTCCTCGCCGCGCGGGCGTAAGCGCATTTGGTGTCGGCGGAACAAACGCGCACGTCGTCATCGAGCAGGCTCCTGAGCGACTTTCGTCGCAGTCAGCCCGGACTAATCATCTTCTCGTTCTGTCAGCGCGTTCGTCCGCGGCGCTCGAACAGGCAACGGACAATCTGGCCGAGCATTTGAAATCCAATCCGAATCTGAATTTGGCGGACGTAGCCTGGACCCTTCAGGCAGGCCGGCGGGCCTTTGATTGTCGCCGCACGGTGGTCGCCAGCAATGTGACCGAAGCCACTCAATCGCTGTCCAAGCGCGCCCGCGAGCACGTGCAGACACGTTTGGAACCCAACGCTGCCCCTGAGGTCTACTTTCTTTTTCCGGGGCAGGGATCGCAGCACCCAAATATGGCGCGCCAGGTCTATGACGCGGAACCAGTATTTCGCCAAGCGGTCGATCGTTGCGCAGAAATCCTGCGTCCCCACCTTGGCGCCGACCTCCGAACGCTTCTGTACCCGCTCGCGGATACCAGCGAGGACGTGAGGCGAAGTGTGACGGAAACTGTCAACGCGCAACCGGCCATTTTTACGATCGAATATGCGTTGGCCCAGCTTTGGATGAGCTGGGGCATCCGGCCCAAGGCCATGGCTGGTCACAGCATCGGCGAGTTCGTGGCCGCCTGCCTAGCCGGCGTCATTTCGCTCGAGGATGCTCTCGCGCTCGTCGCCTTGCGGGGACGGATGATGCAAGCGCTTCCTGCGGGCG
>Ga0206855_10050_pt1 | contig 36842 bp, 38 predicted proteins | sample Alteio_BWOrgCont_51_FD_152637 | JGI IMG/M metagenome (GOLD analysis project Ga0206855, IMG submission 152637) | Enriched cells from forest soil in Barre Woods Harvard Forest LTER site, Petersham, Massachusetts, United States -... | ecosystem: Environmental > Terrestrial > Soil > Temperate forest >...
AAAATTATGGCCGGAATTGCGGGTAATGCCGAAAGAATGAGCCAGTTGATAGATGACCTGCTGGCTTTTTCGCGCATGGGAAAAAAAGAAATGAATATGACAGTAGTTAACATGAACGCGGTGGTGCGTGATTCGCTGCAGGATGTAAAGGCTTCGTACAACAATCATTTCCAGGCCGAGGTAACGATACATGGATTACCTCCGGTATCGGCTGATTACAGTTTAATGTTAAACGTGTTTACAAACCTTATTTCGAATGCTGTGAAATATTCCGGCAAAGTGTCTAGCCCATTTATAGAAATTGATGCCTACCAAAAGAATGGGGAGAACATATATTTTGTAAAAGATAATGGGGTAGGATTCGACATGAAATACTACGACAAACTTTTCGGGGTTTTTCAGCGGCTGCACTCAACAGCGGAATTTGAAGGGACCGGTGTGGGCCTTGCGCTGGTGAAACGTATTGTAACGCGTCATGGTGGCCGTGTGTGGGCTGAATCGGAACCCGGAAGAGGCGCAGCATTTTATATTGCATTACCTGTAAATAACTAATAATATTTAAAGCGCGAATTATGAAAGACAACGAACCCATAGAAATTATCCTGGTAGAGGATAACCCGGATGATGCAATGCTGACTATAAGGGCGCTGAAAAAAAATAACCTTGCGAACCGCCTTGTTCATTTGCAGGATGGGGCAGAAGCACTCGATTTCTTTTTCGGTGAAGGCGTCTACAAGAGCAGGGACATGAGTGTGATTCCCAAAGTGGTGCTGCTGGATTTAAAGATGCCAAAGGTAAATGGCCTGGAAGTATTACAAAAACTGAAATCAGATGAGCGTACCAAGTACATACCGGTTGTGGTTCTTACTTCTTCAGCCGAGGACCCCGATATTATTAATTGTTACAGGCTTGGCGTGAACAGTTACATTGTTAAGCCACTGGGTTTTGAATCGTTTACAAAAAAAATAACCGAACTGGGCCTTTACTGGATGGTAACTAATGAACCACCACGTTAAAACCTGAAAACTGCATTAAATACTACAGGCAATGTCACACAAATTAATTACAGTAGCGGTTGACGATGACCCCGGCATACTTTCTGCCTTGCAGGGAATGTGTAAGGCATCGCCCTTTATTGAGCTTGTGCAAACCTTTACCAACCCTGCCGAGTTTCTGCTGAAAGCCCCGGGTCTTGATTTCGACCTGTGCCTGCTTGATATACAGATGCCGCAAATGGAAGGCGTAACCCTTGCTCAACTTTTGAAGAATAAACCGGTTATATTCATCAGCGGTTCCGATGATAAATTCAGGGATGCGCTTAACCTGTCGCCAATTGATATTGTACCTAAGCCGATACTGAAAGACAGGCTATATAAAGCCTTTGAAAAAGCATATAATCAGCTGGCAGAGAAAAAGGAATATGAGTTGTTTAATGTAGCGGAGTCGAATAAAAAAGTGAAAATACGATTGCCCGATGTAATGCTGATTACAACCGATGAGGTTGATCCGAGGCATAAAGTTGCCTGGATGAGAAGCGGAGAAAAATATACGCTTATGAACTGCACCCTGGAGCACTTGGTTCAGAACTCATCTTCGCTTGTGCAGGTAAACCGGGCCGAAGCTGTTTCACTGGAGGCGGTGCATGAAGTAGAGCATGACCTTATTACACTTAAAGGTGTTAAAACAGAGGATGGAAGACAAAAGCAGGTAACCCTGGGCACTGCTTTTAAAAAGAAGTTTAAAGAACGTATGTTTTACAGTTAACACTGCTTTATATGCCAGGTGAAGTGAAAATTTTATTCCTTGAGGATAGCGAGGATGATGTGAACCTGATACAGCGTTCGCTGAACAAGTCGAGTTTTAATTATAGCCCTTATTGGGCATCGAATAAAGATGAATTTATTTCGATGCTGAATAACTATTCACCCGATATTGTATTATCAGATCATTCACTTCCACAATTTGATTCACTTTCAGCATTGAAAATTGTAAGAGAAACAAACCCGCACATACCTTTTATATTGGTTACCGGTTCGGTTTCAGAAGAATTTGCTGTTAAATGTATTAAAAGCGGCGCTGAAGATTATGTGTTAAAAGATAACCTCTTAAGGCTTCCTTCTATTATTGAAAGCGCTTTGAACAAAAAGGACCTGAAGGCGGAAAATTATATGATAAAGAAGCTGAATAATAAACTAAAGGATGCCTACGGTATTATACGGCAAAAGAACAAAGATATAACCGACAGTATTAATTATGCAGTTAACCTGCAGGAAGCGGTAATGCAGAAGGGAGAGGACCTGAAGGCATATTTTCCCCAATCATTTGTAGTGCTTCTGGCTAAGCATACCTTATCAGGCGATTTTTACTGGTTCAGGAATATAGGTAACCGCACCCTTATAGCAGCCGTAGATTGTACAGGGCATGGAATACCGGGTGCATTACTTACAATTATGGGCATGAATATATTACACGCTGCTGTGCTGGTACATAAAATCTATTCTCCTCCGTTAATATTAAAGTTTCTTGACGAGGACCTGAATAGAAAATTAAGCCATAGAAGCGGTAATAAAGCCGTTAATGACGGAATGGATATAACGATATGTGAAATTGACCGTGAGGAAATGCTGCTTACAGTTTCCGGGGCCAATAATCCGGTTTATTTTATCCGCGATGGAAACATGCAAATAATTACAACTGATAAGTATAGTATAGGAAATGGTGAAATGTCGAAACAATTCCAGACAAGGGAGATTCAGCTTATGAAAGGAGATGTGATTTATATGTTCTCCGATGGGTTTTCGGACCAGTTTGGCGGTGAACTTGGAAAAAAAATAGGCTCGGCCCGTTTTAGGGAAATACTGCTGTCGTTAAGCAAGGATAATTTTGATGGAGCAGGAGATAAATTACGTAAACAATTGCACGAATGGCAGGGTAAAGAAGAGCAAACAGACGATATTTTGGTAATGGGTATAAGGATATAAAGACTGCCGGTTTTACTATTCTTATTTATGGTCACTTTTATAAAAGCTATGGATTAGAGAATAAGTATTTGTAAAGCACTGGCCCATATCAGGCTTGCCATTATATAATTCTTCCAGGCTTTTCTTTTCTTTATATAACGTGCTTCATAACCATACCCTTTCATATAGGCATTATCATTCAGGAGTGCGGTATTTGTTATGCCCAAATCCTGCTTTGTTGGCTTGGTAACGGAACATATTATGGTAGAAACCACCCCAACTACCGGAGTACCGATGAGCGTTGAAAAAAACACTAAACCTTTGCCTGATTTCTTTCCTGAGTAGCTGCTGTCAGCATCTTCCAGTCCTTTATAATAATCATTCACAAGTGTCTGTGCTTTAACCATGTTTGCCTTGGCATAAGCATTCAGGTTTTTACCGGCATGTATTGACTTGCCTTTGCAAAATGTATGTGCACTGGTATTGTCATTTAAAACGTTTGTAGTTGCCCTGAGGGCCTGAGTAGAGCTTTGTTGGGCAATGGTTGCTGCCGGTACTAATGCAATACTTGTTAGAATAATTGCCGGAAAAAGGAGTTTAGTTTTCATTGGATAGGAGTTTAAATATTGGTATTAGGGCTTTTTTGTCCCGTAATTGGTAATATTAGCAGAAGAATATTCGGCTTGCTTTTGATTGCTGATAGAAAGACTATCGGCCATTGCTCCATTCTTATCAATACCCCAAACATTGCCCGATACTGCATAGTAGCCATTATCTACAACATATATAGTAACATTGGTTATATACAGGCCGCCGGGTACCTGGGTTACAACATTATCAATAGCCTTGTCAAGGTTATCAGCGGTTGAATGTTTAATTAATTTTTTAGTTATACCCGAATTGAAGGTTAACTGTTTGTAGTTAATTGTTGTGTCCAGGCTTTTATTCGAAAGAATATCAACAGTACCTATCGCGTCGTAACTGCTTGCGCATGATGTTAGCAACATTGCTGCTGACAAGGAGAGGAAGATCATTTTGTATTTAAAAGTTTTCATTTTGTTTAGTATTAAGGGTTTATTGTTGGTGCTGGTTATGAAGCGAGAATGATACAACAGAACACAAGAACATAAAAAACAATAAGGATTGCTGCTTCCATTTTGCCGTCGGTGTTTTTGTTTAGTATCGTTTTCATTTTATTTGGTTTTATTCATTTTGAATTATGATACAAACGTATAGCTGCCGATAGGGGAAAGTTTGGGCTATGTAATGGATTTGCGCTACTTGCGTAATGAACATTGAAAATGATGTAATGAAAATTTGAGGGCAAAAAATGACTTCCTCCGTAGTCAAAATAAGGTGCCAATGAAAAAATATTTTCAATATAAATAGTTGATAATCAATTAATATTTAACACAACTAAAGCTACTGTTGAATAATTTTCTTGCACGTTCAGGATTTATGTTAACTTTGTATTACAAAGTACTTTTAAATACAATACCATGAACAAACAAAATGAGCAACTAGAGGCACTTACAGAGATACGTTCCATGATGGAACGCTCTTCACGGTTTATCTCTTTAAGCGGTTTGTCTGGCGTATCGGCCGGAATATTTGCGTTGATAGGGGCAGCCGTTGCATATTACCATTTTCACATGGGTATTGATAATTCAAAGGTTTATGAGTATGCAACCAGCAGTGATAGTAACACTAAACTAAACTTTTACTTTTTTTGTTTTACCAGTGGGGCGCTCATATTAATAGCATCACTGGCCGCGGGTGTATTTTTTACCGTGCGCAAAGCAAAACGCAAAGGCCAGGCAATATGGGATAATACAGCTAAGCGCGTTCTTATTAATCTGTTTATTCCATTGGCAGCGGGTGGGTTGTTCTGCATTGCGTTGCTTTTTAACCGGGTATTAGGGTTAATTGGCCCGGCCACGCTTATATTTTATGGACTGGCGTTAATTAACGCCAGTAAATACACATTGCATGACATACGATACCTGGGCATTTGTGAAATTATATTGGGGCTTATCGCTTCGTGGTTTATGGCATATTCATTATTTTTCTGGGCAATTGGCTTTGGTGTAATGCACATTATTTACGGCACGGTAATGTATTTTAAGTATGAAAAATCAAATTGAAGATTTAAATAAGTCGTTCGAGAGCCGCATACGATTAGGCATTATGTCTATTCTGATGGTAAACGATTGGGTCGATTTTTCTACGCTGAAGGAAATGCTCAACATTACCGACGGCAACCTGGCCAGCCATATACAGGCATTGGAGAAGTTGCAATATGTGGAGGTGAAGAAACAGTTTGTGGGAAAGAAGCCTAATACATCATATGCGGTTACCAGGGTTGGCAAAAAGGCTTTCAATGATCACCTTGACGCACTTGAAAACTTACTTAAAAACAGGAATTAATTTTTTTTACCCATTAACTTTGAATTACAAAGTACTTTTAAATAAATAATCATGAAATATAAAACAGAACAACAAGTAAGGGAAAGAATAAGGAGGCGCATAATTGTGTTTATGGTATGCCTTTGCCTGAGCGGTATTACCGCCTTTCCTCTGAAAATTGAAATTATCACACTAAATAATTTATTGGGCAACTGTTCTTTTACATACCTGAGAGATTGGATTGGGCGGGTATATAACGGTATATGCGCTACCGACAATAACTATCCCTTTATGGCCTATGGTACAGATTGGCTTGCATTTGCACATTTGGTAATTGCTGTTGTTTTCTTTGGCCCACTGAAAGACCCAGTTCGGAATATATGGGTAATACAGTTCGGGCGCATTGCCTGCATTATGGTATTCCCGCTAGCTTTTATTTGTGGAACTATACGTGGTATTCCTTTTGGCTGGCAATTAATCGATTGCTCCTTTGGAGTAGTAGGGTTTTTTCTACTCAATTCTGTTTACCGCGATATATACCAACTGGAATTACATACAACAAATATTAACTTTTAAACCTTAACTCATGAAACGTAATGATTGGATTTTACTGGTAGCTGTTCTTCTATACAGTCTGTTGTTTTATAACCAAACAGCCGGAATCAACTTCTTCATTTTTAGCACAACACTGGTTGTTTTACTTGGCCTGAAAGATAAAACACTATTGGGGAAGAGGAACTGGTTAATGGCAGCAGCAGGTAGTTTGCTATCGGGCATTTGTATTGCATGGCATGGTAACACACTGGGTATTGTAGCGAATATTATTTCGCTCAGTTTGCTTTCAGGGCTAAGTGTCAATACAGGGTCATCGGTAATACTTGCATTGCTGTTTTCAGCATATTCCTATGTATCGTCTCCTGTTTACATGATAATTAATTATGTGGAAAGGAAATCGGATGAACAGAAAACAGTTAAGTCGTCGAGGAAGCTGGTGTTAATACTGGTACCGTTAATAGTGACCATACTATTCTTTTTCATTTACCGCTCTTCAAGCACATTATTCGATGCGCTGGCAAGCAAAATAAACTGGAGTTTTATTTCGTGGAGCTGGATATTGTTTACCATAGGCGGGTTCATATTGCTCTATGGCTTCTTCTACCATCAACGGATTAATGAAATGGCAATGCTCGACGATAAGTTTGTGAGCAATGTAGCTCCAAAACCAGGCAACACTATCTTGTTCTTTGGCAAAGAAATAACACTGGCCGATGAAGATTTCTCTGCCAGGCTTTTATTCATATTACTTAATGCGTTGCTGCTTATTGTTAATGTACTTGATGTCGATTTTATTTTCGGGGGGCAGCATTTGCCATTGGGTGTAACACCCAAGCAATTTGTGCACCAGGGCACCAACATGCTCATTACTTCTATAGTATTTGCCATTGCTATAATCCTTTACTATTTCCGTGGTAACCTTAATTTCTACGAAAAGAATAAAACAATAAAAGTGTTGGCCTGTGTTTGGGTGGCACAAAATGCGCTCATGGTATTTTCTACTGCCTGCAGGAACAATTTATACATTCAGCAGTATGGCCTTACCTATAAACGAATAGGTGTATACATATACCTATTGTTGACATTGGTGGGATTGTTCACAACCCTTATAAAGGTTATTAACGCCAAAAGCAATATGTACCTATTCCGTAAAAATGGTTGGATATTTTATTCCCTCCTCATTGTACTTTCATTTCCAGACTGGGATAGAATTATTTGCGAGTATAATATGGGGTATATAAAGGATGCAGATACCGCTTACCTGCTTTCTTTATCGGATAATGCTATTCCAATAATGCTTCCACTTATTAAAAAAGATTCTTCATCGGAATTTCTGAGCCGTGAACCCTATGACCGTAGTTATTGCGCACGCCTTTATAACATTCTGCAAATGCATAATTATAAAGATATACGTTCGTGGAACTATGATGATATTAGGGTGTATAGCGAAATAACTTCAAAAGAATTTACCGATAGTGTGGAAGTGCTCGATTTCTCTAATATTCATCTGGATGAAAAGTCTTTGGCAATGCTTGCCATTTACAACAAGGTTACTACCATGCGTTTGCATGATGTAGGAATCACGTCTATTCGTGTTATTCAGAATTTTACTGCACTGCGTAAACTTGATTTGAAAGGTAATGATTTATTAATTCTTTCAGGGATTGAGAACTTTAAAAACCTTGAAAAGCTTGGGATTGACTATGATCGGCTATGTGATTACACTCCGTTAAAAAGCCTGAAAAATTTGAAAGAACTTTATGTGAATGTTATAACTCCTGATGAGTGCATGGAACTAGGCAGGGAATTACCAGGTGTTAATGTTCAAATTGGTGCAGTACTATGAGCTTTATTAAGATTATTAAAACCATAACAGCCACATATATACTCGGCTTCACGACGAGTGTATTCCTGTTGTTCATTATTGTAATGCCCGTTTACAGTATTTTATTTAATGACTCATTAGGCTATCTTATTCTGGGCGGGCTTGCAATAGGGTTTTTTGTTCCAGGTTTATTATCAGCATTTATATTTTTCCTGTTACAATAATAGATAAAGGAAACACGGGATTAAGTATAAATGGATTGATACGCAGGTATATGCCCTATGTCGGAATCCCGGTTGGAGTGGTTTTTCTATACCTGATTCTCACCGGTGGGTTCAATGGCGATAATATTTTAATGTACCTCTATTATTATACCCTGTGTACTTCAACTCTTTACTTTTTTTGCAGAACCTTTAAATCATATAATCAATGAAAGCGCTCTCGACACGTATGCTTTGGCTTACCCTGTTCAGCATAGCCATGGGATTTTTGGAAACCGCCGTGGTTGTTTACCTGCGTAAAGTTTATTACCCCCATGGGTTCCAGTTCCCGCTTACCCCCGTAGGGCCAGATGTTGCCATTACCGAACTTTTAAGAGAAGCGGCGACTATTATTATGCTGGTCGGTATAGGCATAATTGCAGGCAAGAACACATCGCAAAAATTTGCTTTCTTCATTTACTGCTTTGCCGTGTGGGATATTTTCTATTATGTATTCCTGAAAGCCCTACTAGGTTGGCCCGATTCATTATTTACATGGGACATACTTTTTCTTATTCCTGTGCCTTGGGTGGGCCCTGTTCTGGCTCCCTGCTTGGTTTCCCTGACTATGATTGTGCTTACCGTGGCGGTAATTAACTTCCAGGAGAAGGGATATAATGCCCACCTTAAATGGAAAGAATGGATGATGCTTATTGTAGGCAGCCTTATCATAATATTATCCTTTACCCTTGACTATTTCAACTATGTAGTGCATGGCAATTCCGGCAATATATGGACTCCGGCTGCCAAGCAAAATATGTTTGACGAGATTGTACATTATGTGCCTTCCACCTATAATTGGTGGCTTTTTGGAGCCGGAGAGGCAATAGTGCTGATGGGCATAATACTATTTATAAGAAGGGTAGTCAGGTTACCCAAAAACAAATCACTTTAATATCTAAAACATTATATCATGAGTTTACTTTTTGGTTTTATTGAGTTGTTTATAGTAGTGGGAATTTTTACCGGCATACTTGCCGTAATTGATTTTAGTGCATATATCTTTAAAGGCATCAGGATACCTAAAGTTGAATGGTTGTACTTTATCAATATAGTTATACTTCCTGCAATATTTCTTTTATATGATAGCGGTCAGGGTAATGTGTATGTAGACGAGGTTGCCGTATTTGCCCCTGCTCACAGGCTATCCCTATATGCTCTTATTCTTTGCTCGCTGGCTGCATATTATTATTCCATGTTTAAAACGCGGAAAAGCCCTGTAATGGAGATTATGGTTAATTGTTTTCTGCTTATAGGCATTGTTCTTAACCTTATAATAATATACCATGTGCTTATGTGTAAAGATGAATTCCCGTTGGCCTTGTGTAGTATTCCCATTGTATTGTCGTTTGTTATGCGGCTAACCGGAAATCATAAAAAGATAATCAATCAAACTGCCGTAACCTCCGAACAGGAAAACCCGTTGGTAAAAGCGTGCCGTAACATTTTGCATAAGAAACTGTTCCAGCAAATACCAATTTTAATTGTAATTTGTTTACCCTTGCTTTGCGTGCTTTCAGCCATACTGTTATTGTTTGGTCAGCAACCCGATTCAATGATAAAAGTGTTTACCCAAACCTATTATCACGGTTTCTCTGAACTTGACCCTGCAAACCTGCTTATACACGACGACCATTTTTTATGCAACATAGCGGCAAAGGGGCACCATAAAGTTGTAAAGCCTTTACGAAACGGGGAAAGGCAGGGGCATAAGATAATTGTGAACAGGCAGCTAATGGTATCGAATGCTTTCGAGGAATTGCTGGAGCAAAGGGCGCCATGGCTGCATAAAGTTGGCCGCGGGGTTTATAATGCTGTTGGAAGCAGGTGCGCAAGTATATACCAGGTGTGGGGAAACCGATGGATTTCTGATGTTGTTTATGTAATGTTCAAGCCACTGGAATGGGCATTTCTGCTGGTATTATATGTTTTCGACGAAAAACCTGAGAACAGAATTGCGAGGCAATATATTACCGCAGTAGATAAACATAAAGTAATAACCAAATCAAATAAACATTGATATGATGACTTCTCACCGCATTTACAACTGCACGAGCATTCTACTGGTAAACCTTATGCCTGCATTTTGTTTGGCAAGGCATGAATGGGTTATTTATATGTTGTTGCAACCCATTGCAATTATACTTTCTATTGCTTTATATAAAAACACAGGAGAGGCTATATGTCTTCTTAAAAAAGCCAACAAAGTTGTAATACTTATATACTGTAGCATACACCTGGTATTAATGGTTTTGTATGTAATCTTTCCTGGTTTGATAAACGGCATAATACAAGTAAGATAAAGAACAGGATTTATATGGAGTCTTTAATATGTTTTTCAAGTGTAGGATTTAAGTTAATTTGCATAATTTTATATCTAATTCACTTATTAGGTAATTAGCTTTTATAAACCTACATGGATATCAATCAGCGAACTTATTCTTCGGCTAAAATCGTTAATCTTTATGCGTCTGAGCCTGATTTACAAAAGCCTGAGGCTACTATATTGAAAATTCTGGAGAATGACTTATATAATAAGCGGATGCTTGATATTGGAGTAGGAGCGGGCAGAACAACCGCTCATTTTGTAAATAGAGTAAAGGAATATGTAGGGGTAGACTATTCAGAAGGTATGATAAAGGTATGTCTTGAGCGTTTTAAGGATACAAAAAATGCACGGTTTGAGGTGATGGATATGACCAAAGGCCTTAAAGACTTACCGGATAATTCTTTTGATTTTGTTCTTATAAGTTTCAATAGCATTGACCACCTTACTTTTGATGAAAGAACCGATGTGTTGAAGCAGGTAAGAAGGATTCTTACAAAGGATAATCCCTTTTGCTTTTCCACGCACAATATTAATTTCATTAAGTACCCTCCTGCATTTAAGTTTAAGGATTTATTTTCACCCTATTCTTTTGTCAAAACAACCTACTTGAACGCATTGTCGTTAAAGAATAGGCGCAAATTGCGGGCAGAAAACAGCACTAATATAGTCGTCAACGACGGAGCCCATACGTTTGGTTTAAACCTTATGTATGTCGACCTGGTTGAACAGGTTAAAAACCTTGAAAAAGCAGGATTTAAAGACATTCGCGTTTTTAGCGAAACCGGCCCTGAAATAACAAGTCAGGAAGCACTAATTAATAGCAGGGATATGTCGGTATATTACCTGTGCAACTAAAAGGTATAGCTGATTCTATACTTTTCTGAAGTACCATGCCAGCCAGGCGCCGCAAAGCCCCCATTCCATAAAGGTGTCGATAATTTCACCTTTAATAAAATGCCAGGGGAACTGCATCCAGATTAATTCAAGCATGTAGGAGTTAAGTGCCACAACAAAGCCTACAATCATAACTATCCACCAACGCATAAAAAAGGTCTTGAGCCTGTCTTTAGCCAGTGTAAGAATTATAACAACACACATAACCGCTAACAGGTCAATTATAATGCCTATAACAGGTTGCATGGGACTCATAACCATTCCTTTGTCATATATTATCATAGCAAAGGGTTTACCTGCGTTCGCTTTTTGAAACTCCATCATTGCATCGCGGTATTTTGAATCGAAAAGCCCGGTACCCCTGTTATCAACAGTTGGCATCATATAAGCACCGGGTTCAATGCCTGATTTCGTAATGGCATTCATAATTGTATCCTGCTTAGGGCTGTAATGAAATGAGTGGGTATGAACGGGCAGGAATTCCCACGAGAGGAATGACCATACAAAAACGATGAGAGCGCCTACAATTGATGCTATGAAGAATTTTTTCATGATAGGGGAGATTAATATGTTTATGCTAATGTAGAATAATTATGCTGTAAGATACTTTTCCCATCTTTGTACTTATTAACACAGTTATTATGAAAATATCTATTGTCGGGTGTGGAAATATGGGGCTTGCCTATGCGCGTTCGTTCCTAAAGTATAACCTGGTTACTAAAGAGAACCTGTTGCTTGTAGAGAAAAATGAAGCCCGCAAAGAGGCTTTGGAGAAACTTGCTATTGGCAATGTGGTTTCCAATTTCGATGCCACCATTGGAGGTTATGATATAATTATTCTTGCCGTTAAGCCCCAGGATTTTTCAGCCATATGCGAAGGATTAAAGAATGCACTCACTCCTAAGAATACGATACTGTCTATAATGGCGGGTATTCCTATAAAGCAATTGGAACAAAAGCTTGCGCATAAGTCAATTGTACGTGCAATGCCTAACTCACCTGCACAATTGGGTATGGGTATGACTGCCTTTGCCTGTGCTAAGGAAATGAGCATGGAGCAATTAAGAAAAGTGGAAAACCTGTTAAGTAGTACCGGTCGCACTGTTTATTTAGAGGATGAACGCCTGCTCGATGCTGTTACTGCACTCAGTGGTAGTGGCCCGGCGTATTTCTTCTATATAGTAAAGTATATGATAGAAGCGGGTATTAAAATGGGAATGGAGCCATCGGTAGCTTCGTTATTGGTTAAACAAACCATGATTGGTTCTTTTGAACTTATAAACAGCGCTTCGCAAAACCTTGATGAGCTTATTGCTGCCGTTAAATCAAAGGGTGGCACAACAGAGGCTGCGTTGAACCAATTTACAGAGGGCAGGTTAGGAGATACCCTTATAAAAGGAATATTGGCAGCTGAGAAGAGGGCAACGGAACTTTCGAACTCTTAAAGCTTTATAAACCGTTGATTACTGTAGAATGTATTATTCTTGTACACGCTTATTAGGTATGTGCCCTGTGCCAAATCATTCACCGGTAAAGTAGTATTAGCATCTTTTACTACATAACTTTTTACCTGTTTACCTTCCATATTATATATGTAAAGCGAATATTCACCTCCCGTAAAATTGCCAAGCCCTACATTTATTTCATCTGATGCAGGATTAGGAAATACTTTTACTGAAGATGATGTTGAGGTAATATTATTTACCCCTTCCGCTAAATCTGAAAGGTCGCGTTTGAATATTCCCCGTCCATGAGTGAATGCATATAGATACCTGTCGCTGGGCGAGACTTCAAGGTCAAAAACCATAGTGGCATCAGGAAAGCCCACATCATAACTGTTCCATGTAGTGCCCTTGTCCTGGGAAACAAAAACCCCGTAATCGCAGCCAGCGTATATAACATTAGGATATATAGGGTCAACCACTATACATTCAAAAGGCATATCGGGAAGGGTAGTGCTTATATCAGTCCAGGTTTTGCCTGCATTGCTTGATTTAAATACGTGCCCCGTTCCGAAACCTGAAAATACAATATATACTTCCTGGCTGTTGTGTGGGTTAACTGCTATACGGCGCGGGTAGCGATTGGGTAAACCGGCTGAAATATCGGTTAAAGTCGCACCCTGGTTAGCGCTAAAGAATACTTTCATCGGGTTGGTTGTATCGGGCGCTGTGGCAAAATAAATAGAGTCGGTGTTTGTAAATGATGCCCCGATAGTCATTATATATGCATCATTATAAACAGGATTACTGCCCATAAAATTAAAGGTTACGCCGCCATCGGTAGAAAGCTGTAAGCCCTGGCTGCCCGCGTATATATAATTCGTATTTGAATAGCAAAGGATATAAGGAGCCAGGAAAGCAGCGCCATTTGGGGTAATTGCGTTATCGGTGCCTGTAATTATCTGGTTATAGAAAGTATTACCCTGGTCGGTTGACTGGTATACATTCAGGTATTGGTAGGCTCCGTATTCCACATAATCATTGGTATGGTCAATGGCAGTATAACAGCCGTCGCCACCTATAACGGGATACCATGTTTGGGCGCCAAAGTATTTAACCACGTAATTGTCCTGAAACCCGCTCAGCAAAACGGTTGTGTCGGTGGCAGAAACGGCCCCGATATACGACTGGGTAGTATTATAGCCTCCAACACACATATAATAACTTGCTCCAAAATCGTTTGAACGTATTAGGCCACCGTCGGTTATAATATAAACCTTATTAGAGTCTTTAGGATTTAGCAGAATATTGTGTACATCGGAATGGAAGACGGATGATGTATCGGTCAGGTTCTGGAATGAAAGGCCTCCGTCGTTTGACAATGACAGGTCTACACCACCTACAAGTATATTTTTATAATTGCCGGGCTGAACAGCTATGCCTTTGGCATACCAGCCCTGGTAAGACACTAGGTCAACCGAAGTGCGCAGTGTCCAGGTTTGCCCTTTATCGGTTGACATATAAAAACCTATGGAGTTATATACATCAGCTATGTGAGCGAACATGGTATCGTTATTGTTTTTATACGCAGTAAACTCAACACGTCCTTTGTATGAATTAGATGCGGGTAGTCCACTTGTTATCTGTGTCCATGTGCCGCCGCTGTTTGCCGTACGGTAAACGCCATGCACTGTGCTTCCGTAGTTACCCACACCGCACAACAAAATATTAGTGTCGACATCATGCATTTGTAAAGTCATACACATGGCAAGGGCAAGAACCTTTGTCCAGGTGGTACCTGCATCAGTTGATTTGTATACCCCATCGGTTGTACCGGCATAAACAACATTGGTGTTTAGCGGATTAATAACAATGTCCCAGATGCCTTTGTTTTGCTGGTAGGTCCAGTTAATAGATTGGGTCCATGTTTTACCACCGTCAACCGATTTAAACAACCCCATACCATAAGAGCCGCGTGTCGGCCTTATGGCTTCAATGCCCTGTGAATAGCTGCTGTCGCAATATACTTCCCCTGTGCCCACATACATTTCCTGGTTGTTTTTCGGATTAATAGTAATACTGCTAACGCCTAAAACAGGGAATCCCAGTGGAACATAGGTCCATGCATTGGTGCCTATACCACCGGTGGTAGATTTCCACAAGCCACCACCTGCAGCGCCCAGCCATATAGTGGCTGTATCGGTTGGGTCGAATGCTATGGCAATGGTGCGCCCTCCCATATTAGTGGGGCCAAGGCTTATCCATGAAGTACTGCTTTCAGTGCGGTGGCTATTCTTGTTATTATCGCTATACCATTTCATGGCCTTTACATACGCATCGGCCGGTATATTTTTATTGGGAAATGATGCAGCCATATTCAGAAATTGCAATGCCCCTAGTGCTACGGAACGGTCTTCTTTTTCTTTGGGAAGTTTAGCCGTTAATTTTTGTTTTTGCGGAATATGATAGGTTGCTATAACTATTGAAATGCTGATAGCTGCAATAGCTAATAAAATAAAAGGAATATTCTTTTTCATGGAGGCTCAGATTAGGAATAACGAATATATGTAATTAGTTCTTCATTTTCAAATTGATAGAGGAGTTTAACAAGCCAAGCACCACAAGCCTTATGACTATAACCATTTAGGTGCGAATAGGTTTTTTGGGGTGCAACCCAGCTTTAGCTAAGAAAGTATAAATCAGATGAGTAGAAATTCTTTCTACTTTTATAGCAATTTAATGGCCCTGTAGTACAATGGATAGTATGGAAGCCTCCGAAGCTTCAGATCCCGGTTCGACTCCAGGCGGGGCTACATTAAAGCCCATGAATAGAAATGATATGGGCTTTTTGATATCATTATAGTAATTATTTAATGTAAAGGATATTACTTATCTTTATAATATAATTTGAAATATTAAGTTACTTATTCAGAAGTAAAGATTAAACCACCATGAAGAAATTATCTTTTTTATTATTGATTTTATTTTGTTTGGGAATAGTTAACATTAATGCCCAATATAAAGTCCTTTATAATTTTAATGATACAATTGGTGGATGGGCTCCTTACGATCCTCCAACTCTTTACGGAGGGATATTATATGGGGTGACCGAAAGTGGTGCGAAATTGGATAATGCAGGAGTTATCTTTTCAATGGATACAAATGGTGGTGGATATAAGGTGATGGAGCAATTTAATGATTCTATCAATGGTGAAGCTTCCTGGGGGGGGTTAGCTCTTTTAGGAAATGTAATGTTTGGGACAATGGGACTTGCCGATAGTGGCTATGGCTGTATTTTTTCCATACATACTGATGGAAGTAATTATAAGGTAATACACTACTTTGCGTTAAGCGGTACTGAGGGTGAATATCCTTTGGGCTCATTAACAGTTTCTGGAAATAAGTTATATGGTACGACAGCTGGTGATGACGGGAATGGCAATATTTTTTCAATGGATACAAATGGAAGTGTATATAAAGACTTGCTCGATTTTAATGGATTAAACGGCTGGGAGGATTTGGGGAATTTAACATTAGTTGGAGGAGTATTATATGGCTCAACTACCGAAGGTGGGGCATCATTTGGTAGCGGCGGCGGATATGGTTATGGCTGTATATTCTCAATAGATACAGATGGTAGTAAGTATAAAGACCTTTTTGATTTTAATGAATATGACGCATCTCCAGGTAATGTAATCTATTCAGGTGGTTTGTTGTTTGGCGCTACAACGATAGGAGGGAAAGATAGTGTCGGTTTTATTTTCTCAATTGATACTAATGGCTCTGGGTTTAGAGAACTGTTTGATTTTAATGACACAAATGGTAAATATGGGGGGACATTATTAATTTCAGGCAATCATTTATATGGTACTTCAGGAGGAGGGAAATACAATGAAGGCGTAATTTTTTCTATTGATACAAATGGGAGCAGTTACAAGAAGTTATTCGATTTCAATAATTTGGATGGTGAAGGAGCCACAGGTTTAATATTTTCTGGAAAAACCTTATATGGCACCGCAAGAGGAGGAGGAATATATAGAAGTGGTGTTATTTTTAGCATAGACACTTTGGGGTGTACGAATACTTATGACCAGACAATATGTATAGTTACTACTGACACTACTATTAATAGGAACATAATAATATGGGGAAGAAATGATTCTCCTCCGGATGGTTATTATAATATTTATGACTCCACCGTATCAGGATGGAATATATTAGCGACCGTATTTGATACTGCATTGAGCGAATATATTGATACAGCGTCAAGACCTTCTACTCAATCTTATAGTTATCGCATCTCTACGGTAGATTCGTGTGGAGAGTCAGCCTTGAGTCCTATGAATAGCACAATTTATTTGCAAGTGCTTCAAGAATTCTCAGGTAGGGACAGCCTCTACTGGACACCTTATATTGGCTTCGTTACACCTTATTACCTGATATACAGAGGTCTTTCATTAAAAACACTAAAATTGATTGATTCAGTTTCAGGAAGCGTAGAGACCTTTGTTGATACTTTACCTCCTGCTGGTTCAATTTACCTGGTTGAAGCAATTAATCCATTTGGAGGTTGCACACCTACTCATAAACATATCACTCATGGCTCTAGTACTAGCACCTTTGCTTCACTCTCAAATGGTGGAATACCTAAAAAGGTTACTGGTATCGAAAATATTGTGTATCCTAAAAATACTGTAATAATAAGCCCCAATCCAAATAATGGATGGTTTACGTTACAAACTACTAATATTAAGAGTAAATCAAGAATTGACGTTTATAACATGTTTGGTGAAAAAATATATACCCAAGAGCTTAATAAAGCAAATACCGAGGTAGATATTGGTAACAATTCTTCCGGAATTTACCTTTACAGAGTGATTACTGAAGGCGGTGATTTAATTTCTGAAGGGAAATTTATAAAGGAGTAATTATTCCTCATCCATTGCCTCATGTAAAGCCACATGAAGCTCGTTGTTTTTTACAAAGTTGCACCAGTGGCACTCTTCCTTGCCGCAACCCTTACTGAATTCGTGGTTATGTATCTTCTGCCAGGTATCGGTTATCTGGTTGGTTACAATCTCAATATCCTGTTGTGAAATCAAAAGCTTCTCTTTCTTGTATTCATCCTTAACGGGCTCTATAAAATCAAACTCCGAGGTTTCTGCTACCCAATCATAACGTTTCTGGTTATCGAGCAATATTTTATAGAACACGGCCTGCCGCCAGTAATCGCCTCCCAGAGTGTCGACTTCATTAGGTGGGTTCAGTTTCTTCTTGGCATTATCGTAACGGCCCGTCTTGTAATCTACAACATTTACTTTCTTATTATCAAATTCAAGCTTATCAAGTTTTCCGTTTAGCGGCACTCCCTCGACTTCTACATTGCGTATATTCAACTCAACGCTTACAATCCTGTTCCACTTGTTTATGTAGAAATCGTAGTAAGCAGGCAATATTTTCTCTCCATACTCTATCCTGCGCTTAAACTGTTCCAGTGTAAACGATTCCCTGTTGCGGTTCATATACCTTTCAAAATCGTTAAGCATAGTATTTTTTGAAGGGAACACATTTCCATTCTCTTTCATCTTCTCAAACAAAGCCTGCAATGTTAAGTGTATGGCGCTACCAAATGCCATCGATTCGCTTTTGGCTGCAGGTACACGTATCAGGTTCTGGTAATAGAAGCGTATAGGGCAGTCGAGATAATTATTCAGGTGGGTAACACTAAGCGAGTAGTTTTCAAGAAGCTTATTTATATATTCACTGTCAATCAATTCAATTTCAGGCTGAGCCTTGGCCGTGTAATTAAGTACAAGGTAATCTGTCAGCACATTTTCAGTGGCTTGCTCCTTTACCTGTTCAATAGTGCCACCTTCAGCCAATTCGCCTATAAATGATGAACGCTCCAGTACTTTTCCTTTTTCATCTTTAACCGGGTACGATATATATAGGTGGGTTTTTGAGCGTGTTAGTGCCACGTAAAACAAGCGTCGCGATTCTTCCAGGTCATCAACCTCGTAATGGCCCGATGAAAGGTTGTCGGGCAGTCTAAACGTACGCGCCCCTGATGCATTTTTATCGTCCCATATATTGCGTGTGCAGCCAATTAAGAATACGTATTCAAATTCTGTTCCTTTAGCGCCATGTGCTGTCATAAGGTTAACCCCATTCTCGACAGCCGTTATCTTTTGCAGCCCTATCCGTATGGAATATTTCTTCATGGTGTTAATCATGTCGAGCAGGCGTTGCAGCGTAACGTTAGGGTCTTTGCGTGTTTCAGCCTTTACGAAATTGAAAAGCGCGGTAAGCACCTCCATAAACCACGATTTCTCAGCCGAGTTAACTATATAGTTCAATATCCCTGCTTCACGGATTACTTCTTCAAATAGCTCCTGCAGCGTCAGGTTATTTTTCTTGGCTATAAGGTACTCCAACACTTTGCTTACCCTTTTCAGTTCATTTACTTCGGCCGCGCTGAATAAGTCAGCTACTCCATTATTCTGCTCGCTTATGGCCCTGCGTATAGAGAAAGTTTCTGTTCGACTGCTATACCTTTTCTGGGCCACCTGAAGGCTAATGCGTGCAATATCGAGTGGGGGAATATCAAAGAAATCGAAGTGCAGTATTTCAAAAAGCAATTCATCACCTGCGTATGAAGTGTCATTTTCCGAGGCAATGTATTGCAATAAAGTCAGTATTTTATTTACGAAAGGCAATTCAAGCAGGTCAACGCTGCGTTTCATGTTTATGCCAATCTTTTTCTTTTCAAGATAAGTGGCAATATCCTCTACCTGTCTGTGGTTTCTATATATTACAGCTATTTCCGATGCTGCCACCCCTTGCTGAATCAGCGTGTTTATCTTGTCTGCCACACATACAGCCTCGTGGCTGTTGTTAGGGTATTCAATAATAATTGGCTTTACACTCACGTTCTGCAAAGCAGGATTCGATGCAACAAGGCTTTTATCGAGGCTGGTATCTGTATTGACTATCCTTTCCTTATTATGCTCAATAAGTTTTTTAGCAATATCTAATATGGCTTGTGTTGAACGGTAATTTTCTGTCAGCACTACTTTCTTTATACTATTCTCATAGCGTGCAGCAAAGTGGCGCACATTCTCCACGTTCGCATCCTGGAAGGAGAATATAGACTGGTCGTCGTCGCCCACTACAAATACGTTGGGCGTATCCCAATAATCAATAAGGTATTTCAGCAGCTGGTTTTGTGAACCGCTGGTGTCCTGGAACTCATCAACAAGGAAGAAAAGAAAACGCTCCTGGTAAGTAAGCAACATGTTTTCTTTCTCTTTAAAGGCAGCCAGCACCCACAATATCATATCATCGAAGGTATAGCGGCCCATTTCGTTCATGGCATGCAAGTACTTGGGATATAAGTTTACCGCTGCACGCAGCTTTTCCATATCATCAGTCTCTTCCTTAATCTTTGTCGGATTCGGATCACCTGCATTAAAGCTTTTATATTTCCGCTTATAGTAGAAACCATCTTTAGCAGGTAGTTCATTTATATAGGCATCAATTCGTTCATTCAGAAATTGAACACTCCATGCTTCTTTCTTCATAAGCGAGTAAAGCCCCCTTAACCTAGATATTTCATAAGATATATCGCCTTTAAATTTTTTTAACGGGCTTTCCTTTGGCAATGAATCCATCAACCTCTGGAAAAGTTCTACTTCTTCCAATTCCGATATAGCTTCAAGGCTCTGCCTGCCGAAATAAGAAAGATTATCCTGTATTACTTCATTACAAAACGAATGGAACGTATGAATATTAACCCTGTATGCCGTAGGGCCTATGAGGGAGAATAACCTGTTACGCATTTCAACCCTCCCGGTATCAGTATAGGTAAGGCAAAGAATGCTGTGAGCAGGTGTATCGGTTTCCTGAAGTATTTTGCCAATACGTGTGGCTAATATTTGCGTTTTACCCGTTCCCGGCCCTGCAATTACAAGCACCGGCCCTTCAATAGCGTCTACTGCTTCACGCTGTGCGGTGTTAAGCTTTTCAAAGGCTTTGTTGAAAGCAATATCGTTGGCACTATCTTGTTTCTTTTCAGTCATTTGTAAAGTATCCATCTTAATACCTGATACTTAATTCTTAGTACTAAGTTATTGTCTTAACTCAAAGTTCTCGCCCAGGTATAATTTACGTGCCTCAGGGTCCTCAGCCAACTGTGATGCTGTGCCCGCTTTTAAAATACGTCCTTCATAGAGCAGGTATGCACGGTCTGTTATCGAGAGTGTTTCATGCACATTGTGGTCGGTAATAAGTATGCCAATATTTTTCTTTTTCAGTGCCGATACAATTTTCTGGATGTCTTCTACTGCTATAGGGTCAATACCGGCAAAAGGCTCATCTAGCAATATAAATAAAGGCTCAACGGCAAGGCATCGGGCTATCTCAGTTCTTCTGCGCTCACCACCTGACAGCACATCGCCTCGCGCATCTCGTATATGTTGCAGGCCAAATTCATCAAGCAGGGTTTCAAGCTTCACCGCTTGTTTTTCTTTTGAGAAGCCTGTCATTTCTAGTACAAGTTTCAAATTATCTTCCACGCTCAATTTTCGGAACACCGAAGCCTCCTGCGGTAAATAAGTAATACCACGCTTAGCCCGCTTATACATGGCCTCGTTTGTAATTGCTGTATCTTCAAGGAATATGTCACCTGCATTTGGTTTTACTAAACCTACAATCATGTAGAAGGTTGTTGTTTTACCTGCACCGTTAGGGCCAAGTAAGCCCACAATCTCGCCCTGGTTAACTTCTACCGAAACGTGGTTAACAACAGTACGTCTTTTATATTTTTTAACTAATTCCTGTGTGCGTAAAATCATAGGTTAGATATTAATTACCGGTACCATTATTCAGCTTTTCCGTCAGCCAGGTTTATTAGATAGTTGCCATAACCGCTTTTCATTAAAGGTTCTCCTAGTTTTCTTAATTGCTCCCTGTTTATAAAGTTCATGCGGTAAGCCACTTCTTCGATACAACCAATATGTTGACCCTGCCTCTCTTCAATAACCTGCACAAATTGAGAAGCCTGCATCAGCGATGCAAACGTACCTGTGTCGAGCCATGCTGTTCCGCGTTCCAGTATACTTACTTTCAGTTTACCTAGTTTTAAGTATTCCTTATTAACGTCGGTTATTTCATATTCGCCACGGGCACTGGGCTTAAGATTTTTAGCTATTTCAATTACACTGTTATCGTAAAAATAGAGGCCTGGTACAGCATAATGAGAGCGGGGTTCTTTTGGTTTTTCTTCTATCGAAACTGCCTTAAGGTCTTTGTCGAACTCCACTACACCATATCGCTCAGGATCGGATACATGGTACGCATAAATAATGCCGCCATCAGGGTTTTGGTTGCCTTGTAAAAGTCTTCCGAGGCCCACACCATAAAATATATTATCGCCCAGTACCAGTGCTACTTTATCTTTACCTATAAACTTTTCACCTATTACAAACGCCTGGGCAAGGCCGTTAGGCACTTCCTGCACTGCATATTCGAACTTACAACCCAGCGATTTTCCGTCGCCAAGCAGGCGCTGGAAACTGGGGGTATCCTGTGGAGTAGATATGATAAGTATCTCGTTAATGCCCGTCATCATAAGCACCGATAAAGGGTAATAAATCATAGGTTTATTATAGATAGGCATTAACTGCTTGCTGGTAGCAAGTGTAAGCGGGTGCAAGCGAGTTCCGGAACCTCCTGCGAGTATTATTCCCTTCATAAAGTCGGTATGTATGTTTAGTAACGCTAAAGATACAAACTTATTTTTTAGATAGACCTTAGGGAAAAAGCGTTCATAATAAGATTAAGAATAACCATATCTTTGCTACCCTTAATTTATATATATGAAATTTGCTACAAAGGCCATACATGCAGGACAAGAACCTGACCCTACCACAGGGGCAATAATGACACCTATTTACCAGACTTCAACCTATGTACAGTCTGCACCCGGCAAGCATAAAGGATATGAGTATTCGAGAACCCATAACCCTACCCGCAGGGCGCTGGAACAGAACCTTGCCGCACTCGAAAATGGCAAACATGGCCTGTGTTTCAGCAGTGGTATGGCTGCGGAAGATGCAATTGTAAAGCTGTTAAACCCAGGTGACGAGGTTATCTCTACTAACGATTTATATGGTGGCTCTTACAGGCTGTTTACCAAGATATATGCCAACTATGGTATAAAGTTTCATTTTATACCCATGGCAAAGGCCGAGGATGTGGCCAAACTTGTTAATGCCAAAACAAAGCTGATTTGGGTTGAAACGCCTACTAACCCTATGCTGAATATTATAGATATTAAAGCTATTGCTGATATTGCCAAAAAGCATAACATACTGTTGGGTGTCGACAATACATTTGCTTCGCCTTACCTGCAAAACCCGTTAAACCTAGGGGCTGATATGGTAGTGCATTCGGTTACCAAGTATTTAGGTGGGCATTCTGATGTGGTTATGGGAGCCATTATCTGCAACGATGATAAACTGGCTGAAAGACTTTCGTTTATTCAGAATAGTTGCGGTGGTATTCCTTCACCCCATGATTGCTTTTTGGTGTTGCGTGGCACCAAAACCCTGCACCTGCGTATGGAAAGGCATTGCCAGAATGGCGAGAAGGTGGCGCATTACCTGGCTTCTCACCCTAAAGTGGGCAGGATTTACTGGCCTGGTTTTCCTACACACCCTAACCATGAAGTGGCTAAAAGCCAGATGAGAGGCTTTGGCGGTATGATGTCGTTTACATTGAAAGAAGATAAACTAGAGGCAGCGTATAAAGTATTATCGAAATTTAAAATTTTCTCCTTGGCGGAATCATTAGGTGGTGTGGAATCACTTTGCGGACACCCGGCAAGTATGACACATGCATCTATACCTAAAGAAGAACGCGAAAAGACAGGAGTGGTTGATTCATTAATACGTTTGAGTGTTGGAGTAGAGGATGCAGATGATTTAATTGATGATTTGAAGCAAGCATTAGAATAGAAACAGAAAGAGAGCGGAGAAAGAGAATAAATTTTAAAGCTATTAGTATGTTGGACTTGATCGGAAAAAAGGCATTAGTTTGTGGAAGCACACAAGGTATTGGAAGAGCTTCTGCTATGCAAATGGCTAAACAAGGTGCAAGTATTACCCTTGTGGCAAGGAATGAAGATGCCTTGAAACAAACCTTGCAGGAGTTGCCCAAGAATGCGAATCAAAAGCACGATTATATAGTTGCGGATTTTGATAAACCTGAGGATTTAAAGAAGAGTGTAGAGAAGTATTTAGCCGGAGGAAATGAATTCCATATACTTGTTAATAATACTGGTGGCCCCGCCGGTGGCCCTATAACAGAGGCGAAGCCTGAGGAGTTTTTGAATACTTTTCAGAGGCATTTGGTATGCAATCACATTCTAACCCAATTACTGATACCCGGTATGAAGAAAAGTAATTACGGACGTATTATTAATATAATTTCTACTTCGGTAAAAGAACCAATAAAAGGATTGGGGGTTTCAAATACTATACGTGCTGCAGTGGCTAACTGGTCAAAAACCATGTCGTTTGAATTGGCACCATTTGGTATTACGGTAAACAACGTATTGCCGGGAGCTACTGAAACGGCACGTATTGCGACGATAAGTGAAAATACAGCTAAGAAAACGGGTAAGACCGTTGAGCAGGTGAAGGCCGATATGCTTAGTAAGATACCTGCGGGCCGTTTTGCTCAACCGGAAGAGATTGCATATGCAGTTACTTTCCTGGCATCACCTGAAGCAGCCTATATAACTGGTACCAATATGCCTGTGGATGGTGGCAGGATGGGATGCCTATAATTAATTAAGAATAGAGAAGCATAAACCTGAAACGCTTTAACTAATACAAAAACAAAATAGAATAATGAAAAAAGCAGAGATTCAAACAGAGAAAGGTACCATGAAAGTAGAATTCTACGAGCAGGATGCCCCCGGAACCGTTGCTAACTTTATAAAACTGGCCTCATCAGGTTTTTACGATGGCCTTAAGTTTCATAGGGTAATACCTGACTTTGTAATACAAGGCGGTTGTCCTAACGGCACAGGTACCGGCGGTCCAGGATACCAAATTCGCTGCGAGACGACAGGTAATAACCAATATCATGATAGGGGTGTTCTCAGCATGGCACATGCAGGCCCTAATACAGGTGGCTCACAGTTTTTCATCTGTCACAGCCGCACCAACACAAAGCACTTGGATAGGAAACATACTTGTTTCGGTAAGGTTGTAGAAGGCCTTGAAGTAATTGATCAGATAAGGGCTGGAGACGTTATTACCAAGATAGTTATTACGGAGTAAATCTTGCCGTTAAATAGACTACACCAATATTATGTATCGTCGGAGGCAAGATAGGGTGGTGTAAGTAATTAGAAATAAGATGAATAAGAAAAATTATCCACTTGCAGTTTTAAAGGAGATGACCGCTGAAATAGAGCCCGTTATAAGGTCTAAACAGGCGATTGCGCATAGAGTAAAAAATGACGACGTTTTATATCACATTGTAGATAATGAACTCGGGTCGGGCTTCTACTTCAATATTACTAAACATACAGTAAATCAATCAAGGATACAATACTTTATAGAGTATAGGCCTTGCTCTGCACTTGACCTGGTTTCAATGAAGGAGTGGGTAGACCTTAAAGGGCTATTGGAGAAGTTCAACACTTGGACGGAAATTGTTAGGGGTTATGATAATGTAAGCTCAATATATGAGGACCCAATAATAAAATCGTATAGGGTCGAATACGAGGAGATGTTTAAAATCGTTGATGAAGATGCTGATATAGCTCCATTTAATTTAGAGCAGCAGAAATATTTAGATGGTTATTTAAGCAAGGCAATAGAAGAAATTAAACTAGCGACTGAAGGTAAAAGTGGAGGGGAAAAGGAAGAACTGAAGATCATAGAGAATGACTTAGTTCAACTTAAAAATGAGCTTACCAAGGAAACAAAAGGGAGATTTATTCAAAAATTATCAAAAATATTGGCTCAGGCACGCAAAGTTAGTTTTGAGCTCGCAACAAAAATTACTGTAGAGCTAATTGCTGAAATTACCGTTAGGGCATTGTTCGGGTCGAAATAATCAGATTTTCTACCTCTGCACGTACTGTTTCTCATAATATTTCTGGTAATCACCTGAAGTTACATTGTTAAGCCATGCTTCATTAGCAAGGTACCAGTCAACAGTCTTTTCCAATCCCTCTTCAAATTGCAATGAAGGAATCCAGCCCAGTTCTTTTTGCAGCTTAGTTGAATCTATGGCGTAGCGTAAATCGTGGCCGGCACGGTCTTTTACAAAGGTTATCAGTTTTTCCGAAGTGCCTGCTGGGCGGCCCAGTTTCTTGTCCATTATCTTGCATAGCAAGTGAATAAGGTCAATATTTTTCCATTCGTTGTGCCCGCCAATATTATATGTTTCTCCCACTTTGCCTTTATGTGATATAAGGTCTATTGCCGAAGCATGGTCATTAACGTAAAGCCAGTCGCGCACATTTTCTCCTTTACCGTAAACAGGCACAGGCTTGTTGTTCTTTATGTTATGTATTGCCAGTGGTATAAGTTTCTCGGGGAAATGGTGCGAACCATAATTATTAGAGCAGTTAGATATAATAACCGGCAATTTATAGGTATGGTGGTAAGCCATTACAAAATGGTCGGAACTGGCTTTGGAAGCGGAGTAAGGGCTTCGCGGGTCATAAGCGGTTTCTTCTGTAAAGAATCCTGTTGCACCCAGTGAACCATATACTTCATCAGTTGAAACGTGATAAAATAATTTCCCTTCCGCATTATTCGCCCATGCCTTTTTTGCTCCATTCAGCAAGTTAATGGTACCAATTACATTGGTCATGGCAAACTCTGTTGGGTTTGTTATGGAACGGTCAACATGCGATTCTGCAGCCAAATGGATTACGGCATCAATATTGTGCTTTTGAAAAAGGGCGTCAGTGAAAAGACTGTCAATAATATCGCCTTTTAAGAAAGTATAGTTTGGTTTATTTTCAACATCAGTAAGGTTTTGCAGGTTACCCGCGTAAGTCAGCTTATCGAGGTTAATAATGTTAGCACCCGGATAATTATTTATAAATCGTCTTACCACGTGTGAGCCTATAAAGCCTGCACCACCGGTAATAAGTATGGTTTTAAAATCTCTTTTCATTTTACAGGCTCCAATAGGTAAACTTACTGATTTTATTACGGAACATTCCCTTCACATCAACTATAATGCCTTTGTCGGAAAGAATAGATGCAAAGTAATCTTCGGTCAGGTCTTTATATTGTTTGTGGCCAACTGCAACAATAACTGCATCGTAATTTTTTCCAATCTCCTTCACAAGTTCAAAGCCATATTCTTCCTTCAGCTCTTCTGAATCTGCATGGGGGTCGGTAACATCTACCTTTAGTGAAAATGAGTTTAATTCCTTAATTACATCGGCAATCCGGGAATTGCGGATATCCATAACATCTTCTTTAAATGTAGCGCCCATTACAAGCACCCTGGCTTTCGATATGTCTTTGCCTGTAGCTAATATCTTCTTCACCGTATTCTTTGCTACATAAAATCCCATAGAGTCATTCACATAACGACCCGAATTGATAACGTGTGTGTGGTAGCCCAATTCTTCAGCCTTATGTATAAGGTAATAAGGGTCTACACCAATACAGTGCCCACCCACTAGGCCGGGAGAGAATTTCAGGAAGTTCCATTTGGTTCCTGCTGCTTCCAGCACATCGTATGTATTTATATCCAAACGGTTGAAGATGATGGATAGTTCATTCATCAATGCAATATTTACGTCGCGCTGTGTGTTTTCAATAATCTTGGCTGCTTCGGCAACTTTAATACTGGGTGCACGGTGTACTCCGGGTTCGACAATAATGGAATAAACATTGGCAACCGTATCGAGCGCTTCCGCATCGCAACCTGAAACAATCTTCAATATTTTAGTAATGGTATGTTGCTTATCGCCGGGGTTAATACGCTCAGGTGAATAACCTACTTTAAAGTCTTTGCCCATTTTCAGATCCGAAAGTTTTTCAAGTATCGGAACGCAATCATCCTCCGTGCAACCCGGGTAAACGGTTGATTCATAAACTACATAGTCGCCTTTCTTCAGCACTTTGCCAATGCTTTCACTAGCTTTTATCACAGGGGTAAGGTCTGGCTTATTGGCATTGTCGATAGGTGTTGGAACGGCTACAATAAAAAAAGAGGCTTGCTTCAACACATCCAGTGAATCTGTAAACTCAATGTCGCAGCCTTCAAAGTCGCTTTTGGGCAGTTCACCGCTGGGGTCAATGCCGTTTTTCATCATATCAACTCTTTTTTTGTTGATATCGAAACCTATTACTTTCACCTTTTTTGCGAAAGCAAGAGCGATAGGTAAACCTACGTAACCAAGTCCTATAAGGGCAATTTTGGCTTTTTTGTTCAGAATTTCCTGGTGCATGACTATCAGTTTTTAGATGCGTAAATACGTTCAATTATGTCAACTACTTTCATTCCTTCAAGAGCAGTAGTAGTTATGCTTGAATCCCCTTTCAGGGTTTTTATAACGTTTTCAATAATGTAATGGTGATTAGCAGCGGAGCCTTTATATGCCCCATAATCATTAGCAGGATTGGTAGGTGCAAGGGAAGGTGTGGGGTAATTCTTTATGTGGCAATATTCAATTTTTTCCATATACTGGCCACCAACCTTAACTGTGCCATTTTGCCCTATAATGGTAAGGCTACTTTCAAAATTCTTGTCCCACACCGAAGTGGAGAAATTGATGCATCCTATTCCCTTTTTAACAAAATGAAAATTTACCACACCGCTATCGTCGAATTCAGTGGTCTGCTTGTGATTAAAGTTAAAGAAATGGGCGTTAATTTTTTCAATATCTCCGAAAAGCCAGTACATAGTATCTATAAAGTGAGAAAATTGTGTGAAAAGAACCCCGCCGTCCATATCTTTTTTACCTTTCCATGTGCCTGCTTTATAGTAACGCTCGTCCCTGTTCCAGTAGCAATTAAGCTGCACCATGTAAATATCGCCCAGTTTTTCTGATTCTACCAGGTTTTTCAACCATTCTGCCGGTGGTGAATACCTGTTTTGCATAACACAAAATACCTGTTTGTGCGCCTGTAAAGCCTGGTGGAGAATATTTTCGCAATCTGATTTTCTGAGAGCCATAGGTTTTTCACAAACCACATGTTTTTTAGCGGCAAGTGCCTTTATAGAGTGTGCTGCATGCAGTCCGTTGGGTGTGCAAACATTCACAACATCTATTTCAGTGCCCGATGCCAGCATGGCCTCGATTGAAGAAAAGAAAGGAATGCCTTTGTATGCTTCAAGGGACAACTGTTCCTCGGGTAAAACATCGCAAAGGGCTACAAGTTTTGAGTTTGTATCCCTACTTATCATTTCGGCATGTCGCTTGCCTATGTGGCCGCAGCCTACAACTGCAAATTTTATCTTATTGGCACCCGTCATTACTTGATTTTATGTACCTGTCCGTTTTCCAATCTGTATTTTTCCTTGCTTTCAGAGCAAGTGGCTATGCCATTCGCATCGAAATTAAGGCGATGGCCAAATTCGCTCATCCATCCGGTCTGTTTGGCAGGATTACCTATTACTAATGCGTAAGGCTTAACATTTTTAGTCACAACGGCCCCCGCACCTATAAAAGCATATTCCCCTATATCGTGTCCGCATATAATAGTGGCATTGGCACCAATGGTGGCGCCTTTCTTTACCATTGTTTTGGCATATTGGTTCCTGCGGTTTACAGCGCTGCGTGGGTTAATTACATTCGTAAATACCATCGACGGCCCCAGGAATACATCATCTTCGCATATAACGCCACTGTAAATAGACACATTGTTCTGCACCTTAACATTATTGCCTAACACTACCTCAGGTGATACTACTACATTCTGGCCAATGTTACAGTTTTTACCAATACTACAACCTGGCATTATATGGCTGAAGTGCCATACCTTTGTGCCTTCGCCTATATAGCAACCTTCATCAACAATTGCTGTAGGATGTATACTTACTGATACTGAATTATCCATGGGCTTTTTTCTAGGTGTGCAAAAGTAATAAAAGAACCAATGGCATGTATGTGTCTGGCCTTGTTTAGATTACAGAATTTCTATGGTAAAGGCTGTGAAACAGGTATTAATCTGTTTAATCAGTTGGAAACAAGTAAATTTGCCGGCAGAAATTAAGCGCATTTAATGGAACTAAACAGATTTAATTTTATTTCAAAGCATTTAAAATCTGAATTTCTTAGAAACGTATTGACACTTTTTTCCGGTGCTATGATTGCCCAGGTTATTCCTTTTATTGCGGCACCTGTGTTAGCCAGGATGTATATGCCTGAACAGTTTGGTGAACTTGGGGTTATTTTATCCATAACGGGCATTTTTGGAATTATCTCGACTTTTCAGTATGAGGCGGCTATTATGCTGCCTAAGGATGATGAGGATGCATTTAGCCTGCTTTCACTTTCTATGCTCATAACTATTGCCATTTCCGTATTGTCATATATAGTAACATCTTTATTCAGTAATACCATAGCATCAATGCTGGGTACTGACTCATTTAAAAAATGGATGTTTATAATCCCTGCTTTTGTATTTCTTACCGGAACCTACAACTCACTTAATATATGGGCAAGCAGGAAAAAACAATTCAAGCGGCTTGCTGTAAGGCAATTTACACAAAGCAGTGTGCAGGCAGGGGCAAAGCTTGTGCTGGGGTGGTTAAAGTACCTTAACGGAGGGCTGATTCTCGGAACTATTGCGGGCCAGGTAACTTCTACTGGTGTATTGGCAGGCATGACAGTGAAGGATGGCAGGGGCTTATTTAAAAGTGTTACACTACAGAGAATGAAGGCCAATGCAATAAGGTACCAGAATTTTCCGAAATATACTATGTGGCAGGGGTTTATTGACTTATTTAGTACAGGAAGTATTATATTTATTTTAACTTACTTTTACGGGATGAAAGTAGTTGGCTATTATTCTTTTACTATTGGATTATTACAAAAACCATCGCAAATGATTGGAACAGCAGTAAGCCAGGTGTTTTATCAGAATGCTAGCAGCAAAGTGGCCAGGAATGAATCGATACATGAAAATACGCGCCGCCTGATAAAGAATCTGGCATTTGTTGGGGTGTTTATTTACACACCATTTTTTTTAGGAGGATATTATATCTTTAACTTTGTATTTAGCTCCAAATGGAATGAGGCAGGTTTAATTGCTCAAATCATTTCTCCCTGGTTATTTTTTAGTTTTATAGGGGCGCCTTTGGCTAATATAGCTGTAATTAAAGATAAACAGAAGCAATTTCTTTTTATTACAATTGGAATGAATCTTATGTTACCGACTGTATTATTTGCGGTGGGAAAATTGCATGTCAACGACTTAATTGCTTTCGGGATAATTTCTTTACTTAATGTTGGTTATGTACTCTTTCTAATAGGATGGATTATGAGGTTGATAAAAAATGATTCGAATACTCTGGCTAATGAAAGTGAACAAAAAATAGAAGTATAGCGTAAATAAAAATATATATGAAGGTATTGGTTACAGGCGGGGCCGGTTATATAGGCAGTGTTTTAGTAAGAATTTTATTGAAAGAGGGTTATTTCGTTCGTGTCATTGACAATTTAAAATTTGGCGGAGAATCAATCCTTGAGCTATTAAACAATGAAAATTTTGAATTTATTAAGGGCGATGTAAGGAATGAGAAGGAAGTCGGGAAAAATATGGAAGGAATTGATTTTATTGTTCACCTGGCTGCAATAGTAGGCGACCCTGCATGTGCTAAAGAACCGGAACTGGCCAGGGATACCAACCTGAGTTCTTCTATGAATGTGTATAAAATTGCTAATGAGTATGGGGTTAAGAGAATGATTTTTGCTTCCACATGCAGCAATTATGGCAAATCAAAAGACCCCGATGCATACCTTAACGAAGATTCTCAACTTAGCCCGGTATCGCTTTATGCAGAAACCAAGGTTGCTTTTGAACAGTTTTTACTTAAACAGCCAAGTACTAATATCTGCAAGCCTACCTGTTTAAGGTTTTCTACTGTATATGGCCTTTCTCCGCGGATGAGATTTGATTTAACTGTCAATGAATTTACAAGAGACTTGGCTTCCGGTAAAGAGTTGGTGATTTTCGGGGAGCAATTCTGGAGGCCATATTGCCATGTTCAGGACCTTGCCCGCTCGGTGCTTACAGCTATTAAGGCCGAAGAAGGGAAAGTTGCTTTTAATGTTTTTAATGTGGGCGATACTAATGAGAATTATACCAAGAAGATGCTGGCAGAGGAAATGTTAAAACAATTACCCGAATCTGTAATAAAGTATGTTGAGAAAAAGGAGGACCCAAGGGATTACAAAGTAGATTTTACAAAAATAAAGAATGAATTAGGATTTAAGATTACTAAAACCGTGCCCACGGGTATTGCTCAAATAAATAAGATAATTAAAGATGGTTTCCTTATTAACCCGTACGATGCCAAATATAAAAATGTATAAGCAAATAGTAATTGTAAAGTAACGGAAATGAATTTAACCGGTAGGAAAGGATGAAAGAAATCAGGGTAATAAGTAAAATTTCAAATTTTATCAGTAACCAGTCTACCTATTATAAAATAAGGAAGAGAAGGGAGTATTTGAAGAGGTATAATATTGATGGGGACAGGATTACACACAATGTTGAAATTTATAATATCCAAAATGTTACCATCGGCCCAAATACATATATGAATAGCGGACAATTACATGCAGGGCCTAATTCGAAAATTGTAATTGGCGATTGGTGCGCTATCGGGTACAATGTGCATATTAAATCGTATACACATAATAGGAAAGAACCTACAGGCATCGAAACCAAAAGCATAGAGGAAAATATCACCATAGGTAATAAAGTATGGATAGGAGATAATGTATATATAAAGCAGGGTGTTAGCATAGGCGACAATGTGGTTATTGGAGCCAATAGTGTGGTGACAAGGAATATTGACAGTAACGTTACTGTAGGTGGGGTTCCGGCAAGACTATTAAACCCTGGGAATAACAATATTTAGCAGGTATGGAAAGGAATGTCAACTGAAGTAATCAAAGATATTATACATTTTATCCGGGAGGTATACAATACCCCGTCAGGCTTTATTTCTTTGCACGAACCTCGCTTTACCGGGAACGAAAAAAAATATCTACTGGAGTGCATTGACTCAACAATGGTTTCAAGCGTAGGTAAGTTTGTTGATCGTTTTGAGGCGGATGTAGCGGGCTATACGGGAGCAAAATATGCCGTTGCCACAGTTAATGGTACTGCCGCTTTGCATATAGCATTAATGATGGCAGGTGTTGAAAGAGACGACGAAGTAATTGTGCAGCCTGTTACATTTATTGCAACACTGAACGCGATAAGTTATATAGGCGCCCACTCTGTTTTTATTGATGTTGATAGGGATACTATGAGTTTGTCGCCCGATAAGCTGGAGGACTTTCTGAAGAAGAATACGGAAATAAGAGATGGTAAGTGTTTAAATAAAACCACTAAAAGAGCAATAAAGGCAGTTGTGCCCATGCATACTTTTGGCTTACCGGCCAGGATTGAACAAATTGCCTCAATATGCAGCAAGTATCATGTTACTCTGATAGAAGATGCTGCTGAATCTATTGGTTCTTATTATAAGGGAAAACACACAGGAACTTTTGGATTGATGGGGACGCTTAGCTTTAATGGAAATAAAACCATTACGACTGGGGGTGGCGGAATGATTATTACAGACGATGAGGCTTTGGCAAAGAAAATAAAACATATAACCACTACTGCGAAAATTCTGCATAAATGGGAATATAAGCACGATATGATAGGGTATAATTACCGGTTACCCAATTTAAATGCCGCGCTGGGTTGCGCCCAAATGGAAAGTTTGCCCGGTTATATTGAAAATAAAAGGAAACTGGCAAAGAAATATGAGGAGTTCTTTAGTAAAACAGGTGTAAAATTTATTACTGAGCTTAGTGATTGCCGGTCGAACTACTGGCTAAATGCAATTGTGCTTGATGATTTAAACCAGCGCAATAGCTTCCTCACTATAACTAATGAAAATGGTATAATGACAAGGCCAATATGGGAGCTGATGCCGCGATTAGAAATGTTCAAAAATTGCCAGAAGGAAAATCTTGAAAACGCTGAATGGCTGGCCGATAGGGTAGTAAATATTCCCAGCAGTGTAATTTTGTAGTATGCATGAAAGTTTAAAACTGGTTTTTACTGAGCAATGAGTTATAAAATACTTGATTTATCAGATAAGGACGAATGGAACAGCTACATTGAAAAACTGCCCGCTGACCAGCAGGATATTTATTTCAAGCCGGAGTACTATTCAATTTATGAAGCAAATGAGGAAGGAAAAGCGAAGTGTTTTGTATTTGAAGATGGCAATGATACTGCGCTATACCCTTTTTTAATGAATAGTGTTAATTCATTGGGCTATGAGCTTAATGATGAATACTGCGACATACAAGGTGCCTATGGCTACAACGGGGTTATTTCGAGCAGTTATTCCGAACATTTTATAAGTTCTTTTTATACGGCGTTCGATTCCTTTTGTAAAAGCCAGAATGTAATTGCAGAATTTACCCGGTTTCATCCTCTCCTGGAAAATTATAAATTTTCATCGGGTAACATGATGGCTATAAAAGACAGGAAAACGGTCTTTTTAAACTTAGAGCCTTCAATTGATGAAATATGGGAGAATAGCTATTCTTCGATAAACAGGAATATGATAAGAAAGGCTATGAAGAATAATATTGCCGTTACTATAGAAGCATCAGACGAAACGTATTTAAAATTCTACGAATTATATTCCGGAACCATGTCTGATATTAATGCCTTACCATATTATTATTTCAACAAAGATTATTTCAAAAACTTCAGAGACTCCCTTGGTGAAAACCAGGTGTTATTACTCGCAAAACTGAATGGAGAAGTTATTTGCGGAATGTTGCTGATGTTCTATAAGCAATATGCCCATTATCATCTTTCAGGCAGGGTGAAAGAGTTTTCGAACCTGGCGCCCAATAATCTTATTCTCGATTATGCAATAAGGTATGCACAAGAGCAAAAATGCAGGTGTTTTCACTTCGGAGGAGGAAATACGAACAGTAATACAGATACTTTGTTTAAATTTAAATCGAATTTTTCCGGTACGCATAAGGACTTTTATATAGGCAAAAAGATTCACAATAGGGAAGTATATGATAATGTAGTATCTCAATGGCAGGTAAAGTATGAAAGTTCGTACTTGAAAAATAAAATAAAACTATTGGGGTATAGGGAAAAGGAGTGATAAATTAAAGGACGATAATTGAATGAATGTAGATAAAAAAATTGCAGGCCAGGTAATCAATGGTAATGCCAGCATATTGACGGCGCTGAAACAAATGGATGCCATAGATAAAAAGCTTCTTTTTGTTTTTGATGATAACAGGTTTGTTAACATACTTAGTGTTGGAGATATACAACGAGCAATAATTTCGAGTAAGCCTTTAGATATTCCTGTAGTTGAAGTACTGAGGAAGAATACAAAGATGTGCAACATAGGTGATTCGATGGAAAGCATAAAGGAAAAAATGTTTGAGTTCAGAATTGAATGTATGCCTGTTTTAGGGGCAAAAGGCGAATTGGCTGATGTAATATTCTGGGAAGATGTTTTTTTAACGGAAAAAAACAGAATAGACTCCGATATTAATTTACCTGTAGTTATTATGGCTGGTGGAAAAGGCTCACGCCTGAAGCCCATTACCAATGTATTGCCCAAGCCTCTGATACCTATAGGGGATAAAACCATGATAGAAGATATTCTTGACAGGTTTGTAAATGTGGGTTGCAGGGATTTTTATATGTCTGTGAACTATAAGGCGGATATGATAAAGCATTACTTTGAAACGCTGAACAATAAAAACTATAATATTTCATATTTCCAGGAAGAGATACCGCTGGGTACTGCCGGAGGATTGCATTTATTGCGAGGTAAGATAGATAAAACTTTTTTTGTGTCAAATTGCGATATAAGTATAGATGAGAATTATGCTGAAATATTAAAATACCATAGAGATAATGGAAACGAGCTTACTATTGTCTCTGCATTAAGGCATTATCCTATTCCATATGGAACAATTGAGACCGGCCCAAATGGCATGCTGAAGAAAATTACGGAAAAGCCTGAGCTTACATTCCAGATTAATTCAGGTATGTACATTCTGGAACCAAAATTACTGGATGAGATTCCGGTAAACAAATTTTTTCACATCACTAACCTGATTGAAAATATTCAGAAGAGAAATGGGAAAGTTGGTGTGTTTCCTGTGAGTGAAAAATCCTGGAAAGATATAGGTAACTGGACGGACTATATTAATAGCTTCAAAAAAGACAATGCCTAAAAAGAGGGTTTTGATTATTACCAATTTTATAGGAATGTCCCCTTTTGTTGGCTCACTTACAAAACATCTTGCAGATAGAAGTATCCAGGTAGATGTAATTGATACCGGTAAATGGCATTTTTACAGGAATAATGTTATAGAAAAAAACAGGCCCTTTTATGCAAACGCTTTCAGAATTCCTGTCGTAGGTTATTTTTTAATGCTGTGTCACCTATCTGTCTTAATAAGAAGGAATAAGAATTACGACGCTGTTGATATTTTGTACCTGCAACCATATGTAAGAAGGTTTGGCAAATATTTATCAAAGCATAATAAACGACTTATGGTAAGCTATGCAGGCTCCGACTTTTATCGCGTTCCTGATATAATTAAGCAGAAAGTAACTGCACTTCTTGATAAATGCAGCGCAATTACTTTTGGAAATTACCAGATGGCAGATGAGTTCAACAAGTATTATAACAATAAGTACAAGACTAAATTATTTACGGCAGATTTTGGTATTGATATTATACCCATATTAGATAAAAACAACAATACAACCTCAAAGGCAGTTTTCAGGAAAAATAATAACATTAACGATGGAGATATTATTATAACAATAGGGTATAATGGGCATGATGAACAGCAGCATATAAAGATTATTGAAAAACTGAAACAAATAA